>Ga0066903_100000837_pt1 | contig 20891 bp, 10 predicted proteins | sample PanSoiMetaGPlot1_FD_67491 | JGI IMG/M metagenome (GOLD analysis project Ga0066903, IMG submission 67491) | Tropical forest soil microbial communities from Panama analyzed to predict greenhouse gas emissions - Panama Soil - Plot 1 (version 2) | ecosystem: Environmental > Terrestrial > Soil >... | reverse complement strand
ACCCACCCTACTGGACCGTCTACCTCAAGCGGGTGGGTCGGCGGGGACGGCGACCTCGCTGCACTTCGGCCTCTGCCGCCCGCCGCCGGCCCACCCGCTTGAGGTAGACGGACTACTACATAATCACTGCTTTACCCGGATCGCATTCAGATCCGTCACCACCTGATCCCCTTCCTTCAAACCATCCCTGATCTCGATGTGGCTCGCATTGCTCGCGCCGGGGATCACTTTTCGCTCGATCACCTCCTGACCCGACTTGACGAAGCAAATGCGGTCCTTGCCAATAGTCGCGACCGCCTTCAGCGGCACTTGCAGTACCGCCTTGCGTTCGCCCGTCGCGATCTGGGCCTCGCCGCTCATGCCCGGCTTTAGGCCCCGTGGCGGATCCTCGATCGCGATCGACACCGGGTACACCTTGATATCCTTCGTCATCCAGTCCGGAGCCGACGCGAGCGCCGAAACGTGTGTCACCTTTCCCTGGAGCACCTTGCCAGGGAACGCGTCCACCCGCACCTCTGCCGTCTGACCAACGCGGACCGTCGAGATGATCGCCTCGTGCACGCGGACGCCAATCGCCATCTGTTTCAAATCTGTCACGCGCAACAGCTTCTGACCCTCACGCACCGACTCACCTGCGGCAATCACCGCCTGCAATCGACCCGACGCGGGGGTGTAATAAACGACGAATCCGTCCATCGGCGCGACCAGTTCGCACGCCTTCAAATCCGCCTCGATTTTGCCCTGCCGCTGAACTTCGATATCCCACGCGGCCTTTCGTGCCCGACTCTCTACTTCCGCTTTGGTAATTTGCCCCTTCGCGCGAGCTCGCACTTTTGCCAGCTTCAGCTTCGCCTGTTCGACCTTCAGATCGAATAGCTCCTTTGATCCCTCCTTGAACCCCGCTTTGACAAGCTCGATGTCGATCTCCGCCAGCCGAATCTCGACGTCGCATTCTTCCTTGACGATCCGAATGTCTTGTTCGGCCGCCATGAACGCAGCCTCCGCCTCCTTGGCCTTCACGGTCGCGACCTGGAGTTGCTCGACAATTGCCGAGTGGTCGAGTACCATCAGCCGATCCCCCTTCTTGACCACACTCCCCTCGTCGACCACCCACTTGATCGTCGTGGCCGGGCTGTCCTTGTCCTTCGCCTTCACCTTGCAGACGACGTCGGAGTAGTTGACCGCTTCGAGCGACCCGCGTTCGACGACAGCCGCGGTCAGATCGTCGCGCTTCGCGGCCGTGAACGCGGCATCGCCTCCGACCTTTTCGACGAACTTCAGCCGCTCCCCCGGCTCGAGGGCGCGGAAGCGTTCGATCGGGAGCAACGCAGCGCTCGGCGGCCCGCTGCCCTTCGGCGTCTTCGGCGCCGCAGGAGTCTCCGGCTGCTTCGCCTGCGCCACGACGGGCGGGTCGCCGGCGCCATTCGCCTGGTCCCCGGGCCCGCCCCTGAGCATCCCGAAGCCGACCGTCCCGGCGATTCCCAGCACCGCGACGGCACCGAAAGCGATCTTGGCGGTCATGGGTCGGACTCCATCGGGTAACAGGGAGAGGATGGTCGCGGGCACGTCGCCGCGGTTAGTGACGAAGCGGACGGCCAGCTCCGCGGCACTGGCCGTGAGCGCCGCGGATGGCGCGGGCAACGTGATGGCGGCCGCGGCGAGCACGACGGTCGGCCCGAACCCGCGGCGGTCGAGGGCCGACCGCAGCATCGCCCGTCCGCGCTCGAGCCGCTTCTTCGCACCGGCCGTGGACAGGCCGAGGGCCTGGCCGACCTCGTCCTGCGTCTGGCCAGTCAGGTAGTACAGGACCACGGCCGATCGGTACCGATCGGGCAGGTGATTGACTTCCTCATGGATGGCTTCGCGGACTTCGGCCCACGACGGGTCGGGCGCGTTTGCGTCCGGCCGCGTTGGCACCTGGGCTTCATGGGCGCGTCGCCGTAGTCGGGCTCGCCGGGCTTTCCCCGCGGTCCGGTAGGCGACCGCGTGCAGCCAGCCGGCCAATGCCGCGGGTCGTCGCATCCGCCGCGCGTCCGCGGCCAGGGCGACGAAAGTGGTCTGGAAGCAGTCCTCGGCGTCAGCGTCGTTCCGCAGGACGGCCCGGCAGACGTCGAGGACGAGCCCGCCATGCCGCCGGACGATGACGGCGAACGCGGCCTCATCCCGATCGGCGCAGAACTTCCGCAGCAGCTCTTCGTCGGCCCCCGCGTCAAGCGGCGACCCCGCCAGCCGCCTGAGCGCCGCGACCGGCGTCGCCTGGGTTGGTGACATGAAATCCCCCCGCGATGTCTATCGCTATGAAAGTACCCGCTCGCGGGGTGGGGGGATACAGATTTGCGCGCGAGCGCATTGGCAGGCGTGCCGGCGTCCCGGTGGAGTCCCGGCTTCAGCCGGTGCCGGGTCGGGCACCGATTGAAGCCGAAACTGCAACGGGCAGGCCGGCGGACAGGAAGAGCCACTTGGCAAATCGCATGCTCTGCTGCCACCGGTACGAGCTGATGGCGGCCGCGGGCGGGAAAACCCCGCCCGCGGACCGCCGTTTTCACGCTTACTGAATCAGGGTGTTGTTGCCGGCCCCGCCGTCCAGGACGTCATTGCCCGGCCCGCCGATGAGGACGTCGTCCCCGTTGCCGCCGAGCAGGTTATCGCCCCCGGCGCCCCCCTCCAGAGCGTCGTCCCCGTCGCCGCCGTCCGCGGTGAACAAGATCGCGCCAGCCGCCAGGCCCGACGCATCTACCGCATCGTCGCCGACGCCGGCGCTGACCGTCAGCCGATCGAGCGTGGCGTCCGCCCCGGTAATGTTCACTCGGGCGGCGAGGCCGACCACGGTAGTCCCGGCCGCGTCGCCGGCCACGACTACTGCGTCATCGCCGTTGGTGCCGTTGACGAGGACGGTATCGGCGACGAGGTCGCTACCCCCTGCGCCCGCCGACAGGTTGACGTTGATTTCGGTCACGTCGGTGCCGGCCAGGTCGTCGACAATGACCTGGTCCGCGCCACCCAGCGTGTTGAGGTCGATCGCCTCGACGTCGTTCAGGTCCATGACGATGTTGCCGATGTTGCGGGTGAAGCGGACGCGTTCGCCGTTGGCCGACGCCTCGAAGACCTCGTCGAGGTTCGAGCCGTTGAACACCATGCGGTCGGCGCCGTCGCCGCCTTCGACGAGGTCGCTGCCGTCGCCCGGATCCCACTGGAAGACGTCGTCGCCGGCGCCGAGGAAGACCTGGTCGTTGCCCTGGTTGCCGTCGATGAAGTCGTTGCCGTCGCCGCCGGACAACCGATCGTTGCCGTTGCCGCCGAGGATGGTGTCGTTGCCGGCGCCCCCGTCGACCACGATCTGGATCAGGGTCGACAGGTTGCCCGTGGCCGAGAACGAGTCGTCCCCGCCGTTCATGTTGAGCTGTAGGTTCTCGCTGGTCCCGATGTCGATGGAGAACGGGCCGGGAGTCAGGCGATCGAACCGGACGCGGGCTCCGTTGGCCGTGACTGTGAACTGCTCGGCCGCATTGCCGCCGTTCACCTCGACCGTGTCGATCCCGTCGCCGCCCTCGTTCAGATCGGTGCCATCGCCCGGGTTCCAGATCATCCGGTCATTGCCGGCCTGGCCGAACGCCTGGTCGTCGCCGGTGCCGCCCGTCAGCACGTCGTTACCCATGCCGCCAAAGAGTAGGTCGTTGCCGCCCTTGCCGAGGAGGGTGTCGTTGCCTGCGCCGCCGAACAGATGGTCGCCGCCCGACCCGCCGGTGATGGTGTCATCGCCGAAGCCGCCGTGAAGATTTGCCGCCGGCAGGGCGCCATTCACCTCGTCGAGCGTGATGGTGTCGTTTCCAAGCCCGCCGAAGACCTGAATCCGGGCGGTGTTCGCGATCGTCGCGGTGCCGCCGCGGACCGCTACCGCCCCGCCGTTGACCAGGATGGTCCCGGCCGCGTCGCGGCTGACCGTGATCGCGTTGGCCTGGGCATCACCGAAGACAGACAGGATGCCCTGACCGGGGATGAACACCGCAGTGACCGCCGGGACGATCCGGTCGCCCAGTTCGTCGACGCGAAGGACGGATCGCGGCGTCCGCCGGACGGCTGCGGGTGACCGAATGGACTTGAACTTACTCAGGACGGGACGAAGCCAGCTCATGGGGGAACCTCTCGTGGCTAGGGGCTGCCTGGGTGAACAACGCACCGCGACAACGACCCGGATTATGGGCTCGACCGCCGGTCAACCGATCGACACGGCCGCCGTACCCCCTCCTAGGGCTCGTCCACCCGGCTGTGACAGGAAAAGCAATGGTTTGGGCAATTCGTTCAACGATGAACTGGGCAGCGCGCTGCCGGGAAATGAAAACGGAGCGCCGACTCGGCACTCCGCTCCTGCTCCACCGTACCGCCCGCTACCGCTCGAACGCCCCGATGTCGATGACGCTGGTGCCGTTACCGTCGCCGTCTCTGGGGCGGGTCACGCCGCGCTGGTCCGTGGCTGGCGCCCCGGCACTGTCGCCGTGATCGATGGCAAGACTGCCGGCCAGGAGGGCATGCGTCTTCGTCGGCCCGCTGTTGAACGCGAGGGGGCCGAGTCGCGGGTCGAGCGGATCTTTCGACCTGCCCATCAAGTCCCCGGGCGCCCCGAACCCTGTCGATCCGCCGTCAATTTCGCCGACAAGGTTATTGCCCAGGCTGAGGAAATCGCCGAACACGTCCTGTTCCTGCCCGAAGGCGTCGAAGTTCTGGGCGATGATCGTGTTCTTGACGCGGATGAGGTCGGCCTGCCCGCTCAACGAAAAGACCCCAGCGCCCTGGCTGGTTACGAATCCCACCGATCGGTTCTCGACGATGGTGGAGTTGAGGATGCTCCCGTGAACGGCGGAGACGCCGCCACCTTCACCGACCCCGGGGACGCGGGACGCCCCCGCCATGTTGCCGCTGACGGTCACATTCGTCAGGTCCACCTTGTCGGCGGCGATGCCTCCCCCGTTTCCTCCTGCCGTGTTGGCGCTGACGGTGCTGCCGACCAGAGTCGCTGTATCGGCGGCGGAAATGCCCCCGCCTTCACCATTGGTCGAGTTGCCGCTGACGGTGCTGTTGGTCAGGCTCGCCGCGACGGCCTTCAGGCCGCCGCCAAGAGATCCACTGCTGTTATCGATGATTGTGCTGCTGACGATGGTCGCCGTGTCGGCCGCGATGCCGCCCCCGTCGCCACCGGCCCTGTTGCCACTGACCGTGCTCCGGATCAAGTTGACCGTCCTTGCCGTAAGTCCGCCGCCGTCGCCTCGGACCGTATTGTTCCTGACCGTGCTGTTCGTCAGCACCGCCGTCGCCGACGAGATACCGCCGCCACTATCCTCGCCGCTGTTCCCGGCGACCGTGCTGCCGAACAAGTTCACCGTCGCGGCCCGGATGCCGCCACCTTCATCGCCCGCCCGGTTGCCGGTCACCGAGCTGCCGGTCAGATTCACCGTGCCATCGGCGAAGATGCCGCCCCCATCAGCGCCCGCCAGATTGCCGCGGACGGACGAGTTGCTGAGGTTCACCAGGCCCCCTTCCGAATCGATGCCTCCTCCGAAGGTCTGGGCGGTGTTGAATTTGACCGTGCTCTCGGACAGCGAAACGGTGGCGGTCTGGGCGAGGATTCCGCCTCCCCGGGTCGCGACGTTTTCGCTGACCGTGGACCGATCAATGACCAGACGGCCGCTGCCGACGAAAATCGCCCCGCCGCCGCCAGGAATCGCCGAGTTATTCGACAGCCGGCTGTTGCGCACGGTCACGACGCCGGTCTCGGCGTCGATGGCGCCACCGCGGATGGCCACGTTCCCGATTGCGAGGCCGTTGTTGAGCGTGATATTCGCGGACTGCGCGTGCACCGCCCCTCCGCTAAGCGAGAATGGGTTGCCACCGTCGCGCAAGGTGAGACTGTTGAACGTCATGTTGATGGAGCCGAACACGTCGAACAGCCTGTCTGTGCGATCGCCCTGGATGACAGTTAGACCCTTCCCGAGCCCGTTGATGGTGAGCGAGTCGGTTACGTCGAAGTCGCCCACGGCATTCAGGTCGTCGGCCCCGGTCAGGGTGAGGTTGTAGACCCCGGCCGCGAGTTGAATGGTGTCTGGGCCGGGGGTCGCATTGGCCCGGCTGATCGCCTCACGCAGTGAGAGTTTGCCGTCGGCCGGATCGACCACGTCGGCGAAAGTGGTGACTGTGAAGGTGGCCGGCACTTCGCGGTCCTCGAGCGGCTCAACCCGAAGGCGCTTCGGGCGGCGGGCCGCGATCCCGGACTCGGACGACCACAATCTTGCGAACATGACTCGACTCCTGCCACGTTGACCGAGGGGATGAGCGAGGTTTCAGCTAATACCTCCTAGCGACACGCCGGCCGGGTGTGACAGGAATCGCGTGGCGTTGTGGCAGCTAACCGCCTGGAAATGGAAGGGAGTGCCGCGGGCGGCGCTCCCCTCAGAATTCAGCGAACCCCCAGTTATCGCTCGAACGCCCCGATGTCCGCGACGGCGCGACCGTCGCCGTTCCCGTCCTTGATGCGTGGCAGGCCGCGCTGGTCCACGGCTGGGGCGCCGACGTTGTTCCCGTGGTCGATTGCCGGGCTGCCGGCCAACAGTGCGTGCGTCTTCGTCGGCCCGCCGTTGAACGCCAGTTCGCCGAGCCGCGGGTCGAGCGGGTCGTCGCTCGTCCCCAGGAGGTCGATGGCCGGGCTAAACCCCGAAGAGTTGCCGTCGTCCGCCTGTCCGAGCAGGTTGTTGCCTTCGGTGAGGAACGTGCCGGCCACGTCCTGCTCATGGGAGCCCACGAAATTCTCGGCGATGATCGTGTTCAAGACACGAATTGGGTCGGACGATGCCGGCGAGCAGACCCCGCCGCCGACCGTCGCGAAGGTCCGGTTCTCGACGATCGTGCAGTTGAGGAACGTGCCATGCGTGGCCAGTACGCCGCCGCCGCCGACGCTGGTAGCGCCCAGCCCGGCCACGTTGCCGCTGACGGTCGCGTTCGTCAGGTTCGCCGTGTCGGCAAAGAGGCCGCCCCCGCCCCCGTCGGCAGAGTTCCCGCTCACCGTACTGCGGGTCACGGTAGCCGTCTCCGCAAACACGCCGCCGCCGTTCAAATGACTCGTGTTGTCGCTGACAGTGCTGGCCGTGAGCACCGCGGTGTCCGCCGCGATCCCGCCCCCGCTGCCCTGAGCCGTGTTCCCGGCCACCGTGCTGCCGAGCAGGTTCACCGACAGGGCGTCGATCCCACCGCCGTCGTTTCCGGCCCGGTTGCCAGTCATCGAGCTGCCGGTCAGGTTGACCGTGGCCCCGGTGAAGATGCCGCCCCCGCCGTTGCCGGCCAGGTTGCCGCGGACCGACGAACCGATCAGGCTCACCGCGGAGCCTTCCGCATGGATGCCACCGCCAAACGCGCTGGCGGTGTTGAATTTCACGCTGCTGTGCGACAGCGTCACCGGGCCGGTGTTGGCCGCGATCCCACCCCCCTGGAACGCGAAGTTGCCCGTCACCGTGGACCCCTCCAGGACGACGGTTCCTTTGTCCACCTGGATGGCCCCGCCGGCGCCGCCGTGCGCCGAGTTGTTGACTAGCCGGCTGTTTCGGACCGTCAACGTCCCGGCCTCGATGTTGATCGCCCCGCCCTCAAACGCCACGTTGTGGGCCGCCACGACGTTGTCGAGGGTCACGCGGGCGGTATCGGACACGATCGCCCCGCCCGTCCCGGGATTGCTCCCGTTCCGCACGGTCAGGCCGATGAACGTCACGGCGATCGGCCCCTTCAGGTCGAACAGCCCGTCGAGGTGGTTGCCGTCCACGACCGTCCGGCCCGGCCCGGCGCCGGTGACGGTCAGGGAATCGGTCACGTCGAAGTCGCCCGACAGGTTCTGGTCCTCGCCCCCGGGCAGGGCCATGAGGTACACCCCGGCCGGTAGCCGGATGGTGTCGGGTCCGGGGGTGGCGTTGGCCCGGGTGACCGCCTCGCGGAGCGATAGCCGGCCGTCGAGCGGGTCCACCACGTCGGCTACGGTGGTAACGGTGAACGTGGCCGGCACTTCGCGGGCTTCGAGCGGCTCGACGGAGAGGCGTTTCGGGGGCCGGGGGGACCGAGATCGGGCGGACATGGCCGGACTCCTTGCCGCGAGCGCCGCGGCGATGAGTGAGGTAGAGTCTCCGGGTGCGTGGGACAGGCGAGACGTCTGTCCCACGACCCAAACCGAAGGTCACTGCGCGGACCGTATCGGTCGGCTTACGGCTGCAAACTCCCGTCGCCGCCGAGGCCGCCCACCGTTCCGGCGTGGCTCCCGGTGACCAGCACGCCGTTGATCACCTCCCAGCCGGTGACCTCCTTCTGGCCGATCGGGCCGTCCTGGTGTTCCTGCAACCGGTCGAACCCGCCCCCGCCGTCGATCGACAGAAGATTCGTCGCTTCCAGGTCGGTCGCGTTGAGGTTGTCGTTCCCCTCGGACATGGCGAGGAACATCTTGTTGAACGAAATCACCTGGTTCAGAACGGCGGTGTCGTCGCCTACCCCGGCCACGAGCACGATGTCGTTACCGTGCACACCCCCCATCTGGATGGAGTCGTTTCCGGCCCCGGTATCGATGGCGACCAGGTTGTCCCCGAACGTCTGGGTGAGGTGTACGACGTCCGCGTCCGGTTCGGTGATGTCCTGGAACGTGTTAACGATCAGGTTGCCGTGGACCTCGACAAAGGTGTTGTCGTTCGCTCCGATCTCCACCCGATCGGCCCCGCCCCCGGTGTTGATGACCAGGTCGCCCATGAACCCGTGCGGGTCCGTGGTGCCGGGGAACGGGCTCGGCGAGCCGTGGATGAACACCTGGTCCGCCCCGCCCCCGGTGATGATGTTTGTGACGTCCTCGGGCCCGTCGCCGATCGTCGAGTTGCTGATGGACACCTTATCCGCCCCTTCCCCGGTGCGGATGTCGACGGACCCGGTGGTCGTGACTTTGGTCAAATCCACTGTGTCGTTGTCGGGTGTCGACCCCAGGCTCGTGCCGATGAACACGTTCCTGAACTTGGCGTTGAGGACGCGGACCTGGTCGTCCCCTGCGCCGAGAGCCACCACCAGGTCCCGGGCCGTCCCCAGGGTGAAGTTCTGGGCCAGGTGCCCGTTGACCCGGGTCACGGTCCCGCCACTGTTCTCCAGACCGGTCACGCGGACCGTGGTGTTGTTCAGCCGGGTGACCTGGACGGCGTTCGCCTCCCCTGCGTCGCCGGGGGCCTCGTTGATGAACAAGAACGGGCCGTTGCCTGCGTTGATGACTTTGGCGAGTAAGCCCCCGGACATCAGGTCCCTGTTTTCCAGCCGCTCGAAGCTCAGACGGTTTGTGCGTCGGGCCATGACAGTTCCCCTTGTGAGTCGTGTGACGGATGTGTTCGGGCGACTACCCCTCATAGGACGCGGGGCGGAGACCGTGACAGGGTCGAGAGAAATGTGGCCGAATTGGCGAGAATCTCAAGTGGTGAGACTTGTGAGCAGCGAAAAGGCTCGCGGACTGGCGCCGGTCGCCCCAATGGCGTCGGCTGCTCTAACTTCTCCCAGGAGCGATGGCCCCGGGGTGTGATGAGAACGAGATTCTCTGGCGACCGCTGTTGTCGTCCGACCGGGTCATCAACGTCGCATACACTGGTGCGCAGGCCGCGGAGCGGGATTCCGCCCAAGACCAAGAGGCTTACCGATGGCGACCGAGCTTCGCTGTCCCAGAGGCCACCTCTGGCGGCCTGAGGAATTCGACGAAGAAGCGGGCCAGCTCGACCCGTCCACCCCGGTCGCCTGCCCGTACTGCGGCGCTCTCTGCACGGTGGTCGCCGAGCCACCAACACGCGTCGCACCGGCGACAAAGCACGATCCCCCTGTGACGGCCGAACCGTCTCCTCAACCGATCGTCCCTGGCTACGAGATCCTCGACATCCTCGGCCGCGGTGGCATGGGCGTCGTCTACAAGGCGCGCCAGATTCGCACCGATCGCATCGTGGCCCTCAAGGTTCCCGGCCACCTGGACCTGGAAACCCGCGTTCGGTTCACGACCGAGGCCCAGGCGGCGGCCCGCATCAGCCACCCGCACATCGTGCAGCTCTACGAGGTCGGCGAACACCAGGGGCGGCCGTTTCTTGCTCTCGAATTCGTGGATGGTGGCACCCTGGCCGCGATGCTGACCGGGGCGCCGATCCCGCCACGAGAGGCTGCCATTCTCGCCGCGACCCTGGCTGCGGCCGTCGGCGCCGCCCACGCGCAGGGCGTCATCCACCGCGACCTGAAGCCGGCGAACATCCTTCTGCAAAAGGATGAAGGCGGAAGGATGAAGGATGAAGGCAGAACTCCGCCGCTTTCATCCTTCAACCTTCATCCTTCATCCTTGCGACCGAAGGTCGCGGACTTCGGCCTAGCTCGTCGGATCGACACGGACACCGGCCAGACTCGCAGCGGGATGGTCCTCGGCACGCCGGATTACATGGCGCCGGAACAGGCGGAGGGTCGGAACAAGGACGTTGGGCCGCCGGCGGATGTGTTCGCGCTCGGGGTAATCCTTTACGAGCTGCTCACAGGTCGGGTGCCATTCAAAGGGACCGGGATGCTGGAGACGCTGGAGCAGGTCCGCACTCTCGAGCCCGTCGCGCCGCGACGCTTACAGCCGGGCGTCCCGCGTGACCTGGAAACGATCTGCCTGAAGTGCCTGCAAAAAGATCCGGCGCGCCGATATTCCGAGGCCGGCGAAATGGCCGATGACCTGCGGCGATTTCTCGACGGCCTGCCCGTGCGCGCCCGCGCAATCTCGCGGGTGGCGCGATGGATCAAGCGGGCCCGGCGCAATCCGCTCGCGACCGGGCTGGCCGCCGGGCTGTGGCTGGTGCTGATCGCCGCCGCGGTGTACGGGGTCGTCTACCACCTGCGTCTGCAACGGGAACGGGACCGGGTCCAAGAGGAGCGGGACCGGGCCCAAGCGCAGCGGGACCGGGCCCGATATCACTTGGACATGTCGATGCGGTCGATCGAGGGACTGCTGACCGAGGTGGCCGAGGAGGACTTGGCGGCGGAGCCGCGGGCCGAGTTGAAGCGGCGGGCGCTCTTGAAGAAGGCCCTCGCCCTTTACGAGGAGTTGCTGCAGGTCGAGCCAGACGACCCCGGGCTGGCCTGGCTGGCGGCCCGCGCCGCCCGCAGGGTCGGCGACATCCAGCGGCTCCTCGGCCGGTATCCCGAGGCGCTGATCGCCTACCAACAGGCGCTCGATCGGCTGGGCCCGCTGGAGGAGAACCCGCCGCCCGGGACCGACCCGGGCCGCGAGATCGCCGACGTCCACAACTTCATCGGCGAGGTGTACCGGCTCCGGGGCGAGCCCGCGAAGGCCCGGGCGCCGTACACACACGCGCTGGCGCTTCAGCAGGAGTTGCTGAAGGCCCGGCCCGATGACCAAGGGTATCGGCAGGACTTGGCGCGGACGCGGTACAACTTGGGGATCGTGGCCCGGCGGCAAGGCCGACCGGCCGACGCGGTGACCGAACTGGCCGAGGCGGCCAGGCTGCTCAGCCGGCTTCCGGTCGAGGACATGGCCGCCCGCCACCATCGCGCCCGCATCTACGTGAATCTGGGTGCCGCCCGGTTGGACAACCGCGAGCTGCCCGAGGCCGACCGGGCGTGCCGGGAGGCGATCGCCCTGTTCGACGCCCTGATTGCTGACAGCAACGGCCGGCCCGATTTCCGGTACGAGCGGGCGGTGGCGATCATCAACTTGGGACTCGTCCGGCTCAAGAGCCGCGACCCGGCTGGGGCTCGGGCGGAACTCGAACGCGCCCGCGAGGTGCTCGAGCGGCTGTCTGACAGATTCCCATCAACCCGGCCGTACAAGGTCGAGCTCGCCCAGACGTACAACGACCTGGCGGCGGTCGCGTTCGACGACTACCGCCGGGCAGAGCGGGCCCCGTTCGACCACCTGGTACTCGTCGCTTGCCAGGTCGGAAGCGCCAGGGAGGCGGCGGCCATGTCAGGCAAGGCGGCCGATGTGTGGACCGACCTGATTCAAGACGGCGGCACGCCCGAAATTCACGGAGACCTGGGCGTTGCTCTGGGGAACCAGGGACTGGCCCTGGAGAAGCTACACCCGGACGAGGCCCGGACCGCATTGACCCGGGGGCTGAAGGAGCTGGTCGTCGGGCTGCGGGCGAGCCCGGGCGACTCGGGATTCCGCGACTCGCTCCGCAAGCAGAGCCGAGCCGTGGCCGGGCTGCTCGTGCGGGCCGGCGACCATGACTCGGCTCGCGCTTTGGCCCGCCACATCGCCGCCGAGCTGCCGGACCCAGTGCAGGGGGCCCATCGGGCGGCGGCCCTGCTCGCCGGGTGCGTCGCGGCCACCGACGGCGATCGCCCGCCGACGGACGAGGCCAAAGCGTACGAGGCGCTCGCCATCGAGTTGGTCGAGCGCGCCGGCCGGGCCGACTGGTCCGACTTGCGCTCCGATCCGGACTGCGCGCCGCTCCTCGCCCGGTCGCGGTTCGCCACAGCGGTCGGGAAATAGCAGCGGCGCGTCGGATCGGTCCGATCCCCTCTCCACCGCTTCGCCTCGCGGCCGGACAGTTCTCTTAGCGCACCTTGTTCCTTAACGACGGGCACGACGAAATTGTGTCGGTCCAATGACCGCAAGGCCGGGGAGAGGGGATCGGAGTCGCGGTTCCGTCCCGGAGGCGAGTGCATCTGACTTACGCAGCGACCCTCGCGTTCCGACTTCCGCTGAATTCCCCCGCCTCGCACAACCGATCCCTTTGATACGCCGAATTCGGACGCCGCGCATGGAGGCCCGATGGCCCGTTTGCTCACTTGCGCTCTGCTACTGGCCGCCGCCCTGCCCGCCGTCGGTCAGCCGGCCCCCGCCGCGACCGGCACTGGGTCTGCCCAGCCACCGCCGGACGAGGAGCTGGTTGTCCGGCCCCGCGACCTCGGGTACATCGACCTGGCCCTGCCGGTCAACCAGGTTCGCCTTCGCGCCGATTTCGGCTACGACTTCCGCACGCCGACGCGGGCCGAGTTCTTCTACCCGCGCGCTCGACCGCTCGGCCCCGGACTGCCGGAGCCAGAGCGGGCCGTCGATTTCCAGGACTACACGCTGTACTTCGAGAAGATCATCGCCCCCGCGTGGTCCGTCTTCGCCGAGGGCGGCGTGCGAGCGCTGAACCCGGATCTGAACGACAATTTCACCGGTATGGCGGACGCCAACGTCGGTTTCAAGTACGCGTTCCTGGCCGACGACTTCGAGATCTGGACCTTTCAGTTCCGGGCGTACCTGCCGACGGGGACCGCGAGCCACGGGCTTGGCACGCATCACGTCAGTCTCGAGCCGGCTCTGCTCGGATTTGTCCGGGTGACAGAAGATCTGGGTGTGGCCGCGGAGCTGCGTTACTGGCAGCCGATTGACGGGACCGACTTCGCGGGTCCGGTGGTCCGATACGGACTCGGGCTGCGGTACAACCTCTGGGACAACGGCAACTGGCGGTTCGCGCCGATCTTCGAGGCGATCGGCTGGTCGGTCCTGGACGGTCGCGAGAGCCGACTCATGCCGGACGGGACGACTGCGGTTCTCGACGCGGGCGGGACAACTGTGGTGAACCTGAAGCTGGGTGCCCGATTGGACATCGGCGAGCGGGCGAGTCTCTATGCCGGTTACGGCCAGGCGGTTACGGGTGAGCGATGGTACCGGGATGTGCTTCGGGTGGAGTTTCGGTGGCTGTATTGAGGCGGACGAATTCTGTCCCACCGTTCGATTCGGGCTCACGGCGCGACACATTTGTTCCCATCATCCCTAGTCCCGTGAGTCCGCGACGCGGAGGCTTTGCGCAGCGGAGCGCGTGGGCCTGGCCACCTCGGGGCGCTGAATCGACTCCCCGCGTTGTCAACGCTTACGCGCTCCGCTGCGCAAAGCCTCCGCGTCGCGGCTTCACAGGCGGGGGTGAGGGAATCCGAGAGCAAACGTGGTGCGTTACCCGCCCCACCGCTCCAGTGCCTTGCGGCAGTAGCCATAGAAACCGAGTTCGATCAACTCCTGGGCCAGTCGTTCTCGGTCCCGCGTTGGCACCGAGGCGGCCACTTCAGTCACGAGCAAGTCAGTCAGCAAGTCGCGAGCGCGTTGAAGGAGTTTGCGCACGCCCGCGTCGGTGAATGGCTCCGCAGGCTTCATCCGGTTGGTCAGCCAGACGGCGAGCTCGATGGACGGCAGGTCGGGTTGGTCGGCGCGGGCACGCAAGACAGTAAAGTACGGCGGTCCGCCGGCCCGTTCGGACTCCCCCAACGTTTTCCACGCGCATTCGAGCAGCGACTCTCGCCAGTGAGCCAGGAACGCCTCGTCGGCGGCGTTGTCGGCCGCGGCCGGGAGCTGGTCCGGATCAATATCGGCGATCGGCGGGCCCGCGACGCCGGGCCGGCGGCGGGCGAGATTGATGAGGACCGTTCGCAAGTAGTCGCGGAACCGGCCTCGGTCAGGACTGACCCGCCGGAAATCGCCGCGCAGGAACCGGACGGCGAACTCCTGGAACAACTCGGCGGCAACGTCGGGGTCGCCGGTCGCCGCGGTGAGGTATCGGTACGCGGCCCCCTGGTAGCGCTCGATCATCCCGGAGAGGAGCCGGCGATCCTCGTCCGCGGCCCCCCCGTGGGCGCGCAGGAGGGCCGTCCACATGGTGGAGATCTGGCTGAGCCGGTCGGGAGTCGGTTCGACGGCCATGAGCCCCCTTAAATCTCCTGACGCACATTCGGTTATTTGAACCAATGTCAATTTTTCGCGCTTTTTGTCGGTAAGTCGAGAGGTGGCGGGGCCACCGGGTGTGCAAGAGCGAACAATCGCGAACTTTTCGCCCCGATTTCGCCCTGAAACGGGCAAGTTTTCGCACGCCACAAATACCGGTGCGCCCGGGAGCATATCTAGTTGTGCGAGGTTTCGGTCCGCCAACCAGTCGGCGATATCTAACAATGCGCTGTTTCGCCCCCAAGTTCGTCACCTCCTTATGGGAAAAAGTTGACGATCTTGACCATCACCCTGCCAATTTGGCAGTCCGACGTCGGACGAGTTCGCAAAAGCTCGCTCGCGGGCTATTTCCCCGGTATCTCGTTCAGCGTGTAGGCCCCCGTCTTGTGGACCAGCCCCTCCCCTTTCGCCGAGCGGACGCCGGTCGGCGACACGAGGTAGACGCGGTCCGGCACCAGGCTCGCGACCGTCAGCTCCACGCTCCGGCCATCCGCAGAGACCTCGGCACGCTCGATCTTGACCGCGGTCCGGTCCAGCTCGGGAGAACCGTAAGCGCCGGTGTACTCGTAGCGGTAGTGCTCGAGGCGATACGACGCCGAGTCACGTGCGGTCGCCTTGTCCACCGGATCGGTGAATACGACTCGAAACCCGCGCGGGCGGACGTGGATCGACTGCATCTCGAACGGCACCTGGCCGGTGTAGTCGATGCGGAAAAGAGCCCCGCGGTCCGGCTGTGCCATCCAACCGGGCTCCGTGATCCCGCCGACGTACAGCGGCCCCTTCGGATCGAACGCGAGGCAGACTGGTCCGAGCAGGCCCTTCCCCCAGAAAGGGAAGCACGCCCCCTGGTACACGCCGTTCACCTTCTCCACATTCGCCCGAATGATCGCGCCGCCGAACATCAACTCGGCCATGAAGAACTGACCCGCGAACGGGCCGAACTTCCCGCCCGTGTTGTCGTACGCGACACCATTGATCGACCGGGCCCAGCCGTACGGGACCCAGACCGTCGTCTTCCCCGCGGGCTTGGAGATGTGTTGCTTCTGCAGCCGGTTTGGCCAGCCGTAGTAGCGCCCTTCGACGATGTGGCAGAGTTTGTTGGTCGCGACCCAGTCACCTTGATTATCGGTGAAGAAGATCTCGCCGTCCGGGCCAGCGCACCAGCCGAGCGGGTTGCGCATGCCGAAGGCGATCTCCTCGGGCGGCTTGCCGGGCTCCAGGCGCAGTGCGCCGCCGGCGCCGGGCATCTTCGCGTCCGCGTAGGGGGCGTAGCTGTAGGCGAACCGGCCAGCCTTGTCGCGGGCCAGGCCGTACGCCATGTCGTACGTGTCCGCGACGCCGTGCGGCAGAGCCGCGACGCGCACGAACTCGGTCGGCTGGCCCTGCGATTCGACGATTTTGGTCAGGTTGCGACGGTGCAGGACGTACAGTCCGTCATCCTCGGCCAACATCGAGAGCGCGTCCTGATAGAGCCCATTGCCATAGCGTTCGAAGCGCGCACTTTTGCCGGCGCCGTCGGGATCGTGCAATGCGAGCAGCTCACCGGTTTTCATCGAGGCGACAAAGACCTGGCTATCGCGCGGCCGCACGGCGACGGCGCCGGGCATCACGCGATCTTCGCCGAAGACGGTTTTGGGTCGCGGATAGGCGATGGCCCTGTAGCCCGGGCGAGTCAGTGAGCCGTCCTTCGGTTCATCGAGTGCGAGCGGCGACAGATCCCATTTCGGCGGCCCTGGTGAATTTGGCAGGTCCATCCGAATCGAGACCAGCGATCGACCGTCTTGAGGCGTCAAACTCATCTTGAGGAGTCCGTTGTCCTCCTTGCTGTCGTAATCGCCAACGGAGGCGGCCAATTCCATGTTCCAACCCTTGGGTCGTTGGCGATGCAACACGACCGTTCGCCGGGCGGGCACATTCAAAAAGACATCCCGTTCCTCCCAACGTCGTCTGTCGGCCTGACCGGTAATGCTCAGAACATCGGTAAACTCAACCGTCCCCGATTCGAACCGGACCTGCCACTTGATGCGGACGCCGTCCGTTTCACGTTCGTAGCCGAGCAACGTCCGCTCGATCGGCAATTCGAGTTTGGCCCCGCCGACCAGTTGCAATGGTTCGGCGACATCAAGATCGGTACGCCTCCCGTCCGCGATGAACTGACGGATACGGCCCTGCACGCTCCGCAAAATGCGGCCGCCGGTGAACAGACTGTGCGGGCTGCCGGTGGCAAGATCGTAAACCAAAAGGTCGCCGTGACTGTTGAGAACGCAAATCGACTCGATCACCTTGCCGTCGGCCAGGCGAATCGGAATTTGCGCCACGATGGGCGCTTCGCCAGCTTTCGGCGCGTCAATCGGCACGGGGGGCGGCGGTTTCGGACTCGGCGCGTCTTTACCCATGGCGAAGTAGGCCCAGAGCGCATCCTTTTGCTTCGCCGCATCCCCCTCCAGGACGCTCGCGAGCGTCGCCAGCTTGCCATGCGGGAAAACCGATGGCATTGGCGTGCCTGGATAATAGCGGAGTGGATTCTCCATGAACCGGTCGAACCAGTCGCGGCGCAGGCGGCCGGCGGAGCGCAGGAGATCGGGCCCGGTGGAAACCGGGTCGGCGGATGCGAGTTGCCGGCCGTTCCAGACGTGACAGGAGACGCACCCGTAGCCCTGGAATCCGGTCAGCCGCGAGCCATGCAACGTGCCAAGAGTCGGGTCGGCGACCGTAGCGGGAGGCGGATCGGCGTCGGCGACCAATTCGCCGTCGCCCTCGGCAAGCGCTTGAACCAGCTCATCAGCCTGCGCTCCAAACGCGGGCATGCGGTAGCTGTATCGCGGCCAATGCAGGTTTGGATTTCCTTCGCGCACGGTAGTCGCGAGGTAGGCGCGGGTGAGTTTCTGGTGCGGGTTCGTCAGCCGTGGGATGCGCATGTACGGCACTTCTTGCAGAAATGCACCACCCAACTTGCTGCCGGCTTCCTGAATCGGCGGCGGCCGGTCGCCGTCGCGTTGATGGCACTGCATGCAACCCGCTCGCACCAGCCGTTCTTGTCGGGCAAAGTAAGGCGAGGAGTGCGTTTCGCGATCCGCTACGGCGAGATAGGCCTGAATGGCCTTGCGGTTCTCCGGGCCGAAGGCGAATCGCGGTCCGCTGGTATCACCCAAACAGCCTTGTATCGGGTTCTTGATCGGGAGGTCACGCGGCTTGTTGTCGCCAATCCCCGGATGGCACGATTGACAGCCTTTATCGCGCAAGAGGAGATCCGCCGCCGCACGTCGGTCGTTGGCACCGAGTCGCCGGACGGCCGCGTCGATCTCCTTCGCCGTCGGCGGCTCGGGAGGTGCGATCTCGGACGGCTTCGACCAGAGCAAGAGGAATGCGGCGATATTCCGGGCCTGGTCCGGAGGGACCGGCACGCGGGGCATCCGCCCGTCCGGGTATCGGCCATGCGGGTTGCCGAGGAATGTTGCCAGGTCGGCCTCGGAATAACGATCGCCAAGAGTGGTGAGTGAAGTACGGTTCAGCTCACTTTGCTCGGCGCGATCGACGTCCGGCGCGAAGTGACACGCGGCGCAGCCGAGACTGAGGAAGGCAATCTTGCCCGCGCGATGGTCGCCGCGCGCAGGCTCGGCTGATCGCTTCTCGTGGCCGGCGAGTTGATCGGCCACGATCCAGCGCTCGACAAACCCGGCACGGTCGGCCGTGAACAGCGCGGGCATGTGCGCGTCTGGGCGCACTTTGGACGGATCCGCCAGCCAATTCATCAGCCAGCCGCGGCTGACGCGTCGCCCGACGTCGGCCAGTGTCGGACCGGGCGGCGGCGCGGAGATGGCTGGAAGCACTCCCACGTGACAGCGGGCGCAACCGAAACGGCCGACCACTGTCCGGCCTCGCTCTGCCAGTTCCTCCTGGCGAGCCACGGGGGCGAGTTCTGCATTGATATGGCCGAACCGCCATGCGGGGATGACTTCGCGCACGAATGATGGGCCCTCCCACCAAAGCTGCAATCGGGCCGGGACGTCGGCGAGCGACCGGAACCGAATGGTGACGCGGTATTCGCCCGGTTCGCGGTTGAATGCTTCCTTCGCCGCGAGGCGGCTCGTTTCGGTCATTCCTCGGCCGTCGAGGAGCGTCGTCCCATCCACTATCAGCGACAATTCGCCGCCGACAATGGCAGAAAAGGTGATCGGGCCGGGATCGCGAATTGACAGGACTCCCGTCCAGACGACCTCAAATGGACCTGGCGGGATTCGTGGATGCGGACTGGATGTGCCGAGCGCGAACGCGGGTTTCGGTTCGACGCGGGTAAGCGTCGCCTTTGGATCCGCAACCGAACTATACTCTGCGACGAGTCCCAGCTTCAATTCACCCGATTCTAGCTCCAGCCGGCCCGCCGGCTTTTCCGCGACGGGAGCAAGGGACAACGTCCCAAGGCAGACGATTGCGATGCCGGTCATCCCGAGTCTCCGGGCCGGTGGATGGCAGCGTCTGTTTTATCTGAGAGTTGGGAGGGGGTGCATCACTTGGGATGGTCCGCTTCCTCCAGCCGCTTCCAGAAGACGGTCATGTCGTCCCCGTCGGCGTAGAAATCAGGGACGGTCGCGACGTGCCGATAGCCGAGTTTCAAGTAGAAGCGCCGCGTTGACTCGTAGTGGGGCAGGCTCGACGTTTCCACCACGATCGCCCGACCGCCCGCAGCGCGAATCTCGTCCTCCACGTGTCGCACCATCATCGCGCCGAGTCCCTTGGATTGCATGCCCCGTTCCACGAAGATCCAGTACAGGAGCCAGCCGCGGTCGGTCACCATGTTTGGAGCGTAATACGCGAACGCAATGGGCCGACCGCCCGATTCATAGGTAATCGCTTTTTGGCCGGGGCCGGCGGTGCCAGCATGGTAGTCGTTCAGCACGAACCGGAGGGTATCGATCTCGACCGGCTTGAATGCGCCGGTGCCGAGCGCGATTGCTACCAGGGCATCGGTCTCGAGGGGTGTCGTTGGGCGGATCACGCAAAGCCTCATTGCAGGACTCGGATTCCCTATGTGGTAGTGCTCACCCAGAGGGTTGAACACCTCGAGTTGTGTCGTCTGGCCGGTCCAGTGTACCCGGGTAGAATCTTGGTCGTGTCGTCTATCCCGTAGCCGCGGGCCACCGCGGGCCGTCGACTGGCCTGCGACCGGTTCGCGGCTCCCTTTTCGCAGAGGCACTCCATGGAACCTCAAGGCGACATCGCCCTCATCGGGTTGGCCGTCATGGGCCAGAACCTGATCCTCAACATGAACGACCACGGCTTCGTCGTGGTTGCTTACAACCGCACTGTCTCGAAGGTGGACGAGTTCCTTGCCAAGGAGGCGAAAGGGTCGAAGGTGCAAGGGGCACACTCAATTGAGGAGATGGTGAAGAAGCTCAAGAAGCCGCGGCGGGTCATGATGCTGGTCAAGGCCGGCAAGCCGGTGGACGAGATGATTGCGCAGATTATCCCGCACCTGGAGAAGGGCGACATCATCATCGACGGCGGCAACTCGCTGTATCAGGACACGGAGCGCCGCTCGAAGGAAGCAGAGGCGAAGGGGTTTCTCTACATCGGCACCGGTGTGTCGGGCGGCGAAGAAGGGGCACGGCACGGTCCGAGCATCATGCCCGGCGGGACGCAGGCCGCGTGGCCGCACGTCAAGAACATTTTCCAGTCCGTCGCCGCGAAGGTGGACAACGGCGTGCCGTGTTGCGACTGGGTCGGCCAGGGGGGCGCCGGGCACTACGTCAAGATGGTCCACAACGGCATCGAATACGGCGACATGCAGCTCATTTGCGAAGCCTACCACCTAATGCGCTCTGGGCTTGGTATGACGGCCGAGGAAATGCACAAGGTCTTCGCCGAATGGAACAAGGGAGAACTCGATAGCTACCTCATCGAGATCACCCGCGACATTTTGGCATACAACGAATCGGACGGGACACCGCTTGTCGATCGAATCCTCGACACTGCTGGCCAAAAAGGGACCGGCAAGTGGACGGTGATTGACTCGATGGATCGCGGCATCCCAGTCACGCTCATATCTGAGGCGGTTTATTCGCGCATGGTGTCGGCGCTCAAGGACGACCGCGTCGCGGCCTCGAAGGTGCTGAAGGGACCGCCGAGCTCAAAGATCACCGCCGATCGCAAGACCTTC
>Ga0066903_100000835_pt1 | contig 20921 bp, 43 predicted proteins | sample PanSoiMetaGPlot1_FD_67491 | JGI IMG/M metagenome (GOLD analysis project Ga0066903, IMG submission 67491) | Tropical forest soil microbial communities from Panama analyzed to predict greenhouse gas emissions - Panama Soil - Plot 1 (version 2) | ecosystem: Environmental > Terrestrial > Soil >... | reverse complement strand
CGGGCGCCACTCAGCGAGCGGCGTAATGATCTTTATGATACGCCCTCGGAAGCGGTCTATGCGCTCCTCAAAGTCGAGGCGCTACCGTCGATGATCTGGGAGCCGGCGTGCGGCACCGGCAACATCGTCAAGGTTCTACGCGAGGCGGGACATCAGGTTTTCGCCACTGACTTGAACGACCGCGGTTGCCCCGACAGTTTTGACCGTATCGATTTCTTGTTCCCAGTCGATTGCCAGTGCGGGGCGATCGTCACCAACCCACCGTTTCAGCTGGCTGAACAGTTCGTGCGGCGTGCGCTCGAACGCGCGCCGCTCGTGGTCATGCTGCTGCGGCTCGCGTTCTATGAGAGCGAGAAACGCGCGGATATCCTTGAGGGCGCCGGCCTCGCCAACATTCACTGTTTCGCGAATCGCCTGCCCATGATGCACCGAGCGGGTTGGGAAGGGCGCAAGGCAAATAGCGGTATGGCGTTTGCCTGGTACGTGTGGCGTCGCGGGCATGCGAAACCAACAGTGATCGATCGCATCCGATGGGAGCCGCGCAATGTCCGATCAGTTTGACATGTTCGGCAAAAAAGCACCGTTCGTGCCTGGATCAAAAACAAGCGAAGCAGCGGCCGAGCGATTGCCGATCGGAGTTCTCACTGCGCTTCGTCGCAAGGTTTTCGACTATATCGTGTCTTGCGAGCCACGAGGCGCAACCACCGATGAAGCCGAGGTTGCGCTCAAGATGCTGCATCAAACAGCAAGCGCGCGTTTTAACGAACTGGAGAATATGCGCTTCATCTTCAACACGGGAAGAGAGCGCAACACCAGAAGTCGCAGGGCAGCTGCGGTTTATCGTCCAATCACGTCGCGGCAGCTCGAGGCTGAGAAAGACTGGTTGAGGCCGTTAGGCCCGCCGGCGCCGGCACCCGCTGTAACTAACCCAACCGAAACCAACGCTCGCTACGATGGCGGCATGTTCATTCATGACCGTTGCGGAGCGGATGATTGTGAAGAAGACGCGCCGTTCGGCATCGGCTACTTTCCTCGCAAGGGCCGGCTCGGCATGTGGTATTGCCGCAAACACTGGGAAGAACGAAAGGCCGACAATGAGCAAGCTTCAGAACAAGCTTGACGGCGATGTGCCGAGCGACGTGCCGCAATGGATTGTTGAGTTTTATTGGGAGAGCGATGAGCGCGGACTCACTCCAATGCAGGCCGTTGAGCGGGCCGTGAAGGAAACCCGCGACGGGCATTGTTGGATTGTGATGCACGTCCGTAGCGGCTTGGTCTGGAGCATCGATCTCGGGCGCCGGGAAGAAGTTGAAGTGGAAGTGGCGGTGAAGAAATGAAGGACTATCAGGTTCAAGAGTCTGTGCAGGTGCCCAGCAAGCCAAAATGCCTCAACTGCGGGATGCTTCTCGACGGCGCGACTGCTGTCGAGGAGGGCGCGCCGCACGCGCATCAGCCAAAGGCCGGTGATGTGACGCTCTGCGTCTATTGCGGACATCTGATGGCCTTCGCCGACGGTGGCTCATTACGGGAATTGAGCGATCAAGAAGTGCGCGAGGTCGCCGGCGACGAGCGCATTCTCCTGATTCAGAAAGCGCGGAGGGAATATGAACAAAGAGTTGCGCCCTTATCAGGAGGAGTGCCTCCAGGCGATCAGGAGCACGGTGGCTCAGCGGGTGTTCCGCCTGGTGGTGCAGGCACCGACGGGCTCGGGCAAGACGCTGGTGGCAGCGACGATCGTGGAGGGAGCGCGCCGAAAAAATAACCGCCTGACGTTTGTCGTGCCTGCGATCCAGCTCATCGATCAGGCGGTGGAAATGTTTTACAACGAGGGCATTCGCGAGATCGGCGTGATTCAAGCTGATCACGTCATGACCGACTGGAGCCAGCCGGTCCAGGTCGCGAGCATCCAAACGATACGCTCACGCGGCAAGTACCCTGAATCACAGGTAGTCGTAATCGATGAATGCCATCAGCTGCACAAGGCGCACGTTCAATGGCTGCAACACCCTGATTGGCAAACAGTGCCGTTCATTGGGCTGAGCGCAACGCCGTGGACGCGCGGCCTCGGCAAGTATTTCGAGAGCTTGCTGGTGATGAGCACCACAAAGGAATTAATCGATCTCGGTTATCTCGCACGTTTCAAGGTATTTGGTGCTGACCATCCCGATCTCTCTGGCGTCAAAGACGTTGCTGGCGATTACCATGAGGGCCAATTGAGCGCTGTCATGCGAGAGAACGCCCTCGTCGCCAATATCATCGAGACCTGGCGGACACGCTGGAACCAGGACAAGACGCTTGTGTTCGGCGTGGATTGTGCTCACGCCCAAGCCCTGCAAGCGCGCTTTCTCGACGCTGGTATAAGCGCTGGTTACCAGGACGCCAATACATCCGCGGCTGATCGGGCGGCAATCAAGCGGGCGTTTCATGACGGCACCTATCGTGTTGTGTGCAACGTCGGCACGTTGACGACCGGCGTTGATTGGGATGTCCGATGCCTCGTCCTTGCGCGGCCAACCAAGAGCGAGATGCTTTTTGTGCAAATCATTGGGCGCGCCCTACGCACGGCTGAGGGCAAAGAATTCGCGCTGATTCTCGACCACAGTGATAGCACGGCAAGATTGGGTTTCGTTACCGATATTCACCACGAGCATTTGAGCATGGGTAAGCTTGATCAGAACAAGGCTGTCAAGCGCAGCCCGCCGCTGCCCAAGCCTTGTCCACAGTGCACAGTGCTGATCCCCGTGGGCGTGAAGGTCTGTCCGGAGTGCGGGTTTGAGCGCCAGATCGTCTCGGATATTTACGAGCGCGAGGGCGAACTGGTCGAGTTCGATGGCACGTTCCGCAAGAAGGGCCAGACCAACGCTAAGGAGTTGCCCTACACCTACCAGGAAAAGATGCGGTTCTATGCGCAGCTGCGCGGCTATGGCCTACTCAAGGGCTATAAGGACGGCTGGGCCTTCATCAAGTACATCGAGAAGTTTAATGGCGAGAAACCGCCTTGGGCGTGGCGCAATCACCAGCCGATGCAGGCGGGCCCCGAGGTGATGCAGTTCATCAGATCCGGATTCATTTCCTGGGCGCGAAGCAAGGTCAATCCCAAGAACCAATCGGCATAAGCTATGCTGGTTCCAGTTCTTTGGTGCGTTTGGGTTCCCAATCACGATAAAGGTCCGGGCGCAGCCTGCCACGTGAAACGCCGGTCTTTGCTTCGATCATAAGCAACCAGCGTGCCGGAACCTCGTCCCAATCCTGGATAGCTTGATAAGTGAGGCCAAGCTCGCGGGCGAGCGCGCGCATGCCACCAGCTTTTCGGATTGCGATTCTGAGGCCAACATTCTTCATGAGGAAAGTGTAAAGCATTTCCTGTCACGCTGACAAGATGGGGACAGGAGGGGCTTGTCACCAGAATAGAGATGTGCCAGTCTGTCTGACAGGCAGCACCTGCTGCCTGTCCGTGTTAACAGAGGGAGGTCCCATGAGCACACGGGAACAACGTCAAGAACTGGCGCGCTGCGCTCCTGAGTTGCCGGAGCATTTGCCGCCAGCCACCAGAGGGAGGGAGATCCCACTCTCTCGCGAGGTGGAACCTCATTGTGACGCGCTCTTTAGCGAAAGCGATAAGTATCGAGCCGCTGCTGCCAGCGTCAACAGTGAGGACAGCCCTGCCGGTCGTCCGTGCTTTGACGACTCCGACATGGCCGAGATGGTGCGGGCACACGCCAAAGACAACGGCGGTAATCCTCGCATCATCGATGCAGTGCGTGGCGTGCTTTCCACAGCCGTCAAACGCTGCATGACACGGCGTGGCGTAGGCCGCTCAATGCGGATCAAGGAGGCGAAGAGTCGTCTTCTTACCGGAGGTGGCACTCCCTCGGCCCAGCCAGCTGAGTGAGTGCCGACAAGGACCGGGGGGCGGCAACTCCCCGGTTCCTTGTCTCACGGAGGATGATATGCCCGCAAGTCAGATTGGTTCTTATGTGGTGTACGGTGTGAAGCGTATGAGGGGGCCTGTTGTTAGCTGGGAAGTCTGGGAAGCGTGGAGGTACTACGCACCACTCCATCACTCCTGTCGCCACCTGGGCCCGCTCTACAAGACAACAGTCGAGGATGATGCCGTTGCGTGTGCCCGTTATCTGAACTCTTGCAACAGGAGGGCATGATGGACGCAACCACAGTATTAACGCTGCGCTGCACTGGCTGTGGTGTATTGCAGGAAGCCAAGTGCAACTGCGGCGTACCCTATGCCTATATTTCACCCGGTGAGTTGGCGAAGCAAGCCGTGGAAAAGGATAAGTATCGTAGCTGGTCGAGCAGGAAGCTCGCCAGCAAGCTCGGTATTGACGAGAGCACTATTCGTGTAGCCCGCAACAATCGCAAGACAACTGCGGGAAATCCCGCAGTTGCGGAAAATTCCGCAGTTGAGAAACGCATCGGCCTGGACGGCAAAGAGCGGCAGATGCCGAGGAAGCGTAGCCGCCCGCGCAAGAGCGATGCCACTCTCCGACAGCAGGCAGCGTCGCTGTATCTGGATGAGGGACTTACCCGCGATCAGGTGGTAGAGAAGACCGGTTTAGGACAGTTCGAGGTTCAATTGGCGACCGAGCGTGAGCGCGGTCGTCGAGCGAATATTGCCGATCCCGAGATCGATCGTGCGCTGCTTTCGATGTCGGCGCGGCAAAAGCTCGATGCCGCGATCCGCCAGGCCGATCGCAAACGTGCCTATACCTTTGAGCAGCGAGTGCAGGGTGAGGTGAAGTCGCGCATGGCAGTTGCCAACGCTTCAACCACCGAGCAAAAGAACAAGGCTTTCGAAGCCGAGCAGATGTATCGCAAGTTTTTGGAACAGCAGAAAAAGATCGGCACTCAAACAGAATGGAATAACTTGGTGCTTTGTTTGCATCCTGATACGCGAAGGACGGCATCGGATGAAAAATTCGATGCTGCCTTAGCATGGGTGATGAAGAAGAAGTTCGCGATCACCGGAGAGAAATAAGGGGCCGCGTTCACCGCGGCCCCAGTATTTCACAGAGGTGGGAGTAGGCGAGCTTACGGTGATTCGCTGGTGTCGTTCCAGATGGGAGCGGGCACGTTGTACCCGCCGCGTTTGCGCTCCTTGCGCTCTTTCAGTTTCTTGAGGATCATACGCGCGATCTCCTCGGCTGTGTCCGGGTAGGTCTCAATGATGCGGTCGGCGACCTCTTCGGGGCTGGCGTCCGGGTTGAGCCGCTCCTCTTCTAGCTCCTGGATGCGCTCCTGCTGCTCGGCGACCATGGCGCGGGCTCTGGCGTCGCCTTGGCCCTTGGGCTTGGGCTTCTTCACCTTGGTGTCCGCCTGCCACTTGCGCCAGACCAGCGTCGGATTATTCAGGTCCCGGCGCTGATTGGTCGGAAGTGTCGCACGCCACTCCTCGATTGCCGGACGCTCCTCCATCAGCTGAAGCAGCTTGGCGCGATCGGACTTGTCCATATCGTCGAGCCGATAGCGCTTGAGATATTCGCCGAAGGCCAGGGTATAGCCCTTGCCCTCGGGCGCCTGAACGCCTGCTTGTTGCATTGCCCAGCGGCGACCTTCGATGAGGCCCTCGCCGACGACCATCCACTCACCCCATAGCTTGGTGTGAGACCTCTTGATGCGGTCCCAGGCCCGCATTGCGCACTTGCCAATGTCTTTGATGTCACTCACTGGTAGGTCCTTTCATGGTTAGTTGTTGCGATAATGTAGTTACCCAAAGATTATGGGTGGGTATGTACCCACCCATACACGTATAGCAGCTGCAGTAAAGCGCGTCAAGTTTATTGCGTCGGTCCTGCTGCTGAGTCCTTTGCCTTGGCCGCCTTTTCCAGCCTGTCGAGCGGGATCTTCATTCGCTCAGCCGGTGTCACCCAGAATCCGCTGTTTTCAGGCAGCGCACGCTGTCCAACATGCGTACCAGGCCAACCGTTGCAGTGACCTTGCTCGTGTCGGAACAGCAAGCCGCTTGTCCAACCACGCTGGCGCATGACCTCGTCCCTAACCATGATGATGATGCAGCTGCGCAAGCCATCGTGGTACGACGCATACGAGCACGCGAGCATGAAGGAGTTTTCCTGCGCGCACAAAGCGTATAGCTCGTTCAGTGTGTCCACGATCTTGATCGTGAGGTCGCCCTCGTATTGGTGATCATACTCGACTGGGGGCAGGATCATGATCGGGCCGCGGTTAGGCACGATCTGGGCGTGTGAGGTGCCACACACCCAGATCAGCGTTAGTAAGGCGATGAGAATCGCAAACAATAGCTCGCGCATCATCGCACCATGCTCTCGATAGCTTTGTCGAAGCATGGAAAGCGCGTTCCTAGCGCCTCGAGAGCCTCATCCCAACTTGCTGTATCGGGTAATCTGTTTCGCCTTTCTTCACTTTGCGCGATGCAAATTTCTCCCATGGCGCGAAGCATTGCGCTTCGTTGCTTTTCGCTGTGGTCCATTACCTGCCACAGCGCGTAGATCAGGAAAGCAATGGCTGTGACTGAGAGCATTAGAGCGTGTTTCATTGTCGTATCCTTTCATTTGAGGTGTTTGAGGATGTCTTCGAATTTTCTCAGTGGCAGTGTGAGCCGCAGCAACACCAGGAGCCGCAGCAAGCGTGCTGCAGGCTCCGGAACGCCTATGGTGCCACTGGCGTAACGGTACACAGTGCTGCGCCCCACGCCCAAAACCTCGGCCACATGCTCGTGTGTCCAGTTGAGCGTTTCGCGCGCAGCCCTGTATTCGCCCCGTGTCATCGGTTGCTCTTTAGGAACGCGATCGTGGACGCAATTTCGGCCGCCCACGCCTCGAGGTCCGCGATTGTGTGCGCAATGTTCGCGCGATCGACCAGTGCTTGCCGGCGGATGTCGTCCAGCGAGAGCGGGAGCGATTGTTGCCTGCGTTGATACGGTATCGGTTGCGGCTCATCCTGTGCTGCGACTGCTCTGGCTCCTATCTCGGCGAGCCGCTCATGAATCGGTTGGGTTGGCAGTTTGCGTGGTCGCTTGCTCATGTTTGCTCCTTTGTGTTGCCCACGATGCTGCCGGCGCCGAGGTGGCGATGACTTGAACCTCGGCGCCGGCCCTTACCCGGATCGGCACTGCGATGTGGGCGACGAGAGCCGTCCGGGTAGCTGGTCACACTCAGGTTCCGCATACATCGATGCGGCCCTCCTTTATGGCGCGCTTTAAGCTTCGATCGTAGTAGTCGCTCGCGGCGTCGAGGAACTCCTCCCTTGATATGCCGCAGAACAAACAGAAGGCAGCCGCGGCCCTGAGAAGCTCGACACCGAGGCAGGGCAAAGCGTCCGTCCTGATGCCGGCGATGTCGAAGCTCTGCACGATGTCGTACATTGCCGTCGTGAGCTTTTTTTGAGTGTAACGCTTCAGATCGATTTCAGTCTGTGTCAGCGCCATTGTTATGAACCTTCTTCCTCTGTCCAATGCTCGAACTCCGGGAACTTGCGCTCCATATAGTCCACCATGTTTTTGGCGTAGCCCTTGGTCATGGGACGATATTCGCTCTTGCCCCACTGACCACCCTTGCGAGCCTTCCAGCACAGTCGCATGGAGTACATGCGATGATCGACCTCAATGACCTTGCGTTTCCGCGTCATTACTCACTCCACTTCGACGGACTCGAGGCACTTGCGGCCGTCGCAATGCGGATCGCAGTCCGGACTGCCGATCGAGCATTCATCGGCGACCTGCTTCCTGGCGGCACGTATGTCCTGCCAGTCTTCGAACTTGTGTCGTTCGAACTGCGATAGTGCAGCAATGTCCTGCATAGTCTTGTTCGCGGAGTAGCATTCAAAGCATGCGTAGGCGCGCGTCCCGTACTTCACCAACCAATCGGAATGCGCACGCTTGCCGCAAAAGCGGCAGGTGTTAACGCGCATCAGTGTGTGTGTGCGTGCCATGTCACTCATCCTTTACTTCGAAGTGCTTTTGGGCCGCCTTTCGCACGGTGCTGCATTCGGCGTTCTCGGCCAACCAGCGGACAACTTCAGGCGGATGCATGCGCATCACGTTGCGCAACGCATAGTGGATATCTTCCCACGCGGCATAGATTGCCAAATCAGGAGGCGTCACAGCCTCGCTAGGCATTGGTTTGCGTGCCATGTCACCTTATCTCCCGATTGCCCACGTGGACCTCGAAAACGCGACGCCCGTCGGATTCGTCTAAGGTATTCGGTACCTCGCGCACCTCGACCTCGGGTGGCATGCCGAAAAAACGGCGGGCGTGATTGGCGGTGAGCGTTTTTACGCGCACCCATTCGTCACGCTCGAACTCAGGCTTCAGTGTGCGTGCCATTTCCTTTCATCCTTCACAGGTTTCGTTGCTCAGAAAGCGATAGCCGGCGCGCCGGATCGTGCGCGGGACATCATTCGGAAGGCAGCGCACGTCGGCACCGCGGTGCTCGGGCATCACCGACCACAGCAGCTTGCGGCTGCCCTTGCGGGAGCGCTCGGCAACGAAGATGCGGCCGGCATACGGATGACTAATGAAAATGCCGCGCATCATTAATCGACCATGATGCCGTGTTCGGCAGCGAATCGCTTTCCGGCGTCAGTGAATACGACCCACTTGTGTGGGCCATCTGTTGCAGTGGTGATTAGACCCGCGCGCTTGAGGTGCGTAAGATTGCCTCGATCTTCCTTTGAGCCGCCGACGTTGCCGCCGACAAGCGGAGTTCCTGACCAATTCCCGGCGTCGCGGGCGTAATCGAGAAAAAGCTCGAGACTTCGATCTGTGAGGGTAGTCATTTGCGTGTCCTTTCAGTTGGGCTCATCAGTACCGGCATCACCGGCAGAGGGCGCCTACGCGCCCTTTCGCCCTTAAGAGGCGCATCCCACGCGGCGGGCAAGCTCGCGGCGGATGAGGTCAGGCTCGAATATTTCGGCGGCGCCGATCGGTGACCAGCAGCGGTCCTCGATCTCGGCAAGCCGACGCTTAAGCTCAGCCTGCGTTGCTTTCATGATTTCGATGTGTGTCATTGTCCGCACCTCTCGCAGCGAGTGTCGATGACGTGGAAGAGGCGCGCCTGCGGGAAGCGCCGGCCGACCTCGGCGTAGACGAAGTCCGCGGTGGCATCGCTCGTATACGGGAGCGGAAGCTCGGTCGTAGGCAGGTCCTTGAAGCCGCGGAACTGCCCGGTCCAGCCGTGTTGGCGGCGATGGAGAACGATCTGCATTTGTGTGTCCTTTCATTGTCGGAGATGTCGGAGATCGCGACAGCCTATGGATAGTCAGACTGCGCGGATTGCGTCGTTGGCGGTGATGCGATCGAGCGTCTTGGCGGCGCGCTCCCAGGTCCTGGCTGAACGCTCGTCCTGCCAGTCGCTGCGCAGATGCTCGGCCTTGCCGTGGCAAATACCGACAAGCACCTCGACCACATCGAACAGCGTGGCGCTGTCGACGATGGCCTCGAGTCTCGGGGAGAGGTCGTTGTACTGCATCATGGCTGTGATCCTTTTCAATGGGTTAAGCTCTATAGTCCCAATATGGCACCCACAGACGAGGGTGTCAATATGGGACTGAGATTTAATTTTTATCGCGGCGAGGGGCCTGTGGATAACTCGGTCAGCAATGCTGACTGGTTTCTAGGGCTAGTGGGTTGCGGGCTCTTGTGCTACTACGCCGGCAAGCCACAAGATGTTGATTTAGCTATATTTTCTGTGGATTTTACGGATTTTTTACTATCAAAAAAAAGCGAATCACCAAAGAATCGCTGCCGTGCGAAGGCACGGAGCGCCTTCTTTTCTTTCTTTCTCTCCAAGTAAAGACTCAGGCAGTATCGAAGGATAGAGGCGCCGCGCTCTAGCTTCAAGGTGTAGTCAATGGGCAAGAGGCTCGACTGGTCGCGGGTGACCAAAGCCGATCAAGCTCGCAGGACTGCGCGTGAGGTCGGCGACGCTCAAGCCTATGTGCGCGAACAGTTGCACCCTAGCTACAGGGGCGCCAAGCCGCCATCAAAGGCCGAGCTACGCCGACAAGCGCAAGCCGCGGTAGCGGCGTTCCAACCCAAGCATTGGACGCCATGGCAAGCGGAGGCGCCACCCGATGTCGCTGGCCCTGGCGCCTTCCAGTATTCGAGGAGGACATGAGCTTCGAGAGTGCATGCGCTGAGGCGGACAGGCGCTGGCAGACCGGCAAGGCGCCCAAGCACATCGCTGCCGATCGGTGGGCGCGAGCGCGCGAGGTCCAGCGCAGATTGCGCAATGGCTCTATCCCCTCGACCTGGGACGATGACGAGCGCTGGTCGATCGATCGGCTGTACTGGCATCTGCAGCGCATGGCGGAGCAAAGGCGTCTGGCCGGTAGGAAGGCCAAGCCGCATGCGGTGGGCTGTGCCTGCTGGGACTGCATCGAGGCGCTGTATGTTGATGTTGCGCGCCATCGGCGTGAGATGCTGGCCAGAGCTAAGGCCTCACCACGACTGAAACCGCGGCGACGGCCATTGGTGCCAGCTGCGCCTCCAAAGCGACGCCGACCACTGGTGTCGCGATGATGGTGCGGTCATGAGCGAGGCGCGTCTGACATTCCGCGCGGGTATGCCATCCATCGCCTGGGGCAAGCCAGATAGCCCGGTGCGTGCGCTGTGCGCGATCTGTCATGGTGCGCTGTCCGAGGACGAGGTGCCGCTGATGATGTGGAAAGCCGATAGCTCTGGTGCCTCGTTCTGCGACGCCTGCGTCGAGCGTTGGTTCAAGGTGCAGAAAACGGAGCGCAAGCCATGATCAGACCAGGCGATTGGGTGATGCGCGATCCCAGCTACAAGGGCCTATGTCTTTATCCCGCTTGCGCCTGCTCCTTCATCTGGTGCACCGATCGACACCCGGACTGTCCCATCACCGGCCAGCCGATCGGTACTAACCACGTTGTCCTCGCGCCGGCTCGAACCAACGAGCCTCAAACTGTCGCGGCGACTGTAAGCGCCGGGCGCGGGGACTCCTCAGTCATTTCGGAGGACAGCAGCTAGGCAAGGCGCGGTGAGGCACGGCATGGCTCGGCGAGTCATGGTCAGGTGAGGCGCGGCTTGGCAAGGCAGGGACTATCTACAATGGCCAACAATGAGACCACGACACAAAGCCTCACAATCCCCCTCCTCGCCGGCTTCGAGCACGTCCCCGCTCGCCCAGGTAACTGCACCTTGTGGCCCGGCTGCGGCTGCGATGTGAACGCTCCGCATGCCTGCGAGGGGCAGCGCCTCTGGGACGCCCACACAACCCCTGGCGATACCCCCAATGTGTGCTAGCCTCCCAACAGGCCGCGACCTCACCACAGAGCCCCCTAATGCCCCCGGAGCCTATCCCCTCCCCACCTAAGGATGACGCAACTCCCAAGCGTAAACGTAACCTTCCACTAGCAGAACGACGTCGGCGCCAGCCAGCCGTCAATAAGGCTATCGAGGTGGAGTATTCAGCCTCGAAGCTCGCTGATGCTTATCGTGGGCGGGAATTACTGAATCGTGCCACCATTGCTGAGATGCACCGCGCGTTTGCCAAGGGCGGCCGCAAGGCGATCGAGCAGGTGATGAAGAACCAGCCGGCGATATTCCTTAAGCTATTGGTTTTGCTGGTTCCTCGGGAGTTGCAGATCGAGCACCGCGGCGGCGTCAAGGGGATGACGGAGGAGCAGATCATCGATGCCATCGAGGCGATCGAGGCCTATTTGGCGCGGCGTTCCGGTGAGGCGGCGAAAGTGATTGAGGCCGAGCCGTTACCCCAGGCGTTACCCTCCGAGAAGTCGAAGTCGAAAAGCGATTGATTCCGTTGCAGTTTCTGTTGCGTTGCCTATGACTACTAATCACCGCCCCAGCCTCGGTGCGCCTGGGGTGCGCACCCCAGGGGGGAGGGGCGGCTCGAGAGAGAGAAATTTGCCCTGGCCTCATCCCCAAAAAAATTTTCTGATTTTATACGCGGTTCTAAGGCTTTGGTTTTGCTTGGTTTATTACTTGTAGTCCTTGGGTTTGGTGCCTTTGAGGATGAGTTCGAGTTCGGTGTGTTTACGGGCGCGGTATTCGGCTTTTCGTTCGGCTTCGGATTTGGGGGTTTGGGAGGGTGGTCGACCTCTGGGACGGGTGGCTTTTTTTGGGACATTTGTCCCAGAAATATTTTTTGGGACACTTGGGGGATTTTCTGGGACAGTATTATTTGGGACATTTGGGAGGAGTGTTTTGTCTTGTCGGGAGATGATCCACTTGCAGACTTGGCGGAGGTCATTGGCTTCGTCGCTGGTGGTGGTTGAGGCGAGGTGATTTTGGGCGATGAGGAGGAGGCGCAGGGGGATGGTGACGGCTGTTGGGGGGAGGCGGAGGGGGAAGAGTTTATAGGCGATGTGGCAGAGGTCGACGACATCGACGTCGGTTGTTTTGCGCATGGTACGGTCGATAGCTTTGACGAGGGCGATTTGCTGGCGTTCGTCCATGGAGGTCTCGTGATGCCGATAAAGGATCGTGCGGTAGCTGAGCCGGCGATGGCGCGCAAGTTGCCGGCGGCGGCGCCGTATTTGATGATGGGGTTATGCAGCGACTGCCGGGTTGCGCCTGATCTTCTGGCGGGGGGTGATCTCAAGGTATGTCCTGAGTGTTATGCGTTGTTGTGGCACCGTGATTTTGCTGTGGATAATCGGCGGCGGCAGTTTGAGCGGGCGGAGGCCGAGCGCACGCGGCTAGCGATGTTGCGCAAGGCCAAGGAGGAGTTGAGGGCGCGGAGAAGAAAAGATGAGCCAGGAGGAGTGGTTAGTTCTGGTAATGTTACTGACGAAGCAGGGGCCGGTGTGTGTGGCGAGGGAGGATCGGAAGTTTCTGGCGCAGATGACCAACCAGTTGACGGTGGATGATCCGGAGCGGCTGTTACCGTGGCAGGAGCGTTGGCTATGGACGCTGAAGAAGGAATGCAGATTGTAGAATGGCATTACATGCCGCAGGTTCGGCCCGGGATCGCGACCAGCAGCGACGGCAGAGTGAAGGTCTGGGATGAGAACGCTTGCCTTGTTTTGCCCGCGCCTGCGGCCAAGATTTTAGAAGACATCGAGGCACGAAGGTTTGCGGGCGCTCCCCACCCCGTCAGGTGGCCTTGACGGCGATAGTGGGAGAGGTGAGATGCCTGCAAGGGAGCACGGCCGCTATGACGTTGGACCTCGACGTAGGCACGGCTCCCGCTTTCTCGCTATGGTGAGGGCAAACTCGATGAGGCTTGAGCCGGAATACTGGATCAAGTGCGTGCGGATGGGTGCATTCACCTGGCTTTGCCACTGCACACAGGATGTGGAGATGTGCTAGGCTCGCTGCGAATCGAGCATTTCCTGCGCAGGAGATAGCGTCATGCCGAGAAGCCTCACCAATCCGCTGACTGGTCAGATCGTATGGTTTTTTGCGGCGGCTCCTCCGGCCGCGGCGCCGATGGCGGCGCTGGTGGTTGCTTCACTCGTCGGCAAGCCGCTCTCGCTGACTTGCTCGGCGATGAGCTGGGCCAATGGCATTGTCACTGCGACGGTTCCGGCGCAGAACGATCCGCCCGGTAGCATTTATCCGATCACGGTCGCGGGTGTCACGCCTGCGGGCTACAACGGCAGTTATACCGGCACGGTCACCTCGGCGACCACCATCACCTATCCGTTGGCTTCCAACCCTGGTCCCGTCACCGTGCAGGGAACGGTGGCGTATAATTCTGGCTTCGACGCCGCTGGCCAGCCGACGCTGTACTACAACTTGGCGAGCTTCGATCCCTCGACTGGCGCGATCACGGCGCGCGCGGCGACGCCCTTCTACTATGGTCGAAGGCCTACCAGCGGTGCCTGGTGCACGATGATGCGAGTGAACGAGCCGATCGCCGGTGCTTGGCCGACCAACCAGATGACGCTGGAATATGTTGAGCACGGTCTCACCGTCGATCAGAAGGCCGCGGCGGCGCAGACGCGCATCGACGCCAATCTTGCGGCGCAGCAGGCGGCCGCTTCTGGCAATGGCAACGGCAATAGTAATCCCGGTGTGACGCGCACGACGCATCAAACGCGCACCACTACGCGCACGGCGCACCGCTAAACGCTTTGGCCTGTGCCCACACCCCCACCGTCCCAGATAGCCAACAACCACTGTCGATGGAGGCGCTGGACAAAGCAGGTGTTTCCCCGCTGCAACCCATGGGATGACAGTTGATCAAGCGAAAGGGTTACTTCTGAGGAGCGTTAAAACGGGAGCGGATGCGCCCGCGGTGGCGGGATATCCTCGCTGGGTTTCTCCATCAGCACGAGGCCGCCGCTCTCGATCCAGTAGGCGCGCGCATCCATTCCTGGCAGCTCGTCGCGGTGACGCGCCAGTGGCACTGGCTTCCAGCCGGCGGCGATCATCTGCAGGATATTCTCCAGGTCTGGCTCCTCGCTGGTGATGAAGATGCGCTTCCACTGATAGGCGAGGCCTTTGGGCGGGATAACCGTGACCGTCAGCGGATCGATCCAGTGCGCCTCGGCCTCCACCAGGGCGACGGGGGCAGCGGTGGCAGCTGCAGTTGCTGCGATGCCAAACATCTTGAGGACAGAACGGCGATCCATAATTCCTCCTTAGGTCAAAAGGCGGCTTGCGGGGTTTGACGGTTGTCAGGTGCAGACCGAGCCTCGCCTTGTTGTGAGGATGAAAGGATAAACACCTCACGCGCGCGCTGCCGCCACGCCTGCGCAGCTCTAAGCATAGCACAAACTAGTCTAGCTTAATCCCTGGCAGCTTCGCGCAAGCCGCGGGCGTAGCTCCTGCAATCGTCGGCGGTGAGCGTTAGGCTGCCGACGTCCATGTTCCCCTGTTCCCAAAGCGCGATACGATCGAGCCGGCACGCGATCCCCTCGAGGAAACCGGCGGTGTGTATGAGATGGCTTTGATAGAGTTCACGCTCCTGATAGCGTAGTTTTACCCTGTTCATCGCTTTTTCCCGTATTCGGCCAAGGTCAGATCGAAATCATCGAGCGTGAAAATCGTGTCGATCATGATATCCCCGTAGGAGGTCTCGAGCTTGCGCGGCACATCGGTCCAGCGGCCCTTGTACACGACCACGAAACCGGCGCCGTAAAGCTCGAGCTTCTCGGCGATGATGGCGCGGATGGCGTTCCAGGTGGTGATGTGCTGCGGCGAGGTGAAATCGTCTATCAGCACGACCGGCTCGTCGTTGGGAATGCCTTCGATGATGTTGCGTAGGCCGAAAGCCTTGCGCTCCTTGCGCACCAGGAAAGCGTTGATACCGCGGCCGGTGGCGGCCTGCGCGGTCAGCAGAATACTGGTGAGAATGGGGGTGGCGGCTGACTCGAGCCCGGCGATCTGGAATGGCCGCTGCATGAACCGCTCGCGATAGAGCCCCCAGAAATACTGGGCGATGAAGTTGAGATGATCGGGGCGCAGCACCGCAGCGCGCAGATAGAATTGCCACTCGTAGAAGCGGCCGGGCTCATCCATCTGCGTCAGCTCGCGCGAGTTCGGCGGCACGCGCTTGATGCAGCGATCGTTGATGTAATCGCGTAGCGCCCGCTCGCGCGCGCGCCATTCATCTTCATCGATGCCTGTAATCTTAGTTGGGTTTAGCAATGGGTTTGCCGATCTTTTCGAAGGTTTGCTGGCCCAAAAGGTCTTTCATGGCGGCGTCGAAGGATTTCTTGGCGGCCTGCAGCGCGACCGTGGGCCGCAATCCGGCCGCGGCCATGTCGGCCACCAGATAGTCGATCATTTGGCAGGAGGTGTTGAGTGCATTCACGAGCTTGGCGCGCTCGTCGTTGAGGCGCACGATGTTCATGCCGGCGATACGCATGCCCTCTTGCAGCCGGTTGATCTCGGCAGTGAGGTCCTGAACGTCCTCAGTGTGCTCTTCCTCGGTCATTTTTGCATCCTCTGCAGGCGCTCGATGTAGCAGTCGAGCCAATCGATATTGTCGGCGAGGACCTCGCCGCTGAGCGTAACGCCGGGTTTGAGGACATCACGTAACGAGCGCAACGTGGCGAGAATCGATCTCAGATAATGTAGATCGTCATCAGTCATCTTGGTTTTGGATCTGGAATGTCCAGGAGGACGACACGATTTGAACTCTTGCGCAGGATGTCGAGCGCGAACTCCTGCGCCTGCTCGCGCGGCATCGCGATCCAGTGCACCGATTTGCCGAAATCGATGATGATCTGCCCACTCGGATCGGTGGTGATGATAAAGGTCAGTTCGCCCTCGTCGTCAGTCCGCCTGGCAAGCGGTTTCACCTTGTCTTCGGTCATTTTCATTGCATGATCTTCTGCATGGCGGCGCGCCAGGCGCCGTGGGTGGATTTGACTTGCTCGGAGAGTATGAGCCCCTCGGGCAGCCAGGCAAGCAGCGCCTCGATCAGCTGGGTTGAGCAGTCGAGCGCGTGCACGATCTTGGCCCCCTCGGTTCGCAACTGCAGATTTTCCTTGTGCAGCTGGTCGATCATCTTGCTGCCGGCCTCGAGCAGTATGGCGGTCTCAACGGGATTGGGATCGTCGGCCATTGCAATCTCGAGGGAAAAGTGCGCGGCAAGCCAGACCTAACGACACACCCCTAGGTGCGGACTTCGGGGCAAGATCGGCCTTTCGGGACTGCAGACGCCTAGCCGCGCGAGAATCGTCTAGCATGATCGGCAATGTCTTGCAATGATGCTCATTGCGACGTAGATTTTGCAGATGCGCGGAGACAATCTGCAAATACGCCTAACCGAGGCGCAACGCCGTGCTTTTAGCGACATGGCGAAGGAGGCCGGGCTTCCGGTTGCCACCTGGGCCAGGATGATCCTGCTGCGCCAGATTAGAATCGATCAAAAGAACGAGATGGAGAACGAGAAATGACCAGCATCGAAAACGTGGAGCGGCTGAGCTTCGGCGAGAAGGCGGTGGGACTGACGTTCAATCCGAGCGGCGACGACCGCGTAGCGAGGATCAAGCGGCTCTACGCCGAGATCATCGATTTTTGCAACGATGAGCGTTCGATGAGCAAGGAAGAGCTGCAACATGGAAGCGAGCAGGCGCGCCTCTATTCGATTGCGATAACCAGCGCGCAAGAAGCACAGATGTGGTGTGTGAAGGCGATCACCTGGCGCGATTGATGATTTGCCAATGAAAGATAACGAGCTGCGCGAGCTGCTAGCCAATATCGAGCGCAAGATCGAGGCCGCAACAGCGACCATCGTCGGCGGCGATTTGAAGGAACTGGTCGAGCGTATCCACGACAATCAGGATTCGATAGAACGCATCCATAAAAGCCTCGACCACGTCCAAGAACTGATCGAGGCTAGTCAGTCGACCGGCAGGCAGATTTACGATGATGCAGCGGCAAAAGAGACAATCAAACTGTTGAATGAGCGATTGGCACAAAGCGAAAAGGTTCTCAAACAACGCCTGGCATTGCCATTCGAATTGCCATCGCCAGCGGTTCCGATTGTCGTCGGCATGGTCACCGGCGCGCTGATCACTGCGGTCGGAATGCTAGTTGGACCGATGCTGTTGCGGTGACGCCATGCGTATTCCGGTCGAGGTTGAGGAGATCGATCTGGAAGGTGATTACGGTACCGTGCCGAGCGTGCAAGTGACTTGTAGCCAGTGCGGGGAAAGCGTGGAAGTTTACGGGACCTCGAGCGCCTCGATTCGGCGCGGCTGCATCATGCTCAGAGAGATGTGTGATCAGAAAAACTTCTATGTGTACGACGGGGACGAATGAAAATCCCGATCGTCAGCGATGAGGAGGCCGAAACCGCCGACTATGTCGTCTGCGTGCCGGCTGATACGCCCTCGCCGTTCGATGACAATCTGACCGGGTTTTGCTGCGAGTGCGGGATCAAGGTCATCTATCGCTGGCACGCGCCGCGCAAACCCAAACGGCTGTGTATGGATTGTTTCGTTAAAAATCCTGACCTGCTTCTTCGCTTCACTAAACTGGCGGCGAAAAAAGGCGATGACCGAGAAGAACGTTGAAGCGTTTCCCATCAGCGATGACAAGCTCGCCGAAGAGTCGCTTGCCTCGCTCAAAGCCGAGCTTGCATTGCGTCTTGAACGCAAAGCCCAAGCCAAAGCACGCGGTCTGGTGCAGTTCGTCAGATATTTCTGGTCCGTGCTTGAGCCCGAAACCAAACTGGTGGAAGGATGGCTCCTCGACGACATCGCAATGCATCTGGAAGCGGTTACGTTCGGCAAGATCACCAGATTGCTGATCAACGTGCCGCCCGGCAGCATGAAATCGCTCATGGTCAACGTGTTCTGGCCCGCCTGGGAGTGGGGTGCCATGAACATGCCCTCGATGCGCTATGTGAGCTTTTCGTATTCGTCGGGGTTGACCGAGAGAGACAACACCAAGTTCCGCAAACTAGTGACCAGTGAAAAATATCAACAGCTCTGGGGAGATCGCTTTGCGCTCGAGAAAGAAGGCGAGATCAAAATCACTAATGACCAGACCGGCTCGAAGTTCGCATCCTCGGTCAAAGGCATCGGTACGGGTGAAAGAGGCGACCGGGTGGTTATTGATGATCCTCACGACGTCCACAAAAGCGAATCCGATATTGTTCGAGAAGATACCTTGCGTTGGTTTCGCGAGACGATCACCGACCGGCTCAATAACCTGGATGATTCGGCCATCGTTATCATCATGCAAAGGGTGCATCAGTCTGATATTTCCGGATTCATTCTTGAGCAGGGCTGGCCGTACTGCCATCTCATGGTCCCGATGGAGTTTGAAAGGGGCCGCGAGCCGTACAACCCGCTCGGCTGGAAAGATCCCCGCGTCGAAGACGGAGACCTCGCCTGGCCGGAAAGGTTCTCGCCGGAAGCGGTCGCTAACATTGAACGAGAAAAAGGCTCTTTTGCATATGCTGGCCAGTACCAGCAGCGCCCCTCTCCGCGCGGCGGTGGCATCATTCAGCGCAACTGGTGGCGGCCCTACACCGAGCAAGAGTGCGGCAAGTTCGGCGTCCCGTGGCCGAAATTCCCAATCATGAGCTACACGGTGCTCTCGATCGACACTGCACAGACCGAAAAGAAGATCAACGATCCCTCCGCTGGTGTCGTTTTGGGCGTTACGCGCGATATTTGGCAGAACCGAAGATTGATCTTGATGTGGGCCTGGGCGGAGCGCATGGAATTGTATGAACTGGCGAAGAAAATCGAGGAAACCTGCAAAAAATTCAAAGTGGACCGGGTTTTGATCGAGGACAAAGCATCCGGCATTCCCGTGGCGCAGGAACTGCGTCGGCGTGGGCGCGTGATCTCCGATGTGATGAGCCACAATCCGAAGACCGCAGATCGTGCAGACTTTGGCGTGCAGCTCATTTCGCCGGAAGGCGACAAGGAAGCCCGTCTCTATGCCGTGCAAAACCTGTTCGAGTGCGGGATGATCTATGCGCCGGCCGAATCGACCGGGCTAGGCGACTATCTGTTCAAGGATTGGGCCGACAAAGTCATCTCCGAGTGCGCGGACTTCCCGAAAGGCGCGCATGACGACCTCGCCGACGCCATGTCGCAGGCAGTGATACACATGCGCAAGCTCGGGCTCGCCACCTTGCCCGATGAAGACGAACTCGAGGACATCGAAGAGAACAAATACCGCAAGTCGCCGGCGCCGTTGTATCCTGCCTTCGGCGGCAACGAGTTTGGGCTCACGATTCCCGAGAGAATAGCGTGATCAAGATTCTCGACGACGTTGATAGCGCGAGTTTTTTGCGGCATTGGGCCGAGCGCGCCTACGATCAGGTGCAGCTGGCGCAGATTGCCGCGATTGAGCAGGTCTTGATCGACTATCAGATGCATGGATGGCGGTTTGCTGGGCGCATCGAGCCCCCTATAGGTGTGCCGCTGCTGTGCGGCTGCGAGGAGGGCGTCCTCATCATGTCGCAGAACGAGCGGCATGACTGGCGGACGTCCACGGGGCTGCCGCACAAGCCGCCAAAATACTGGATGCCTTGTCCGGCGTTGCCGCCGCCGTAAGAATCGGACTAGACTTGCTATCTGCGCAGGGATAGCGAGCCGGCCAATGCTGATTCTTGCCTCGACGACTGATCTGCTTCAGCTCCAGATCGGTAGCCCCGGGACTATCGATGTCCATGCCGACTGGATGGACAACGTCTCGGGCGCCGTCGGCCCCGGCCGCACCAACACCGCCGGTCTTACCTCGGGTACGACGACGATTGTGCCGTCGCCGGCCTCCGGCGCCATCCGCAATATCAAGACGTTGCATATCTACAATCGTGGAACCTCCAGCAACGTCGTTACGCCGATCCACACCGATGGCACCACGGCTGTGCAGCTGCACAGCATTACGCTGCCGCCAGGAAGCAGCCTGCAGTACATCGACGAAGTTGGTTGGACTAACACCATGCCTGGCGTGCCCGGCATGTCCAAACTGATCACCCAGAAGGTGATTACCACGCCTGTCGCTACCATGGATTTCACCAGCGAAATCAACAACGCGATCTACAACGAGTACGAGCTTCACATTCTCGGTGTGCAGATCAATGCCGATGGATATTTGGGCCTGCGCGTCTCCGAGGACGGCGGCACCACCTGGCAGGCCGATCCGATCAATCAGTATGGCCACACCTACCAGGCGCAGACCGTTAGCAATACCAACTCCTATTCAGGCGGTTGGGCTGACAATCTGTGGCTTGGCACCAATATCGAGCCAACGACCTATGATCCAAACTCGATCGCTTACGTGATTATTCGTACTTCCATGCTCGGCAAGGCCGGGGCACGCAAGCAGTTCATCGTCGATGGCATGATGCAGGCCGGTACGAGCGCGAGCCCGCAGGGGCCTGGGCGTGTCGTGATCGGTGGCACATTCTGGCACGACAATGCGCTGCCTACCGCCAATCCGCCCGTCAATGGCATACGTATCAAGACGATGCCCGACGGCGGCGCCGCGTTGATGAGCGCCGGCACCTTCAACCTCTAC
>Ga0066903_100000833_pt1 | contig 20928 bp, 18 predicted proteins | sample PanSoiMetaGPlot1_FD_67491 | JGI IMG/M metagenome (GOLD analysis project Ga0066903, IMG submission 67491) | Tropical forest soil microbial communities from Panama analyzed to predict greenhouse gas emissions - Panama Soil - Plot 1 (version 2) | ecosystem: Environmental > Terrestrial > Soil >... | reverse complement strand
CTGGCCGTCTCGACCGATGGCGCGCGGCTGTGGTCGCTCGGCGCCGAAGGGCGCGCGATCGAGTGGACGCTCGCGACCGGCGAGATCGCCGCCGAGACGATCGTCGACGCCACGAAGCCCGCGGCTGGAGGATTCACGCACGCGGCGATCGGCGGGTTCGCGCGCGGCGGCGCCGTCGTCGTCGCGCTCGACCGCGACCGCGCCTGGGCGATCGATCGCGCGACGGGCCGCACGCTCTGGGAGCGGAAGGTGCCGGACCTCACCTACTGGGTACCTCCCGTGGCCGGCGGGAGCGTCGTCGCCGTGGGCGCCCCGCTCCTCGACGTCGCCACGGGCGCGCAAACGGCAACGATCGCGGGCGGCGGGTTCCACGCGCTGTCGCCCGACGGCCGGCTCGTCGCCGCCGACGGGGCGGACGGCGCGCTCCGCCTCGCCGACGCTCGCAACGGGGCGACGATCCGCGCGCTCGCCGGTCACGGCCCGAGCCGGTCCTTCGTCGCCGGACAAGGCTTCGTGACCGACCCGCACGCGGCCGTCCTGGGCGGCGCCTTCCGCCCCGACGGCGCCGTGCTCGTGACGACCGGCTGGGACCACACCGCGCGCTTCTGGCGGGTCGCGACGGGCGAGGCCGTCGGGGTCGTGTCGCTGAGCGCGGCCTCGTCGCCACCGCGCGCGGTGGCGTTCTCGCCAGACGGCCGTCGCGCCGTCGTCGCCGAGGAAGAGACCGGCCTCCTGCGTCTCGTCGACGGCGCGACCTTCCGCGAAGTCACGTCGATCGAGCTCGCCGCCGATCCGCGGCTCACGAGCGCCCACCCCCGCTCGATCGCGTTCTCGCCCGACGGGCGCTCGCTCTATGTCGGCATGACGCGCGGGCAGATCGCCGTGGTCGCGGTCCCCTGACCGGCCCTTGACGGAAACTAGCAGCCGTAGACGACGCAGCTTGCGTTGATCTCGAGCGACACCGACTGCCGGTCGAAGATCGCCGCCTCCCGGATGCTGTCGTAGTCATCCAGTTCGGCATCCGGGTCCTTGCAGTCGAGGGCGCCCTTGGCGTCGGACGAGTCGAGCGTCACGAATCCCGCCTGCGCCGTCCAGATCTCGAGCGCGCCTTTTCGATCCGTCAGCAAGGGCATCTCTCCGATCTGGACAGTGAACGGGCGATCGATGCGCGCGTCCGCCGCGTTGGTCTGGAGGCATACCTTGGATACGGTGCGGACACGCTGGGCGGCCATCTCCAGGACGAAGAGGTCTTCGCGGCCGCGATCGGCGTCGCGCGCGAGCACCCAGCGCTTTCCCGTGCCGTAGAGCGCAACGGCCGAGGCGCCCTTCTTGAGCCTCGCCTCGGATAGGCCGAGACCGATCTGGATCGACGTCCCCGCGTCGCTGTGTAAAGCGAGCACACCTTCACTGATGGCCGCAGTCCAATCCTTGACCCGCACGATCGGATCCGGATCGACCGGGTCGAAGCTGCGCGCCGACTCGACGCCGTCCTCGCCGACCCGGAACCAGTGCCCCTCTTGATCCAGCACGTGCGGGAGACCATCGCGCAGGGCCAGCCGCACACCGCGCTTGGCGAGGGCGAAGTCCGTCTTCTTGGCCGTCCCGGGACCGTCCAGATCATGGAGCGCGACGCTCGCTCCGTGCAGCACGAACGCGTGCTCCCGGGCAACCACGATCGAGCTCGACAGCTTTTCGGACGAAAACGATGAGAGGTTCACGTCACCGCTCGCGACGAGGTGAAGCGCGCCGCGGTCGCGCTCGGCGTCGACCTCGACGTTGACGACCGTGCCCGCCCGCTGCCGCGCGATCTCGTCCGCCTCGCCCTGGTCGTTGGTCGCGCCGACCACCACCCAGAACCCGTCGTCGAGATTCGCGAAGTCCTGACCCCACGCGATCTCTGCCGGGATCTTCTTCTTGCGGAGCGCCGCCGCCTTTCTGAGCGCCTCCGTGTAATCGTCGAAGCGAGCTTGCGTCACCCAGAACGAGCCAGCGCCGAGATCGAGGGTCACCTCGCAGGTCGCCGCCTTGGGGACCAGCTTCAGATACTCCTCCTCGTCCCATCCGCGCTGGCTGTCGATCATCTCCTCGCCGACGATCCGAGGGCGTTCCTTTTGCTCGACGACTATCATCTTCGTTCCGTGCTCGGCGTACTTGCCGCTGCGAAAACGCTGCACGAACGTGACCGCGACGCGATCCTCCGACTGCCGCGCGAACTCCGGTCGCTCGTAGGCGACCGTCATCGGCTTGGTGAACATCCGCGCCCGATCCTTGAGCCAGCCGTCCCGGGCGAAGGAGGCCTTCTTCCCGGCCGGCGTCCGGCGCACGCCCTCGAAGCTCTCCGCATAGAGACGTCCGTACCGTTCGAAATCCCCCGCGTTCTGAGCGGCCGCCCACTCCGCGAGCAGCGTGGTGGCCTCGGCGTCGAGGTCCGGGCCAGCGGACGAAGCGTCGCCTTCACTGATGGGCGGCGCGGCAGCCTTCGCCGTCGCCTTCGATCGGGAGCCGAGGCCGACGAGCGTCACCCCGACGCCCAGCATCAGCGCGGCGCCGACGACCAGAGGCCACCGAATCGACGCGGGCGGCGCGAGCAACGCCCGCGCCTCCGCGCACGTCGCCGGGCGCGCGCGCCAGTCGTCTCGCGTCAGGCGCGTGAGCAGCCGGCGAAACCCGGGGCTCGCGGCGTTGTCGCCCAGCGCCGCGAGCGCGAGCTTGCCGAGGCCAAAGAGATCGCTCTGGGGGCGGACCTCGCCGCGGGCCTGCTCGAGCGGCATGAAACCCGGCGTGCCCGCCACCGTCGGCTCGGGCTCCTGCTCGGTCGAATCCATCGGGCGGGCCGCGCCGAAGTCGACGAGGTGCGCGCGGCCGGTCGGATCGATGATGACGTTGTCTGGCTTGACGTCGCGATGAACGATGCGGCGGCCGTGGACGTGCTCGAGGATGGCGAGCAGCTCCTCCACCCAGGGCCGGATCTCCGCTTCCGCAAACCGCGCCGCGCGCAGCTTTCGGGCGAGGGAGCTTCCCTCGACGAACGTCTGGCAGCAGAGCAATCGGCCCCGAACCTCGAAGTCCCCGAGCGGCTTCGGGATGCCGCGGTGGTCGAGGCCGGCGAGGATCTCGCTCTGTCGGCGAAACCGGTCGACCTCCCTCCAGTCTTTGTGGCCACCCACGTCCAGCACCTTGACGGTCACCGTCAAGGTAGATGTCTGGCCGTCCTTGCGCAGCAGACCTCGAAAGGCGCGCGTGACACCCACCTCGCACGGCTCGATGAGCGCCAGGCGCCCGTCGATCCAGAGCGCTTCGTTGCAGCTTTCGCAGCGACCGCTGTCCGCCGGCCGCGCCGAAAAGCAGGCCGGGCAAATCAAGAGCGAAGGTTCCATGTGCACCAATAGTAGAAGACGGTCGGCACGGAAAGTTGTCGCGCCGATCGAAAATGCGCAGATCTACGAATCGCGAACCACTTCTACAGATCGCAAGCGCGAGCTGATACCCGGAGGTTGCTCACGGCAAAGGCATCGCCATCGCCCTCGGCTTGTCCGGGGAACCTCGAAGGTCGAGACCTTGACGAAAGATGGCCCGGGGTTGCCCGCGAAGGTCGATGTCGTAAAGCGTTGCCGCGTTGACTCGCGGGCTCACGACATGGAGTCGGCGCCCCGGGTTGAGGCAATGAACGGCGCTGTCATGATCGGTGTTCTCGTCGAAGCAGACCCAGCCCCCACGCTGGATCAGGTGGCTCGGCGTGACGAGATCCTGCGCCAACACACGCCACGGACCGGGATCCTTGCGCGCCTCGGTCGCCTTGCGCGTCACGACCATGCAGTCCTTGAGAGCGCGCGCGAGCGTGCCTCCGCCCAGCACGACGATCCAGCCGTCGTCGGTTAGCGCGATCCCCTCGGGCCGCTGCTCGGGGAAAGGCTCCTCGCTCACGAGCTCGCCATCGGTCGTCATGTGCAGCAGGTAGCCGCGGGGCCGCCCGCCCAGGCGCGCGGCAGCGCGCCCGTCGCCCTTACCGACCAGGTCCATGACGGCGCGCACCTGCGCATCCATCGGCGCGTGAGACGACATGTCCGCCTTTCCGGCCGCCACCAGCAGCTCGCCGGGCGGGGCAACGAGACCGAACATCATCTCGTCGCGGTGCTCCTCGCCGAGTGGACGAAACTCCTTCTTGCCGACCGCATACAGTTGCCAGCGATATTCACGATTGATGATGTCGTGGCGGCCCGCGCGAAGACCCGCCGGGGTGTCCGCGAACCACTCCGCGTCCGGGGCGCCGGGCACGCGGACGGCGCGGGAGCCATCGATGCGCGTCATCCAGGCATCGCCGTCTTTGTCGTAGTTCTCGCGATGAACATAGAAGTGGACGTAGACGTCCTTCGGCGCGGGGCGCAGGTACAACCAGGCTTCCTCGACACTGGCGGCGACGGCGGGCTTATCGGTTCCCGGTCGCTCGACCAGAGCATGCCCGGTCAAGACGTCGCCTTTGATGGACGAAGACGTACCGACCCAGCCGCGGGGCGACAGCCTGGCGTCGTCCACATCGTCGCCCAGGGGGAGCGCGAACGGTTCCACCCGCGCCTGTACGACCGGCAGTCTTGTCTCGAACGTGAGCGGGGAGTCTGCGAACTCTAGCGGGTCGCGGGAACCGGGCGGCTCAGCCCACGCCTCACGGTGTCCGCGCGAACGGCAGGCAGTCGTAAGGCAGACACACGCCAGGACGGCCCACCTCATCACGCGGCCCATTCAATCACGACGGACGGCGCGCAGAGCCGCCCCATTTCGGCGAAGATGAACCGATGCATCTCATCGACCTTTTGCCCGAGGAAACCCTGGCGCTCGTGGCCTTGAGCCGCGCCATCGCACGCGCCGATGGAACGATAACCCCGCTGGAGGGGCGAGCGATCGCGGTGATGGCCGCCGAGCTGGGCGAGGCGACCTACCGCAAACTGTTCGCCAAGGCCGCCGAGTCGTTTCCGCACCAGGCGGCCCTCAAGGAGTTTCTGGCGACCATCGAGCGGCCCGAGGCCCGCTCCCTGATCTACGAATCCATCCTCGCGCTGGCCGGCGCCGATTCGATCTCCGCGGAAGAAGAGCCCCTCATGGTCTGGCTCCAGGAGACCTGGGAAATCCAATGAACTGTTCAGATGCTGCTCCAGCCGAGGCCCATCCCGAGCAGCCTGGAAATCGAGATGCCCGCGGCCACGTGGCCGCGCTTGTCGACGACGGTCCAGAACCCGGCGCTGGGGCCTCGGGGCGTCAAGGCGTGCGGGTAGACGTTCAGGTGGATGAAGTAGTCGTCGGTGTTCGTCACCTGCAGCGAGGCGAGCAACGACTCGCGCCGGTCCAGAAACACGGCGGCGGTCGGCGCGAAGTCGACGGTGTTCTGGAGGGTGTGAGTGTTCTGGTTGATGAGGTGGACCGCCGCGCCGCCCGCGGACGCGGAGATCGAGTGCTCCGCGTCGAGCGCGAACGACAACCCGAACGTCGTCGCTTCGCCGAACCAGGCGAACAGCTTGAGCCGCGGGTAGAAGGGGAGCGCCCACTTCGCCGCGTAGTAGTTGCCGACGTTGTGAAGCTCGCCGTGCGGCAGGGTCAGCGCCGGCTGGAGCGACCACTCGGAGATCACGAGGGTCTGGCTGAAGAAGCGACGAGGGGCGTCGAAGCTGAAGAGGAGGATGCCGCCGAGGTCGAAGACGTAGAGGTCGGCCAGCGCGTCGGTGTTGTAGCCGTGGACGCCGTGGTTCTCGAGCGTCTCGTTGAGGAAGGCCGCGCTCATCAGCGTCAGGGCTGACCAGAGCTTGGGGATCGGGACGTCGCGATCCTGGAACCACTCGTCGAGGCCGGCGTAGGTGACGCCGCCGCCGAGCAGGTGGAGGGAGTAGTTGGGCGGCCAGCGCGCGGTGTTCTTCGTAAAGCTCAGGGGGAAGATCTCCTCGCGCAGCCACTTGCCCCAGCCGTCGTCGGCGATCGCCGGGAACGGGTCGGCCACGTTGCGGGCGACGTTGGCCGCGTTGGGCCCGTACGAGATGTGGAAGATGTCGCGCCCCGCGATGTGATCCTGGATGACGTCGTAGCCGCGGTTCACGAACACCCACAGCGGGTTCATCAGCGCTTGGCTGCCGTAGTCGACCCCGAAGTAGAAATGACGTACGGGCGGCGGCGTCGGTGGCCCGGGGTTCACGTCGTCGGGCGAGGGCGCGTTTCCCGGATCTGCCGTCAGCGCCAGCCAGAGGAGAAAAAGGGCGCTCATCTTGGGGTCGAAACGGTCAAGGCTAGGGTGCTGAAGCGTGCTTGAGCCGACGCGCGAACGCAACCCCGTCAGGTTCTGGAAATTGTACGATTGAGCCCCGGGGCGAATCGATGATCGATCGAATGACGTCGCGGTCCGAGCAGGCGGGTATTCCGTCCGAGCTGCCGCTGCTCGCGCTGCGCGACGATGTGCTTCTCCCCGGCGAACCGACGCAACTGACCGTCGGCCGCCCCTCTTCGCTCGCGGCGCTGCTGGCAGCGGTGAACGGCCATGGTCACGTCGCCGTGGTCGCTCAGCGCGCCGCCGAGGTCGACGAGCCGGGCCGCGCCGATCTGTTCGACGTCGGATGCGCCGCCCGCGTCGCCGAGATCGCCGACGCGGAGGCCGGCTTGACCGCGCGCCTCGATGGCGTGGCCCGTATCCGCATCGACGCCGTCGTCGGCGATCGCCCGACGGTGGCGCGGACGTCGTTGCTGCCCGATCCCCTCGACGCAGACCCGCCGCTCGACGCCGCAACCGTCGCATGGCTCCACGATCTGGCGGTGAACGTGCTATCGCGGACGCGGATGTCGAAGCTCGCCGCCGCGCGCCTGGTCGCCGGCGCGAGCCCGGGGCGCGTGGCGAACATGATCGCCGGAACGCTGGCGATGAGCGTTCACGCGAAGCAGCAGTTCCTCGAGCTCGACGACGTCGCCGAGCGCGTCCGGATCCTGCGCGACCCGGCCCGTGCGGCGTGGCTCGCCGCGAGGTGACACGGCGGACCGTGAGGACGTGTTAGCGTTGCGTCGGTGACGCAGGAGCGTTCGAATCGACGGCCCAGTTGGGTCGTCCTGGCGCCGGGAATCCGCGCGGCGCTCGAGCCGGAGATCCTGCGCCAGTGCGGCGGGGACGAGGACGACCCTTGCGAATGGGAGATCGTCGAGGGGACCGCCGGGTACGTCGCGATCGCCGAATACACACCGGGCGCGGCCGGCGGAGGCGACGAGCTCGCTGCGGCCCTGTCACGCCACGCGAAGAAGCCGGTGTACGTGTTGACGCCCGACATCGACTATCCGAGCGTGCAGGCGTTTGTCGACGGCGCCTATGTCGGCGACGTGAAGGTGTGGCCGGACCGCGTCGCGACTCACCTCGGCTGCCGCGTCCGCGGTCTGGACCAGGAGGACGTCGACGGGGCGCTGCTCGTCGATCTCACGCCGCTCGAGTTTCCGAAGCGGAAACCGGGCGAGACGACGATCGCTGGCTGGACGCTGGCCCAGCTGACCCACATGATCGAGCACGAGACCGACTGGGAAGTGTTGCTGGAAGGCGCCGGGGAGGAGCGCGCCGGGGAGGCGGTCGACGCCCTCGATCACCCGGACGCTGCCGTACGAGCGATCGCCTGCCAGCTGGTCGATGCGTTCGGCACGTACGAGCTGGGCAAACGGGCGCCGGAGGCCGTCGAGCGCTTGCGCCTTCTGGTCCGCGACGAAACGGATGACGGCGTGCGCGCCGCCGCGCGCGCAGCGCACGAGGGTCTCGCGGCAGCCGTCGAACGCGCGGCCCAAAAGAAGGGGTTGGAAGATTGGTAAAACACGGTCGCCGAATCGTCTGGGCGGCGCTGGCATTGGTGGGCGTGGCCATCCTCGTGCGTGTCACCTGCTACAAGCCGACGCTGCTGGAGAGCTGCACGGCCTGCTTGCGCGAATCGCCGGGCCATTGCGCGCCGTCGACCGCCAATACGCAGATCATGCGCCGCTCCGGCTTCGACGCCCGCGATGACGCGCGAGAGCAGCTCAGCTGCGGGGCGGTCCGGGACGCGACCTGCACGTTGCGCCCGATGGAGGACCTCGTGTTCACCTGCCAGTCGAAGGTGGTGGACCTGCCGCCCGACTGGGAGGCGCCGTTCGCCAGCCTGACCCGCTGACGCTCCGGGTGTTCGCGGCGCGATCGCGTGCGTCAGTTGTCGGTGCCGGCCACGGTGCAGGTGTCGTCCTTGAAGCAACGCAGGCGCGTGAGCGAGCCGACCGCTCGGTCTCCGACCGTGAAGTCCACGAAGTAATAGCGATAGACCGGCCCCGCTTCCGCGGATCCCAGACATTTCGCGTCGGCGGCCGTGAAACTATCCAGATGACGGCGCCAATGCTCCTCGGGCCACGCCGCCGGCTTCGCAACCGGCACGGCCGGTTGGCCCCAGGGGATCTCGCGGACCTCGCCGATCACGATGCGCGTCTCGGGCGGGACCTTCGACCTGGCGAGTAGATCGCGGAGCTCCGCTTCGGACTCCACGCAGCCGTCGTGGGCGTCGAGGTCGAACGGGAAACTGGCCAGCGCCGCGGCCCGCGCCGGCTCGCGTCCCGCCAGCGCAACCCAGAACGCGCGGGCCAACTCCGGCGGATCATCGACGGTCACTGCGGCGGTCGATGGTCCGGCGGGTCTGGACGGCCGGGCGGGCGGCTTCTCCGAACGCGATGCGCATCCCGTCACCGCCACCAGCGCCGACAGGCAGAGGGCGACGGCGCGCGCCTCCGACACGATCAAGATCCCTCGCCGATTCTCAGACCCAGGCGCTCGCGCAATGTGAAGTACTCGTCCGAGATCGACCAGAGGATGAGGTCCCACATCTTCTCCGGCGCGTCGGCGACGCCGACCGACGCCGGCTCGGCGTTCACGATCTTCGCGGCGACCTCCAGATCGTTGCAGATCAGGAAGCCCATGCGCGTCGCCGTCATCTCGACGGCGTTGGCCCATTTGTGAATGTCGGCGTCGCGCCCGGCTGCGAGGAAGCTCTGGACCACGGCGGACAGCGGCTGGATCTGTTGCGGCGCCAGGGACCGCTGCAGGTGGTCTACGTATTGCCCGACGGGCTGGGCGATGTCCGCCGGTAACACGAACGCGCGGTGGACCAGCTTGACCGCCGCGACGAAGATGATCTTCAGCTCCGCGATGGTCGGCACCACATGCGGCCACCGCACGAAGTGATCGGGACGCATGAACGTCAGTCCTTTGGCGATGACGTACGCCAGCTCCTTGTCGGGGCGTCCTTGCAGAAGCCCCGAGAACACGACCAGCGACGGCACCAGTTGGCTCTTCTCGCAGGCGTTCGCCAGATCCATCTCGCCCGGCGATCCCGGCCGCATGTACACCTCGGGGGTCGGAACGCCCAGGACCTGACTGACGTAGTTGAACACCTTGCTGAACAGCAGCACGTCTTTCGCGATGTCGCGCCTCTCCTTGCGCTTGAGGCCCCACGCCTTGTGCTCCCTGGCGCGCGCGGCCGCGACGGCGTAGCTGACGAGCGCAAACACCGCCGAGACATGGCGATCCTCGTCCGCGTGATAGACGAGCCTCCACAGCTCTTCGGTCATGCGGGCGCGTGCGCGCGTGAACATCTGGGGCCTGTGCTGGTCGTGGAACCGCTGCCCCTCGGCGTCAGCCTTGCCGAGGAACGACGCCGCGGCTGCCACGCACCACGCTTTGTCGAGCTGGCGCTGCTCCATGAACAGCCGACGGAGCGTCTCGAGGTGCCCCGCCATCTGATCGAGATCGGTCGTGCTCTTGTTGATCAGCTGGCGGCAGGACTCGATCGCCTCCTCGGTCGGTTGCGAGGGCATGGTGTCGAGCGTAATGGGCGAGGCGGTCATCCACCAAGGCAGAATTTGGCCCTCACATGAGCACCTTCTGCAGCTGGACGACGTAGTTCGCGTCGCAGGGCTGGCAGCCGCCGCTCGTCGGCAGGAAGAGCCAGTAGAGGACCACCGGGGGAAGGCTGCCCGGCGTCGGCGTGGCCAGGGCCCCGGCTGCGTTCCCCTTCGCCGACAGGGCGAGATCGAGCGCGCCAGTGCAGCCCCCGATGGTCACGTCCTCGGCCGCATACAGCAGGGGGTCGCCGCCGCGCACCTGTTGGGCATCGGCGGCCGGCATGATCAAGGAGACGGACGCCGGCGCGGCCTTCACCTCCCCGGCCACGAGCAGGCAGGTCTTCGACAGGTTCTCCACGGTCCCCGTGGCCTGGACGTCGATCGCGTCGCCGCCGGCCGGCCGGAGGGTGTCCGGACAGGTCCCCATCGCCAAACCGCTCGCCCGAATCAAGCTGGGATCATAGGTGAACGTGCTTTGCGGATCGTAAAGCTCGACCACCGTCGCGCGATAACGCGCGTCCGATTGAATCGGCGAATCGGGCTGGCAGAGCCGCGTCACGCAGGCGCTCGGCGCCGCCAGAACCGCACCGAGCGCCAAACCGGTTCGAAAACGCCCGAGCGACTTGTGGACCACCAACAGGATGATGTCATGTGCATCCACTCGGCGTCGACTCTCCCCGACTGCGCCAGAAATCTCCTGATTTCACTGGTTCCGCAGGACGGGGGACGGGAGCTCCCGCGGGCCGCGGTGGTGCGCACCCTTATAGCGGTTCGACCTCTCGCCGGAGACGGGCGAAGCCTCGAGGGGGGCCGCAGCGGTGGGCGACGGCCGCGCCGCGGCGATCGGTATCGGTTCGTCTGCAAGGAACGGGTCGACGATCGGGCGCGGCGCCTCGCGCGGCGCGGACGCCTGCAGCGCCGGCGGCTTGCGGCCGTCGCGCGCGACGCCCACCGCAATCAGCGCGCCCGCGGCGAGCAGGGTGCCGCCCAGGAGCAACAGGCGACGCCCTCCCCCACCTCGCGGATCCTTGAGCGTGTCGTCGAGCGCCTGATCGGCGCGCGGCGGAGCCAGCGCGGGCGGGGCGAGCGTGGGCGACCTCGCTTCGTCGATGAAGCGCTTTTTCAGGAATGCGCGCAACGTCAGGCTGTCGGCTCGCAGCGTGTGCAGCACGGCGTCGCAGTCGCACGCCAGCTCCTCGGCCGTCGCGTAGCGCTTCGCTTTCTGCCTCTCGAGGGCCCGCAGGACGACCATGTCGAGCGCGCGCGGGATCTGCGGCCGCAACGAGGACGGCGGCGGAATCGGTTTTCCCAACACGTTGCGCAGCGTCGCCTGGTGATCCTTGCTGGCGAAGAGGCGCTCGCCCACGAGCATCTCCCACAGCGTGATGCCCAGCGCGAAAACATCGGCGCGCCCATCCACGGGCTCGTTGAGCACTTGCTCGGGCGACAGATACCTGATCTTGCCCTTGATTGACTTGGCCTCCCGGTCGGCGGCCGCCCCGGTCTTGGCGATGCCGAAGTCGAGCAGCTTCACCCCGCCCGCGAACAGCAACATGATGTTCGACGGCGACACGTCACGGTGAACGATGCCGAGCGCCCCGCCGTTCGCGTCGCGCAGCGTGTGCGCATAATGAAGGCCCAGCGCCGCCTCGCGCGTCACGTACGCCGCGAGGCCCGGCGGCATCGACGTGCCCTCGCTGTGCAGCACGCGCAAGAGCGACAGGAGATCCTTGCCGGGCAGGTACTCCATCGTCAGGAAGTAGCACCCCGACGCGCAGCCGAAGTCATAGACCTGCGCGATGTTTGGGTGGTGCAAGAGCGCGCTGATGCGGGCCTCGTCGCAGAACATGCGTATGAAGTCCGGCGAGCTCGCCTTGTGGGCGAGGATCCGCTTGACGATCAACGTGCGTTGGAACCCTCCGAGGCCGCGGGCGACGGCGCGATAGACCTCGGCCATCCCGCCCGTCGCGATGCGATCGAGCAGGACGTAGCGGCCAAGGCTCTCGAGGCCTCCATCCTCCATGGTTGGGCAAAGCTACCGACGTGGCACTTGCCCACAATGAGCGAGGATCCTGATTGCCGACAGTGCGGATCCAGATCGGAATCGGCACTACAGCGCGCGGCCTGCGCGATCGGGTGCGAGATCTCCTGATACAGCGTCTCGTCGACAAGGTGATCTCGCAAGCAGCAGCTCCCCGAATGAGGAGCTGCTCCGACAGCCAAAGCCGTCAGCACCTTTCAGGGGAGATCTGGCCCTTCCGACAGTGCGGTGAGCACCCCATTCAGGATGCTCCATGCGCGCGCGCCCCCTGCTCTCTTTCCTCGCGCTCCTCGCGGTGAGGGGCGGCGCGCCGCTGGGTTGCGGCGGCGGCGGCGAGGCGCACCAGGGCGACGCCGCGCCACCACGGGACACGGCGCCCGACACGCGACTCTCCGTCGGCGGCAGGGGCGGCATCGGCGGGGCGGTCGGCGCGGCGGGCGCGGGCGGTTCGGTGGCGGGCGGCGCGGAGATCGGCGCCGCGTGCGCGATCGCGTCCGACTGCAAGAGCGGATACTGCTTCGACAGTATCTGCTGCCGGTCGGACTGTTCGGGCGTGTGCCAGTCGTGCGCGCAGCCGGGCAGCGTCGGAACCTGCACGAACGCCCCCATCGGCTCGGACCCGCGCGACGACTGTGACGACGACGGCTTCGCCGGCTGCATGCGCGACGGCTCGTGCGACGGCACCGGGGCGTGCGCGCTGTACGGCGCGGGCACCGTTTGCAAGCCGCAGAGTTGCGCGGCGTCGACCGTGACGCACGCGGCGCTGTGTGACGGCGCCGGCGCGTGCGGCGCCGCGTCCAGCGATTCGTGCGGCCAGTACCAGTGCGGCAGCGACGGCAAGTGCAAGTCGACCTGCGCGACCGTCGCTGATTGCGCGGCGGGCGCCGCGTGCGTGAACGGGAGCTGCGGCCCGAAGCCGCCCGGCGCGCCGTGCACGGCCGGCAGCGAGTGCGCGTCTACATTCTGTGCGCAGAACGTCTGCTGCAAGACTGACTGCGCGGGGACCTGCAAGTCGTGCGCGATCATGGGCAGCGAGGGTGAGTGCATCGACGCGCCGGCTGACAGCGATCCGCTGAACCAGTGCGGCGATGACGGCGCGACGACCTGCGGTCACGACGGGATGTGTGACGGCGCGGGCGCGTGCCGCTCGTATTCGGGCGCCTCGACCTGTGCGCCGGCGACCTGCACCGGGTCGACCGCGGCGCCGGCGCGCACTTGCAATGGCGCGGGCACGTGCCTCATCGCGCTGCCGACGTCCTGCGATCCGTACGTCTGCGGCACCAACGACGCGTGCCTCACGAGCTGCAGCGGCGACGCCGACTGTCTCGCGCCCAAGGTCTGCGCCGCGACGAAGTGCGTTGCGCCCGGCATGGGTGGCATCGGCGGCAGTGCGGGCGCGGGCGGCAGTGCGGGCGCGGGCGGAATGGCCGGCAGCGGTGGCGCGACGGGCGGCGCGACGGGCGGTGGTGGTGGCGCAGCCGCGGCAGGCACCGGCGGACGCGCCGGCACGGGCGGCGCCGCGGCAGCGGCGGGCGCCGCGGGTCGCGGCGGCTCGAGCGGCAGCGGCGGCGCGGCAGGAACCGGCGGCGCGGGTTGCGCCGGCTACGTCTTCTGCGACGACTTCGAGGACGGCGACGCGGTCGGCTGGGCCCCGAACGGCGGCACCTGGTCGGTGATCACTGACGGCAGTCACGTCTACCGGGGCGGCAACGGCACCACGTTCTCGCTGGCGGGACAGCCGACCTGGACCGATCAGACGATCACGGCGCGCGTGAAGGTGATCCAGTTCGGCGGTGCCAACACGTCGTACCGCGCCGGCATCGTTGCGCGCGCGACCGGTTCATCGAACCTCTACGCGTTTGCGATCGACGCGAGCGGCGCCTTGCGGCTGCTCCAGGGAACCAGCGCGCCGTCGGGAACCAACGCCACCAGCGGAACCTGCGGCAAGGTGAGGCCGATGCCGGTCGCCGCAACGAACACCTGGTACACGATGCAACTGAAGGTCGCGGGAGGAGGAGGCAACGTCACCATCACCACCTTCTTCGACGGCATCATGGTCCACAACTGCCAGGCCAGCGGCGGCGCGCTGGCCGCCGGCGCCGCTGGCGCCTACATCTATGGCCCGAACACCATCGCGGAATTCGACGACGTAAAGATCTCGACGCCGTGAGGCTCGTCGCACGGCCGCGCGAGGTCACTGGCCGTCTCAGCGCTGTTCGGTCGCCATGTATGCGGCGAGGTCCGCGCGCTTGGCGGCGGTCACCGCCTCGCGCAGCTCGTTGACGATCGGATGCGGCTGCCAACGCCAGCGGGGCGCCAGCCAGAAGGTCCAGCCCGGTAAGAACACGATGCGACGGCCGAACTGGGTGTCGTTCGCGAGGTCGATGTTGACGGCTCGCATCCCGAACCAGTCCTGGTGCACGCGGACGACATCGCGCAGGGGCACGGTGATCTCGCGCCGATAGTTCGAAACATGAAGGGCGTCGTCGCCGAGCGACACCGCCTTGATGTTCGCCGAGCTCCACGCGAACCAGAACAGCGCCGCGAACATGAAAGTCAGCAGCGCGATCGTCTCCGCCTGCGTCATCGGCACGTCCCGCAGCCACCGCGTGGCGAACCAGACGCCCATTCCGATGCCCACAGGCGGCGTGACGAACTTCGACAGCGGCGTGGTCCACGCCGAGATGAGCCGAGGCGCCTCAGCCACACGAAGAGCGTAACGCGAACGTCGGGCGCGGTCACGCCAGCGCCCCTGCGGGCCCGGCCAAACTGGCTTAGACTCCGGGGGTGAAACCGGGTGTGCATCCCCCGCTCGTCGCGGCGCTGGTCGCGGGCGTCGCCCTCGCCGCCTGCGGCGGCGACGCCGCCCCGGTCGCGCGCGGCTTCGACTCGCGCGAGGTGCTCCCCTTGCGCGACGCGACGACCCGGCTCTGGTCGTTGACCAACGACGGCGGAGATTTCTCCCTGATCTATTCGACCCAGCCTGCCGGAGCCCAGTCCCCGACCTATTGGTCGGTCGACACGGCGACCGGAACGGTCCAGAGCCTCGGGGACGTTCAGCCGGAGTCGATCACGGCGAGGGGGGACCGCTACTCCTGCTACCTCCAGGCAGGTCAGACGGCGGGAACCGAAACGCTCGATATCTTCGATTTGAAGACGCTCACGCAGTCGTACGTCTACGGTGTGCTCGCGGTCGCCGCCTGTCCCACCAACGACGGCATCCTGACCGCGTTCCTCGCCGACCCCACGACCGGCAGCCCGGTCCTCTCCATTGGCCCTTACCTGGCGTTGCAGCCGGTCCCCCTGTCGATGGACGTCGAGTCCGTCGGCGATTGGCTCTACGACGCTTCGGGGACACCGACCGGCGTATTGGTCGCCGCTGCCTCGGCCACGGCGCCCGGCGCCTTCGGGCTCTACACGCTCGATCTCGGGTCGTACGGCTTCACCGAAGACGTCCCCCCGATGGCCGGCAGCACCGCCTGGGCCGCCGGCGCCACGCCCGCCGGCGCGCTGCAGTCGACCACCTTGGCCACGGGCACAGCGCAGGCGATCCGCGCCGTCGGCGACCATTTCGTCTATGCGCGCACCATGAGCGATGGCGGGACCACGATGTTCGTCGGTCCCCTCACCGCGGGCCCGGCCAGCGAGCTGGCGCTGTTCCAGGCCGAGCCCTTCGCCGTGTCGGCCTCCAACGTCGTGGTCTACACGTCCGACGACGACGGTCTCCCGGTGACCCGAGCGCCGCTCGTCGGGTGGACGCCTGCCAGCATCGCCACCAATTCGGCGGCCGGCGGCTCCACCTTGGTGCTCTGGGACGACGTCGCGCGCCTGGTCGTGGCCTGCCCCTCGTCGTCGGGCGCCTCGCCGACGGGGCGGCTATCGCCCGATGGCTCGCGGGCGCTGTTCGCTGACCGGAAGTACGGCACCATCCCGGCCGCGGTCTCGTTGCTCTCGCTCGGCGCCCCCCAGGGGGGAAATGACAGCTGCCTCGCGCTGACCACGGCCGGCGGCACCGGCGCCGACTTTTCCCCCGACGGGCAGGCGCTCGCTTGGACCGTTGCCGACGGACCGGCGCACGCCCAGCTCTGGGCGGCGGCCGCCGACGGCAGCAACCCGCGGATGATCGGGAGCGGCGCCATCGACGGGGTCGGCTTCCTCCACGGCGCCGCGTCGGAGCGGCTCGAGTTCTACCTCGACGGCGACGTCGGATGGATCGACCTGCACGATGACCCGATCGTCTTTCACGACATCATTCCGCAGGCGTTCGACAACTTCCCCAGCCTCGGCGACTCCTGGATCCTGGCCGGCTACAACTACAATGGCCAGGACGGCACCGGCACGCTGGGACTCATCAACCGCGACACCGGCACCAAGCACGAAATCTCCAAGTCGGTCGAGACGTTCACGGTGACGGCCGAAGCCCCCCCCGCCGACGGCGGCACCGCCGACGCCGGTTCCGCCACCACGGCCCCCGCGTCCGTCTACGACGTCGCCTATCTGGTTCGGGGACGCAACGCTTCCGCGCAGGATGGAATCTGGATCGCCCGGGTCAACATCGACGATCTCGCTCCATGACCGCGACGAAACGCGCGACTTCGGGGCGGCGCCTGCGTCGTTACTGTAGTTGACCATGACAACGTTGGACGAGAGGAGATACATGATGCGCCAGGGAATCCCAGGTACGCGTGCAGGAATGACGGTGGTCGCGATCGCCGCTGCGATCGTCGGCGTCAGCGCTTGCAAGAAGCAGGATGCTGGCGGCGACCAGGGCGCCGCGCCGGCCGCGGCTGCTCCGCCCAAGCCGGTCGCCTGGAAGACGTTGAAGCTCGACAAGCTCGGGATCGAGGTCAAGGCGCCGGGTAACGCCGAGGTCCTCGACCGCGGCGGCGGCGACGCGCCCAACGTGACGCTCTCATCGAACGAATGCGCCGTCATGATCGACACCGTCACGGATCTGCACGCGAGCAGCTTCGCCGCCGCGAAAAGCTCGATTCAACACGATGCGAACACGTTCAAGAAGTTCACACGCGAAGAGAAGACCGCGAAGGGGTGGTACCTCACTTTCGAGGCGCAGGACATGATCGAAAAGAAGCCGCTCTACGGCCTCGAGATCCGGACGACCATCGGCGCCAAGCAATTCGAATGCTCGTACAACGACAGCGACGCCACCAAGATGGCTTGCGTCGCCAAGATCTGCGAATCGATGCAGAAGCCCGGCGCGTAGCGGCGCAGGCCGGCGCCTAGGGTGCGACGAACGTGTCGCCGGCGGTCGAGCAGATCATCTGCACGTCGGCGGTCGTCTGCGGGCCGATGGAGCCCGCGTAATACCAGACCGTCTCGGTCGTCGTACCGACGGTGTAGCGACAGCCGCCCAGGACGCCATCGCGCGAGCAAGGCCCGTTCGCGAACTGCTCCACGTCCTGCGCGCCCGCGTCCGACATGCAAATCTGACGCACGCTCTCGACGATCTGGGCCGAACCGGTCAGCTCCTGGCACATCTTCAACGGGGCGCCGCCGTCCGGCAACGACTCGGTCCTCGTGCACGAGGCCTGGCCGCCGCTGCCGCCGGTGCTCCCCCCACAACCTGCCACGGCCACCGCCGCCGACAACAGGGCCGCGCCAAGCCGTCCAACGCGCCGCGCGTTCACCTTGCCAAGATACGCCGGCCGCGCCTCGGTTGAAAGCGTATCGTCGGACGCGATGGCGCGATCGCTCGCCGCTCGCTCTGTGCCGCTTAGGCGAAGCGAAGAGACCAACGACCTTGCGATTGGGCTTCGTTCCGAGGGCGATGCTCCCCGTGTCTGGCGGGGCAGCTGACATCGCGAAGTCGGGTGGCGTCTTCTGGGGCAACGCCGTCACGGCGGATTAGCCCGACGCTTCCATTCACGGTCGCAGGAAGATCGGGACGGACGCGATGGTGACGTCCCAGCGGACGGCGTGGGTGATGCCGCCGGCGACGTCGCACAGCCCCACGAGCTGGACGAGCCCGGTCGACAGCGGGAGTCCGTTGAGCGCGAAGGCGCGACAGGAGCCGAGGAGACCTGTCACAGGCAGCGTGGGCAGGGCGAACAGACCGAAGTCGTGGTGATAAAGGAAGGCCCGATCGCGCGTCACGTTGAAGGTCGGTAGCGGCAGCGTGCGCTCGTCTGCGTAGCCGGCGATGAAGTGCATCCCGTTGATGTCCTGTCCGTGGCTGTTGCTGCCGGTCGGCAGCACGCCGAGCTCGACCGACGCTGCCGCGGCGCCGTTCCAGTAATACGCGCGCTTCACGGGGCTCGGTACGCCTGCCGTGCGCGTGGCGGTCCCGACCACCTCACCCTGATCGCTGATGGCGAACGCTTCGTAGACGGGATCGTAGTTGGCGGCCGGATCGGGGAGGGGCACGTCCTGCGCGCACGCCTCGTCCGGCGCGATCCGGCAAGTCTTGAAGGTCCAGACCTGGCCCTTTCCGTCTCCGTCTCCGACGACGACGCCGGAAGCGTTGAGCCCCTTGGCCTCCCCGTTCCCCGCCAGCTGCGCGGCGTGCGCGTTGCTGAACCAGAATGTGGGGAAGAACGGCGTGCCTCCAGACACTTCGCCGGCATCGTTGATGCCCGTGGCGTGCGTCGAATTGAAGGGCGGATTGAGCGCGATCGGCGCAAACAGCGAGGTCGCCGCGCTGCCATTCATGATGAACGCGGTGCTTCCAGCCTGATCGGTCAGCGTGCCGGCGACCGTTCCGCTGGCGTTGATGCCAACCGCTTCGCTGTCTTCATTTCCAAACACGGAACCGATGTCGCTCATCGTTCCGCCCGAGGACAGGAAGGCATGGCGTATGCCCATCGCTGTGGCCGCCCAGCCGACAACCTGGCCGCTGTTGTTGATGTCGAGAGCCGCGCTTTGCGCGCCGCCCAGCGTTCCGAGGTCGGTCACCTGCGCGGCCGTCACCACGAACCTGTGACTGGGCGCGGACTCGACCGGGGAGTGGTTCATCCACACCCCCGCGAACAGCGCCGCAACCAGAACCCGTCGAAGGCCAACCATGTCCATCGCTCCCCTCCCCGCTCGACCGATGCGTCGATCATTTCGATCGACACACCGATCATAACGCCACCCCTCGCGCGTATTCCTGACCCGCGCTTCGGCGCGATCAGACGACGCAGCCGTCTCGGTGCTCAGCCAGCGTGTTTACGCCGCGCCGGACGCTGCGTTCTTTCGGTGCCGCGCCGCCAGCCGTCGCAACACCTCGACGCGCGACAGATAGAGATGCCATCGCTGGCCGTGGCGCTCGTAAGGATTCGGGTGGCTGACCCAGCCCTTGAGTTGGATCGGCGTGGTCACCGCCGTCGAGAGGTAGACCTCCGTGAAGAGGTTGTCCTTCATGGCTCGTTTCGCGTGCGCCGGATTCTCGAAGAAGTTGTCGCCCATGGGCGGCGCTTTTAACAGATTTCGCCGCTCGATGTAGGTTAAATACGCACAATCGCCCACGGATCGCGCAACAAGGCGAAACCCCAAGGCCGCCTCAGTTGTATAATTTTAATCAGGTGGTACCGCTTACTCCATCTGACTACCAAAATGCATCTCGCGATGCGGCAGACGCCCGCATCGGCCGCTACCGCCTGATCGGCCGACTCGCCAAGGGCGGCATGGCCGAAGCCTTCCTCGCGCTGTCCGGCGAGCTGCCGGGGCTGCGCACGCTGGTCGTGGTCAAGCGGATCCTGCCGGACCTCGCCGAGAACGAGCAGTTCGTGCGGATGTTTCTCGACGAGGCGCGCATCGGCGCGTTGCTCGACCACCCGAACATCACGCGCATCATCGAGGTCGGCCACGACGCGGACGGCTACTTCATCGCCATGGAGGCGGTGCCCGGCAAGACGCTGTCCGCGATCCTCCGACGGGCAGCGCGCCGCGAACGCCCGCTCGGTCAAGCGGAGGTCGCCTTCATCGTCGGCCGCGCGGCGGCCGCGCTCGGATACGCGCACGCGCACACCGACGCCGACGGCCGACCGCTGGGCATCGTTCATCGCGACGTCTCGCCGGAGAACATCCTGGTTTCGTTCGAGGGCGCGGTGAAGGTGATCGACTTCGGCATCGCCAGCGCGCACGGGCGCCTGAGCGAAACGCACGTCGGCGGCCTCAAGGGCAAGGTCGAGTACATGTCACCCGAACAGGCCTCGGGCGCGCCGGTCGACCACCGCTCGGACGTGTTCTCGCTGGGCGTCGTGTTGTGGGAGGCGCTCTCGGGCCGCCGTCTGTTCCGCCGCCAGACCGACCTCGCCGTGATGCGCGCGATCAGCAACGAACCGATCCCGCCACCGTCCGGCCCTCGCCGCATCGCGCCCCGCCTCGAAGAGATCGTGATGACCGCGCTGGAGCGGGCGCCCGAAGATCGGTTCCAGGACGCGAACGAGATGGCCCTGCTGCTCGAGCGCCATGCGTTCAGGACCGATCGCTTCGATCCCGCGGCGCTCGTCTCGCAGCTGAAGCAGCTCTTCCCGGCCGATCATGCGGGCTGGAAGGCGACGGTGGGGATGGCGCAGGCGGTCGAGTCCTCCGGGCACCGCAAGATCACCGCCGCGTTCCCGCTGGTCGGGGGCGACGGCACCCGCACGGGGGGACCGACGCTGGCGCTGCGCCCGAAGCCGCGCAACGAAGGCGCGACGCGCGGCGAGCGGAGTGAGATAGCCCGGATGTTCCCGGTGGAGTTGTCGCCGGCCCCGGAAATCGACGGACACCCGGCGTTGCCGCGGCTGACGAACTGGGGTGATGCGCAGCCGGACGCCGAGAGCGACGGCGGCGAGCTGTCGTCCGCGATCGGCGACGATGCGGCGGCTCACTCCGCCCTGCGAAAGTGGGCTTCGAGCGGGTGGGCTGCGAGACGAGCCCGGCTGCGGCGGCCGCTGTGGATGCTGGTCGGGGCGATCGCCACGGCGGGAGTGTTCGCCGGCCTGCGCTGGAGGGCGGTCGTGCCGGTTGCGCGTCCGCCGATCGTCGACGTCCGCGACGAGGCTGCCGCGGCGGAATCGCGCCCCGTGGTCGAGCCGCTG
>Ga0066903_100000832_pt1 | contig 20937 bp, 18 predicted proteins | sample PanSoiMetaGPlot1_FD_67491 | JGI IMG/M metagenome (GOLD analysis project Ga0066903, IMG submission 67491) | Tropical forest soil microbial communities from Panama analyzed to predict greenhouse gas emissions - Panama Soil - Plot 1 (version 2) | ecosystem: Environmental > Terrestrial > Soil >... | reverse complement strand
TTTCCTCGCGGACGATCTCCGCTGGGATGCAGGTGGGCTGACCGACCTGACCGGTCGTGAGGTAGCGGCGAACACGGGCCAGCACGATCGGCTTTCGATCAGTATCCTTCGTGGCCTTCACCTTCCCGTTCGAGTGCTCGGCCACGATCCTGTACGGGATTCCGCGCTCCGAGCAGAAGCCGCGAATCTCCTCGAGATTCATGTAGTTCAGCTCTTCGAGGAGCCGTGCTTGCTCGCTCTTAGTAAGTTGCGACAGAAAATTCGGCATCCACAAGCCTTTCACGCGTCCGTCTTGCGATCGGGACATCCTATCCGCGTGTCGGAAGGCTAGCGAAGCTCATTTTGAATGGCCCGATAGCGGTGGAGTTGCCTCAGCCAGTAAGGACTTGGTACGAACTGGCTCCGGTCTGGTCCACCACTCTGACCACCACACCGCATTGATGTTCGCGCGCTCGCGCGCGCATCCTCGGATTAGATCGCGTGCGTGACTCACACGTGGAACCCGACTGACCGTTTTCGTTGGACGACACGAACGGCGAGCGTGAGTTCACGAATATCGCTCCGCTAAATCGTGGCAAGAGGTGGGTTTAACAGCCCGAACACGGGCAGTTCGATGGCATGACGGTTGCCTTCACTCTGGTCATGAAATCCTTGATCTGCGCGACTTTGGCATCGGTCTTCCTCAGCGGCCCGGCCTGGGCGGATCACTGGCACGATGATCACGACCACTGGAAGAAGCACGCCAAACATCACAACGACGACGACGATCGCGATTTCGATCATCGGTCGGGTGATTGCTATTTCCAGCCGCACGACGTTCGCGTGATCACCGAGTACTACGCCCCTCGGCCAGTCAGCTTGCCGCCTGGGTTAGCGAAGAAGTACTACCGAACCGGTCAACTCCCTCCTGGTTGGCAGAAGAAGATGCAGCCATTTCCTGTTGCGGTAGAGCGGCAATTGGTGGTGCTGCCGCCGGACTACCGACGCGGCTACATCGATGGCTACGCGGTCGTCTACAACCCGCGCACGCAAGTCGTTATAGACATTACTGCGGTCTTCGGGAGGTAATCGGCTCGACTCCTCTTCCTACCGAGAACGTAAAACGCAGGCGGCTCTTCCAGGTACTACCGTGGCCCGCTCCGCGGTAAGCTCGCGATCGGACTGAGATGAAGACGGATACGGTTGGTCGGAAGCGTTCCAGCCAAGTTTCAAAGCGACAACGGCTCGGTCACTGGCAACCCATCGCGCTCGCGTGCGTGTTGCTATCCGCGCAGGGCTGTGCGGCGCATCGACCGCCACGTGCGCAGCTGCCTCCCGCGCCAACTCAGCGGGTGAGGTTCGTCGCGACGGCGTACTGCCACGGCACCACGACCGCCGTCGGTGTTGGCGTGCGCGACGGGGTGGTCGCGGCGGATCCACACGTGCTGCCGCTCGGCACCGTGATTCGTCTCGAGAGTGCGGGACCGTATAACGGGACGTACACCGTGCTGGACACAGGCGCAAGGGTCCAGGGCCGTCGCCTCGACGTCTTCATTCGCGACTGCCGGGAAGCCGTGAGATTCGGTCGCCGGGATGTGCGCGTCTCGATCATCCGACACAGCCGATAGACGTTAGACGTTCCTTACGCAGCACGCCCAAGCTCGCGGGTTCAAAACGAGATCGTCGCACTTTACGCGACGAGCCTTTTCGCGCCCGCTACCGCCGGAGCCGGCAGCAATCGACCATCGTACATGGCCGCCCGCTTCAGCTCGAGCACCGCCGATGCCATTCCGGTGGCCGCCTTGAGCATCCGGAATTCCACCGTCGTCAACGCGTGATGGCGATCGAACAGAACCTGAAGAATCATGCCGTCGTTGCCACCGACGGGGAAGTAGATCGATTCGCAGTCATGGTCAGGAGCAATGGGTGTGGGTCGAATAACAACGTCGCGCGCACCGATCAGTCCGCGAAGGCCCTGGGCGAACCGGATTGAAGAATCCTCCTCCGAGTTCAACCCGGACATCACCGTGGTGAAGAGTTCGGCGAGCAATTGGGGTGCGGCCTCAGGCGTCGCTTCTGCACGAGATCCCAGCATCGCCAGCGGCTCTTCGAACTGCGCCGCCGCTTGATATCTCACGCCAAACCGACCCACCCGTGCGATCCCGCTGCGAACGAATCGGGCCATGACCACACGGGTCTGACCCATGCCGCTCAGTTGGAGGTCGAGCGTCACGCCTGGCGACATCTTGGAAGCAGACTCGAGCAGCAGGCCCGTGCGTGAGATGTTGACGAGTTCTACCTCGGCGCCCGATGGCATTCGAACGGCCCAGACCCACGGTGCGCGCTGCCCAATCCGCTCGGCACGCTCCCGCAAGGCGGCCAGTGTGGCGGATGCCCCGACCTCGACCGCTTCAACGAGAAGCGGCGCCTGCGGTCTGATCAACGGACGTACATCGAGCGTCGATCCTCGCTCCTCGCGCTGAGTCAGTGCTCGATCGAGCGCGTCTGCGATCTGTCTCCCCACGATCGACCGGTCGTACAGCAGACCGAGGCTCAGCGGACGACGGCGTCTGAAGAATCCAACTCGTCGCGGCGCTTCTGACGGCGCCTCGAGCAGCATATCGAGTGCCGAAATCGTCACCATCTGGACGTGTGGATCCGCATGCCACTTCACATACTCGTTCAGCCGATCGCTGTCCTCCGCCGGAAGCAGGGTTGGCGCCACAATGAGATCGGGTTGTCGGCGTTCAAAGCTGGCGATCGCGTCCTTGACGGTATCCACCAACGTGACGTCTGCCAGCACGTGCTCGCGGATGAGTGCCATCAACAAGGTTCGTCGCTGCCGATCGGATTCGATCGCGAGAATGTGTGACATGGGCCGCTTTCTTTGAAACCCGTTCAAGGGGTTGTCGCCAGCCGCACAGGCTGGAACAGTTTCACCCGCCTGTCTGTTTGCGTATGGAGACCTCATCAGCAACTAGGATGCCGCAGACAAAAATGTCAGCGCGCTTTTGATCGCCTTGAAATGACGCGCTCTCGAGAGACTTACAAGGTCGAAATCGCCCCACGGCCGGACTTTTCTCCCTCACAGAGTTGAATTGAGCCGTGACGCCGCTGGATTCTTCACGCGATCGCATCTCAGATTGCAGCGCATCCCGGGAAGGGAGAGCGAAAGCGTCCCCATCACCGAAACCGATGTCGTTTGGCAATCGTTGCAAATCTCCTCCATCCAGCGTCCGATACAGAACTCGAAACGATTTGGGAATGGGGCAGGATAATCCTCAGTTTCAACCCTGATGTTCAAGGCTTCACTCGCCGGTAGGTTTTCACAAATGCACGTTGCGATCGAATGTGCCGATTAGCAGCACGCCAGCCGGTCGAACGATATCTGAAATCGGGATCAGGGCGCGCATTCGCGAAGCAACAAGTCGCCGCGTTACGATTGGCGAGTTGCGATGAGTCATCCGACGCCTGAACAGCTCGGCCCGCCGTCCCTTCGCCTGGCATTCATTCAGATTTGGGTCTATGGCCGCCAGTTTCCCGATGCCCCGGACAAGTGGGACGGCAACTGGCTGAATGTCCTCGTGCACTGCGGCAAGGATGGCGCAAGCGTATGGGCGGAGGGTGCGATTCTCGACACGGTAGCCCTTTCCCGATTCAGAGACGATCTCGATCGAATGTATCGCACACTGACCGGAGTGGCCGTGTTGGAATCAGATGAACCGAATGTGAAGGCTCGCGTTGAAGCGAGCGACCGCGCCGGGCACCTACGGGTTCGAGTCGACATCACTCCCGACAATGCGTCACAGGGACACTGGTTCGAGTTCGAGGCGGACCAAAGTTATCTCCCGCCGATCGATCAGTTGGATTCCCTTCTCAGGGCGTTCCCGGTGCGCGGGATAGAGAACGATCGCTAGGCGCGAGTGTCTGTTAACGATGCTGATAAGAAAAGGGGTGCATCGCCGGCGGCCGGACGGCGCTGACGCGCCGCCCGCCGCCGTGAACCTGCGACTGGATTAGAAGCAGGTCGTCGTCTGTGGGCCCGTCGGATCAGTGGCACCAGGAACGGTGGTCGGACAGTTGTAGAACCGCAGCTGCGCCAGCTTGAGCCCTTGATTGTCGTAATCCCAGAAGTAGCTCTTGAGGGAGTTGTCGAAGAGCGACACGCGATCCAGCACTCCATCCCCGTTGATGTCGGCGTAGATGAACAACAAGTCCTTGCTGACATTCTCAAACGTTGACCTGCCGTGCCCGCGTTCGAGGGTGAGCGTGATGACCGAGCACACCTCTGAGCCGTCAGACGGATCGATGGCGCAGGTCGTCGTCAACGACTTGCCTCCAGGCGTGCCGAGGGCACGCGCAAAAACCGAGTAGACCGTGGTGCCGTCACCGTCGGGGTCCGGGTTCGGGAGCTGGAAACTCGCCTCACCGTCGGTGCCATTCGCATCGATGACTGCGAAGTCCGGCCCCTCCGACAGCATGATCTTCGGGTTCCCCCAGAGCGGTACGAAAATCCGGTGACCGTTGTCGCCGGTCATGTCGGCCGATTTGTCCCTGGAAACCCCGATGATGTTGAGATTGTAGTGACTGCCGCTCGGAGCGCCGTTGCCCGTTTGAACGTGGACCGACGAGTGGCGCGCAAGCGCGTTGATGCTGTCGCTGCGCGACGCATCCGGACTCCATGGCGTGCGCTGACACGCCGCCAACGTGGCCGCTGCCACGCACACCACAGTGACTCTCGCGAACAGTTTCATGGCCACCTCCCCGAAGTTAACGCGCAACAAAAGTCGGATCAAAGCGGGCCAGTTGGGAGAAGCGCCACGAGCTTCTACGAAAGGTATGCCAACACGTGTGCTGTGCGGGCGACGTCGCTACGATGTCAGATGTGGCCTTTTCTCGCGCAAACTGTTATGAGGCGGAGAAGTGCGAGAGTTATCAATGGCTTCAGCCAGCAGACCGTCATTGTCGATGTCGCTGTTGACGCAAACCGGCTGTCCGCGACAGTTCCTTTTCGGAACATCGATCAAAGTTGTTACGGACGATCCGGGGCACGGACAGGCGTGACCCGATGGTCAGTAGACGACTTCAACAGTTCCAGATCTGCAAGGCTGTCGGTGTGAGCGCGAAGCTGTAAGGGCAAGACTGTGTCTCGTCACGAGCAAGCGCGGCCAGAAGAGTGCGTCGCCGGCGAACCCTTCTCGAGAGGCTGTCATTGGGCGATGGGCAGTTGAGTGGGAATGCGGCGGGGAGGCATTCGAATTGAAAACGTCTCGTCGGAGCGCACGTGATCCTTCAGAATGCCAATTTCAGACATGCTCCGACTTCCGCGAGAAAGCAGTTCAACCGGAGCGACGTGATCGCGAACCTGACGCGATCTGGGAATGGGTCATTCGACACCTCACAGGCGGTGGCGACGAACAGGCGTTTAGTTCGTTGGAGCCGAACTCTGCCGGTTCGCCGTTCGGTAGCGCGCCGGCGGCGACTGAAAATGGCGTTTGAAGGCACGGTTGAAGGATGCTTCGGTCTCGTAGCCGACCTCGGAAGCAATCTCGGCGACGCTGCGGTTCGTGGACGTGAGCGCGCGTGCTCCGAGCTGAAGCCGCCACCTGGTCAGATACCCCATCGGTGGCTGACCGAGGTAATGGCGGAACCGCTCCGCAAGTACCGAGCGCGACACGCCAACTTCTTCCGCCAGCGCTGGCATAGTCCACGGATGCGCCGGGCGCTGATGGAACAGAAAGAGTGCCTGTCCCACCGCCGGATCACGGGCGCCGGCCAGCCAGCCCGTTTCCGTTTCCGGCAGGCCACGAACATAGCGCCGCACGGTCTCCATGAACGCGACCTCCGAGAGCTTGGCGAGCATGGTGCTCGAGCCAGGCCGCGCCGCGATGTTCTCCTCAACCGCGAAACGGAGCGAATTCTCCAGCCACTGCCCTGACGGATCGGAGCGGATATTCACCTTGAAGATGGGTGGCAACCCCTGTAGAAAGCTGCGCGCCAGCAGCGCATCGCAGGAGAGGAAACCGCAGATGAAGAGGCTCGGTTCTCCGCCCTGACCGACGCGAACCAGCTCGAGCCCCCGTGCCATCAGTCGCGGAAGTGCGGTGGCGCCATCGATGAGAGAGGCACCATCGCCGTTGCCGAGGAAGTGCGCATGCCCGTGCGGCAGCGTCACGATGTCGCCGGCATCGAGGGGGACACGCTCGCCGGCCTCCAGACGCGCATACGCCCGGCCCCGGACCAGCAAGTGGTAGATGATCACGTGCCTTCCGCGCTGAGACAGCAGCTGCGCCGCGCATGCCGACTCGGGCGCGCGGTAGCACCAGGGTGACGAGAACTCGCAGTTGAAGAAGATGGCCGAATCGAGCTTGACCACCTTGAGCAGCTCCGACAGCACATCCATCGCCAATCGAGTGTAGAGCATCGGCGAGTGGTCTGAAAGCTCGGTGAATCGGTCAAGTCATCGGGACGGGCGGGTAAGGACTAGCCGCGTTCAAGAGCGTAAGTTCTAAGTGTAAGGAGGGAACGTGATGAGCGCGACCAACACCGTCGAGACCGTTAGCCTGAAGGACAAGCTGAAGGCCACCTGGATGGCCGGCAACTACGACTATTTCTCCCGCTTCATGGAATCGAGTGCGGTGGAGTTTCTCGACCGGCTTCCGCTGCAGAGCGGCGATCGGTTGCTCGACGTCGCCTGCGGCTCGGGCCAGCTTGCGCTGCTGGCGGCCCGCAAAGGGGCCAGTGTCACCGGCGTGGACATCGCAACGAACTGGATCGAGGCCGCGCGTGGCCGCGCCGCGTCCGAGGGGTTGGCCGCGCAATTCGATCCGGGAGATGCCGAGGAGCTTCCATATCCCGACGAAGCGTTCGACATCGTCGCCACGATCTTTGGAGCCATGTTCGCGCCGCGTCCCGAGCGGGTCGCGCACGAACTCGTGCGGGTGTGTCGCTCCGGCGGGACCATCGCGATGGCCAACTGGACGAAGGAGGGGTTCATCGGGAGGATGTTCCAGACCATCAGCAAATTCATCGCGCCGCCCGGAATGCCTTCGCCGCTTTTGTGGGGTGACGAGTCGACGGTGCATCAGCGGTTGGACGACGTAGTCTCGGATCTGCGGCTCACTCGCGTTCAGTACCGATTCGACTACCCGTTCTCTCCGGAGGCGGTGGTTGATTTCTTCCGCGAGCACTATGGCCCAGCCAATCGAGCCTTCGCAGCTCTTGCGGAGATCGATCAGGCCGCGTTGCGCAATGCGCTGATCGAGTTGTGGAGCGGAGCGAACGAAAGCCGCGATGCCAGGCGCACTGTGGTCGCCGCGGAGTACCTGGAGGTCGTTGCGACGCGTGCGAGGGGCAAGGCCGAATGAGTCAGGAGCCGGATTTCCCGCCGGGGGGTGAGCACTGCGCAAACCGCTCGACGTACGAGGTGCTGACGAACGGTGCCGCTCGCGCGATTCGAAGCGTCGTAACTTTCGCGCGACGCGATCACAAATCCGCTGCTGAGTTATTGGTTGATACACAGGCCGCACTGCCTGGTGCTGTCAGCGAGCGATACACGCAGCTACACGCTTACTCAACTCGCTGAGCACGCGTCACGAAAACACCTCGAAAAAGACGACGCAATCATCGGGGCACTGCCCTTGCACCAGACGCTGCCGCTCCTCACGCAAATTCTCGAATACGGCGTTCGCCCAACGGAGGCTACCAACATGCATGTTCGTGTCACCCGGCGTGTCACTACGATGGCGATTGCGAGTGTGGCGCTGGTCGCACTGAGCACCGCGTCGGCGCTTGCTCAATCTGCGGGATCTGGCGGCGGTTCGTTCTCGAACGCGTTCCTGATCCCCACCGTCGTCTGCTCTGCGGGCAGCTTCGATCCGTCCACGCTCACGTGCGACAAACCCGGTGGCGGCGCGAAGGTGCTGTTCGGGAACATCAAGACGCCCAGCGCGGCGAACAAGAACGTGCTGGTGATGGCGACGCTCGAAAGCAGCATCCTGACGAACACAGTCGTGGCGTCGAAGAACGGCGGCCCGTCCACTTCCACCGCAAGCGGAACGGTCATCGTGACGCCGAAGGTCTACCTGTGCCCCAACAACGATTGCACCGGCGCAAGCGGCGCACTCGTCGACATCACGACGATGGGCGGTTCGGTGACGCCGAACCAGGTGACGTTCAATCAGCGCACGCAGACGCTGACGGCGAGCCTGCAGGGCCTCAACTGCACGCTGAACACGTTGGGTGTTCTCACGTGCACTGATCCGGAAACCATCGGCCTGCTCATCAGCACGATGTCGGCGAACGGGTTCAATTTCCTCGTTCAGACGCCTGGACAGGGCGTCTACCAGGTGCAGCTTGGAATCGCGCTGGAGGCATCAGCGAGCACGACCTCACTGCCGGCGGGTGCGCAGGCGACGGTGGGCGTTGGGGCCGGCTCGCTCGTCGAGATGATCGTTCAGGCGCAGACGCCGTTCGACACGATCAAGGTTTGCAACGGCGGCCCGCAGACTGGCACCGGCGGTCCCGCGAACTGCGGGCCCCAATAATCAAGCAATGATGGGTCGGTGCCGGCCGATCCGGCGCCGACCTTCTGTCGAGCACCCGTCGCGAGGCGGAAATCGTTGCCGCAGTCTCATCCTGCGTACCGTTACCTCATCGTCGTCGGTCGAGCTCGCAGTTTGTGCATAGGATAGAACGCATGGCTGACGAACGGACCGCCGCACTGGACGATGTGACCAACGCGCTCGATGAGCTGAAGACGAACGTCGAGGAACTCGCGGAGAATCCACCGCCCGGCGTGCGCCGCGAGGGGATCGAGGCATTGAAACAGGCTATCGAGAGAGCCCGCGACCTCGCTGACGATCTGGAGGACGAGAATCGATGATCGCTGCTTGCGAGCGATCAGCGCGACGTCACGATCGAGCTTCGTATCCCGCGCCCGATACACCTCGCCCATTCCGCCTGCGCCGAGCAACATCCTGGCGCGTCGCTTTCTCTTTCAACCTCGAGCCCCGGTGAGTGATTCGCCCGGTGCGGAACGCGCGTCAGCGGATGGCCCGGAAGTTCGTCGGCGCGGCGAGCCCGCCGTTCAGGAGACCGAACACCGCCACGCCCGTCGGTGTGCCGATGTAGACGTGGCCTTTGACAATCATCGGCGTGATGAATTTGTTGCCGTTGCCGAACGAGTCCCGCCCGTTCACGGCCTGCGTCGAGTTGTACAGCTCTGTCGCCAGATTGGTCGCGTCGTAGGCGTGGAGCACCGCCGGACTCTTGTTTTCAACCGCCCACACGATGCCGTTGGTCGATCCGGACGCTGAGATGGACGGCGTGGTGCCGGGATAGGCGAATGATGTGGCGCTCGAAGAGGCGGCAGTCGTCGACACCCTGGCGCTCGAGATCGCGAACGCTTTCAGCTTCGCCCCGGAGGCGCCGTAGTACAGCGTGTTGTTGAAATAGGCCGGCATCGAGAACACCGACCCTCCGAGCGCGCCGGCGATGTCCTGATAGTTCTGGTTGGTGGACGCGTTCCATTTCCCCATCGCATCGCGGTCCACCACGTACATGTGGCCGTCCTTGCCGGCGCCGACGGCCAGATGTCGCGTCCCTCCCGTCGCGTCGACGAGATCGGGAAAGACCAACGCGCCGCCTGATCCGAGATCCGTATCGGCGTTCGACGCCGACACCGTGTCGAATGTCGCGAAATAATCGGCCACCGACAGACCGCCAGCGGTCGCGATCTTGATGAACGCGTTACCGAAGTCCCCGTTGTTCGGAAAGCCGGCGCCGGTGAGCGTGGTGTCGAACGTTCCGTTCCCGTCGAGGACGTACACGTTGCCCGCAGTGTCGGCCGCCGGCCCCGCGCCTGCCATCCACAGGCCGCCGCGCGATCCGTTCGGTGTGACGTTCAGTACGCTCGACTGCAACAGTGTGCCGGCGTCATAGGCGATGATCCAGCCGGTGTACGGGTCGATGTCGCAGTGCGACGTCCACACGGTGACGATTTGCCCGTTGACCGCGAGCAAACCGGCACGCTCCTCGTATTGCTTCGGGTCGAAAGTGACGACGCCACCCGCACTGCCGGCGCCCGTGCCCGGGTAGGACGCCTGAATGGTCTGCGGGCCGCCGAGCAGCTCGGTGCCGAGCGCGGCGTCGAGCGCGTGCAGCCGCTGGACGTACGTGCCGGCGGACGTCTTCGACATCGCGACCACGTACACGATGCCGTTTGGACCGCGCGAGCGATCGATGACGGGTGTGGACGTGATGCCGATCTCGGGAGTCACCTGCGAGCATCCGCGCGTGTCGCTGGTGGTCTCTCCATTGCCCAGCAGCGAGACGCGCCACAAGATGGAACCGGCACCGGCTTCGAACGCGTAGACCGAATCGTGCTCGGTCGCCACGTAGACCACGTCGCGCACGCCGACGCCTGGAACGAGCACGCCCGAGAGGTACAGCGGCTGCGCGTCGACTTTTCCGTCGGTGGCGAGGAGTTGCGTCTTGCCGAACGTGGCTGCGCCGACGTTCGCTGGGTTGAGGAACGTCTCGTTCAGGTTCTGCCCCGTGCGGGCCACGTCGTTGTGGTAGGTCACGACGTCGACGGTGCCTCCCGTCGACGTGGTCCGTGAGGCCGACACGACGAACAGGACCCCCGCCGTCACCCACGTCAAGCCGCGATGAAGCTGTGGCACGGGGGGCCGATCACGCAAGACCGCGGCCGCCCCCGCGGCCCAAAACCTTGGCCGTTGACGGGGATTTCATGCAGCTGCCAAGACGCCCCGCCTTGAATCATTACAGGTTTGATTTCACGACGTCGAAATTGCGCGCCCGACGCGCTTCTCGTAGCGCCACACTTCGAACGGAAACGGTCCCTCCGGGGTTTCCAGCACGCTGACGACGGTTCGCGCGAGCCGCCACCCGCATTTCTCGTAGAACCTCGCTGCGCGCTGGTTGCCTATTGCGCACGCCAGCCATGCGACGTCGACCCCTCGCGCGGCGAACCGCTCCTCCGCGTCGGCCATCAACGTCGCGGCGACGCCCGTCCCGCGAGCCACGGCCGTGACGTAGAACTGATAGAGCTCGTCGCCTTTGACCATCGTGAACCCGAGCGGGCTGCCGGGCGAGCCAGCGACCCGGACGTTCGAGAGGTCGTCGCGCATCCGCTGCCGGAAGCTCTCCAGCGTACGAACGCGCGCGAGCTCGGCCGGCACAATCGCCAGATGCGCGTCGCGCCAGCCGTCGTGCCAGAGCTGCGCCAGTTGCTCGACTTCGGCGTCGTCCGCGTCGCGCAGCTTCATGGCGTGACCCGGTACACGCACCGGCGATCGCCGCTGACGATGTGCTCGGCGCGCTCGATGGTGACGCCGCTGCCGAGGACGCTGCGGAACAGGTCGAGCTCGCTCGCGCAGAACCCCTGACAGACATTCGCTGCCGCGCAGATCGGGCAGTGGTTCTCGATGAAGAGAAAGCTGTTGCCGTCGCGCCGCACTTCGGCCATGTAGCCCTCTTCGCTCCGGACGCGGGCGAGCTCGCGCAGCTTTCTTGCGAGGGGTTCGCCCGGCTTGATCCGTTTGACGTACGCCGCGCGCTGCGCGGCCGCACGCGCGTCGAGCACCCTCTGCATCGTCGGGCCGTCCAGGGTCTGTCCCATCGCCCCGATCAGCGCCAGCGTGACCTCGGCGTAGGCGTCGGGAAAGAGCCGATCGGCGTCGCGCGTCAGCTGCCAGTGCTTCGCCGGCCGCCCGAGCGGCACCGGCCGCTCCTCCGCGCTGACGAGCTTCTCGCGCTGGAGCTCGTAGAGGTGCTGGCGGATCGCCATCGGCGTGAGCCTGAGGCGCCGCGCCAGCGCGGCCGAGTCGAGCGCGCCCTCCTGCTTCAGCAGGCGCACGATGGCCCGCCGCGTCTTTCCTTCGGTCATGCACTATTTCTAAAGGAGAACCTTTACAAAGTCAACGGCGTCGAATAGACTGCGACTAAGTAAAGACACAGCTTTAGAAAGTGAGGAGGCGTGATGAGGTTCAAGGGAATGCGGGTGGCGGTCACCGGCGGGACATCCGGCCTCGGCCTCGCGCTGGTCCGCGAGCTCCACAGGCGCGGCGCCCGCGTAGCGTTCGTCGCGCGCGGACGCGAGCGCGTGGCGCGCCTCGCCGCCGATCTGCCGGGCGCGCACGGCATCGTCGGGGACGTCGCTGCGAAAGACGACGTCTATCCGATCGCGCTGCAGATTCTCGGCGAGCTCGGCGGGCTCGATCTGCTCATCAACAACGCGTCGGATCTCGGGCCCGACCGGCTTCGCCTGCTGGCCGACACCGAGTGCGAAGAGTTCGAGCGCGCGCTCGCCGCGAACCTGCTCGGGCCGTTTCGGCTGACCAAGGCCGTGCTCGGCGCGCTGGCGGCGTCGGCGCGGGAAGGCCGCGGCGCGCTCGTCGTGAACGTGTCCAGCGACGCGGCGGTCACCGCCTATCCGGAGTGGGGCGCGTACGGGGCGAGCAAAGCGGCGCTGCGTCATCTGAGCGCGATCTGGGATGCCGAGCTGCAGCCGGAAGGCGTCAGGTTCCTCTCCCCTGATCCGGGCGACATGGACACGCCGCTGCACGCGCAGGCGGTTCCCGATGCGGATCGCGCTGCGCTGAAGCGGCCCGAGACCTCGGCGCTCGAGCTGCTCGATCAGATTGGCGCGGCGATGCCGGTTCCGGAAGGGGCGCAGCGGAGGCCGTCATGATCGCCGCGACCGAGCCCGCCCAGCGGCCGCGCGACGCCAGGCTGCTCGTGCTCGACGGCCGTGGACGCGTTCGTCACGCGACCCGCAGCGATCTCGTCGACTACCTCCACGCTGGCGATCTCGTGGTCGCGAACGACGCGGCGACGCTGCCGGCGAGTCTGCGCGGCACCCATCAGCCGACCGGCGCCGCCATCGAAGTCCGCCTCGCCAGCCGCCGCTCGCTGCTGCCTTCGGATGTGACCGAGTTCGCCGCGATTGTATTCGGCGGCGGCGACTTCCACACGCCGACGGAGAAGCGTCCGCTTCCGCCGCCGCTCGCCGCTGGCGATCGCCTGCTGCTCGGCCCACTGCGCGCGGTCGTCACCGCAGTCCTGGGCCATCCGCGGCTCGTCGTGATCGCGTTCGACGGAAGGCCCGACGAGATCTGGGAGGGTGTGGCCCGCCACGGCCGTCCGATTCAGTACGCGCATATGCACGCGCCGCTCGCACTGTGGGACGTGTGGACCGCGGTGGCGGGACCGCCAGTTGCCTTCGAGCCGCCCTCGGCCGGCTTCGCGCTCGACTGGCAGGTACTGGCCGCGATGCGGCGCCGCGGCATCGAGTTCGCGACGATCACGCATGCTGCCGGCATCTCGTCCACGGGAGACGACGCGCTCGACGCGAGGCTGCCGTTCGACGAGCCGTACAACATCCCGGTCGCCACGGCGCTCGCAATCGATCACGCTCGCGCCGAGCACCGGCGGATCGTCGCGATTGGCACCACGGTCGTCCGCGCGCTCGAGCACGCCGGCGCAAACGGGCGCTCGATCCGTCCTGGTCCCGGAATCGCGACCGGGCGCATCACGCCGGCCACGATGCTTCACGTGGTCGATGCCATCGTCTCAGGCGTGCACGAGCCGACGACCAGCCACTATCAACTGCTCGGCGCGTTTGCAAACGGCGAGACGCTGCGGCTGGCGGACGAGGCGATGAATGCCGCCGGCTACCGGACACACGAATTCGGCGACTCGGTCCTCGTCGAGCGCGCGCTGCCGGTGCCGCTGCGCAAGATGCCAATAGAATCCCTGAGATCTGAGGATTTGAGGACTTGAGGATTTGAGGATCTGCCCGAGGATCTGAAGCCAAATCCTCAGATTCTCAAATCCTGAAATCTTCAAATTCCAGGTTCAGTACTGGGTGAACATGCGCTGAATCTCGGCAGGGTCGCTGGTCCGCGTGAGCGCGAGCATGAGGAGGATGCGCGCCTTCACCGGCAGCAGATCTTCGCCCGCGATGCGGCGGCGCTGCTCGTCGGACGGCGGCTCGCCACCGCGGCCGCGTCCGCCGCGGCCGGCGATCCGACCGCTGCCCGTGCGTGTCGTGGTCACGACGAATGCGCCCTTCTTGAGTGCGTAGTCGATGCCCGCCGGCTGTGAGCCGCTGGTCGCGCCGGCGCCCGCGCCGGCGATCACGATGCCTTTTGCACCCGCGTCGACGGCAGCCCTGATCAAGTCGCCCTCGGCGCCCTGATACACGAGGATGACGTCCACTCTCGGCAGCGACGTCAGCGTCCGGACGTCGAATTCGCTGTTCGACGTGTGGCGCTTCACCGGATTGCGATAGAACACGACGCGATCGGCGTCGACGACGCCGAGTACGCCGTAGCCGCGCGACTGAAAGGTGTTCAGCCTGAGCGCATCGGTCTTCGTCACCTCCCGCGCCGCGTTGATCTCGTCGTTCAGCACGACGAGCACCCCTTTGCCGCGCGCGTCGGCGGACGCTGCCACCCGGAAGCCCTCGAGCAGATTCGCCGCCCCCTCGTAGCCGAGTGTGCTCGGATTGCGCATCGAGCCGACCACCACCACTGGCTTGTCGGTGTGGACGGTGAGGTTGAGGAAGTAGGCCGTCTCTTCCAGCGTGTCCGTGCCGCTCGTGACGACGATGCCTGCGAGGCCGTCGTCGGAGGCCGCGAGATCATTGACGCGCCTGGCCAGGCCCAGCCATTGATCGAGCGTCAACTCGCTGCTCGCGACGTTCGCGAACTGCTCGAACTCCGGGCGTGCGTAGCGTTCGATGCCCGGCATCGCGTTGACGAGCTCTTCGGCGGTCAACCGCCCTCCGGTGCGATTGGAGATCGTGCCGCCCGTGGCGAGGAGCTTCACGCGCGGTGCATCAACTGCGGGCGCCGCCGGCGGTTGGGTGGCGGTAGCGGTCTGCGCCGCGGTGACAGCGTCGTGGACGATCGCCAGAAGCGCGAGGGTCGCCAGCACGTTGACGAAGCGTCTGCCGGTCGGCAGTGCTGCGCTCACTCTATTTCGTCGACTGGTGCATCTCGGCATGGAATGGATCCAGATGCCAGTCGAGGAAAGTCCACACCCGGTTCCACGAATCGCGCTGCTCGCGCGTGTTCTCGGGCTGCCACGTCTTCGGATCGACGCGGCGGTCGAAGGTGTGACCGCCCGGCGGGTTGTCGTACACCACCGTTTCGGCCAGCGCCGGCTTGCGCGCGCGCAGCGCGTCGACGAGCTGCATGTCCTCTTCGATGTTCACGTCCTCGTCGTTCCGCGTAACGCCGACGTGGAGCGGAATCTGCAGCTTGTCGACGTTGTAGAGAGGCGAGCGGTCCTTGTAGATCTCGTGGCGCTCTGCGGGCAGGCCGCCGTAGCGGTTCTGTGGATCGATGGCCTGGTGCTGCCGCTCGACGCCTTTCCACGCCAGGCGCTGGAACAGGTTCGTCACCGGCACCATCGCGACCGCAGAGTTGAAGAGCGCCGGATTCCGCAAGATCGCGAGCAGCGTGATCATGCCGCCGTGGCTCCAGCCGATGATGCCGATCCGTGCCGGGTCAACCGCGGAGTACTTCGTCTTCAGCACGTCCACGGCCGTCACGACATCGTCGACCTCCGACCCGCCGTAGTCGATCGCGTCGTAGAACGGCTTGCCGTAGCCAATGCTCCCCCGATATTCAGGGGCGATGACGATGTAGCCCTTCGAGGTTGCCTCGCGGATGTAGGGAATATAGTGTTCGTAGAGGTGGCCGCGGATGTTCTCGTGCACCCAGACGAGCGCCGGATGGCCCTTCGCGCCGCGCATTTTCAGCGGCTGGAACACGAACGCGGGAATGTCCAGATCACCGACCTTGCTGCGGTAGGTGATCTTCTCCAACTGCATCGTGCCGTCAGCCGCCGCGCGCCACGCTTTGTCGGTCTCGGTCTGCTGCTGCAGCATCCGCTCGAAATCGGGCGGCCGCTGTCCGAGTTGTTGGGGCGGTTGCTCCAGTGCCGATACCGAACCGAGTCCGACGACGGTCGCGAGCGCGGCGACGCGAGCGGCTGAGGCGATCATCCTCACATCCTACACCGTCCCGGCCGCGGCAGCCGCCCGCGCGTGCGCGCGTGTAAGCCAGTCGCAAAGCAGATCCGCGGCCTCGCCCGGCGTCGCGCCGTAGAACGGCATCAACGCCGTCGGCACTCCGGGGATGCGGACGATGTACGCGCGCCATCGATCCTTCGAGACGGCCGCCACCTCGATGAGATAGGGTCGTCCGGCAATCGATTGTTCGAAACGATGGACAGCAGAGGTCACGGGCTCTCGACGCGAAACGCTTTTTGTTGTTGGGAAGCGCTGGACATTGTAGGCGCCCGCGCGGTGCAATCAAGCGAAGCAACCGACGAAAGCGCGTGCACATCCGCGTCGACGGCGTTTTGCGCGCGAGATCGCCGAAAAAAAATCCGGTTGTCGTCGTCTCAACAGGATATGCACCAGTCGTCCACAGGATTTCCACATCCGGCCTTTCGGAGGGACGGAGCTACGGCGCCGTGTTAGTCTTTTGAGAACTTCATGCTCAGTCGGAGGTTAGCCGTCGTGGCGGCTGCGACAGCGCAGCTCGTGGCCGGCCGCGCTGCCGCGGCCGACGATGCGACGCTGCTGCGCGTGTTTCTCACCGACGGCACCGCGCTCGTCAGCTACGGCGAACCGGCGCGCGCTGGCGACCGCATCATCTTTTCGATGCCGACCGCGACCACGCCGAACCCGCCGCTGACGCTCGTGAACCTGCCGATCTCGCGCGTCGATTGGGAGCGCACCAGCCGATACGCCACGAACGCGCGCGCGACGCGCTACGTGCAGACCCAGGCCGAATCCGACTACGCTCAGCTCTCCAACGAGGTCGCGACAGCCCTGAACCAGGTCGCGCACGCGGCGACGCCGGCCGAGCGCCTCGCAATTGTGGAGAGCGCGCGCAAGACGCTCGCGGCGTGGCCGGAGAACCACTTCAACTACCGGCGCGCCGAAGTTCAGCAGATGCTCGGGATGCTCGACGAGGCGATTGCCGATCTGCAGGCGGCGACCGGCCGCGGCCGTTACTCGCTGTCGCTGTCGGCGTTCGCCGACTTGCCGCCCGTGGTCGAGCCGCTGCTTCCGCCGCCGACGCCGAAGGAGGCGATCGAGCAGGTCCTCGCCGCCGCGCGCGTCACCGACAGCGCCGCCGATCGCACCTCGCTGCTGTCGACGGCCATGGCGGCGATCGATCGTGACGAGGCGACGCTGCCAGCGGACTGGGCCTCCTCGACGCGCTCGGAAACGGCGGCGATGGTGACCGCCGAGCTGAAGTTCGATCGCCTCTACGCCGCGATGACCGAGCAGACGATGGCCTTGGCGGCTCGCCGCGCGCGGGCGGCCGATGTGCGATCGCTCGAGCGGCTGATCGCGTCGATTGCGGAACGCGACGCGGCCCTCGGCAACCGACGTCCCGACGCGGTGAATGCGCTGGTGACCGCGGTCCAGGAGAAGCTCGACGCTGCTCGACGTTTGCGGCTGGCGCGCGATCGGTTCGAGATGCGGCGGCCCGTTCTCGCGGAGTACGGTCTCGCCATCGGCACGCCGTTGGCGCTGCTGGCGCAGCTCGATCCCGCGCTCGAGGACGTGAAGGCGCTGGCAGGTTCGAGCCCGCTGACGCTGGTTCGCATGCAGACGACGGTCACGCGGATTCTGACGCTCGCGTCGGCGATCGTGCCGCCCGAGGAGCTGGCCGCGGCCCATGCGCTGTTCGTCAGCGCAGTCCAGCTTGCCGGGAACGCCGCACGGATCCGGCGTGAAGCGACGCTCGCCGGCGACATGTCGCGCGCCTGGGACGCGTCGTCGGCCGCCGCCGGCGCGTTGATGCTCGGCGCGCAAGCGCGAACCGATATTCAAACGCTCCTGCATCCTCCACAGCTCAGGTGATCACACCCCGCCGGACGCGACTGGTGCGCGTCCCCGAACTGCACGCCTTCCGCGCGACGATCGCGGCGCTGGTCGGCGTGTCTGACGGCGCGGCCGAATCAGAGCGGGCCGATCGAGCGCAGCCGCCCCGGGTAGTGGTACCGACACGCAGTGCGGCGCGGCAGCTGCAGCAGCGAACGGGAGGAGTGTGCCGCGCGTTGACGCGCGACGAGCTCTACGACGAGTTGCACGCTCGGCTTGCCGATCCGCCGCGCCGGCTGACCCCGCTCGAGCGCGACGTGATCGCGCAGGCCGCTGCTCGCGCCTCGGCCGAGCGGCATCCGCAGCTTGCATTCCATTTGCGCCCCGGGCTCGTGGCCGAGATGCTTCGGTTCTACGATCAGCTGCGGCGCCAGACCCAGCAGGTGAAGCGCTTCGAGGAGCTGCTCGCCGAAGCGCTGGGTCCTGACGATTTCGATCGCGCCGCGGAGCGCATGCGCGTGCAGACGGCGTTTCTGGCCGACGCGTTCCGCGGGTACGAGCGTATGGCGGCGGCGCTGGGCCTGGACGAGCACCTGCTGCGCGAGCGTCTGATCGCCGAGCCAGCCGCCGATCCGATCTGCCATGTCGTCGTCACGGTCGCCGACTGGATTGCCGACGCGGACGGCCTATACGTCGCCGATTTCGATCTGCTCGCGCGCATCCCGGGCCTCGAGCAGCTGGACATCGTGTGCACCGATCGCGTCCTGCAATCGGGCTTTCACGAACGGCTGCACGGATGGTGGCCCGGAATTGAGGAGGAGACTCTGAAGGGATTGGGGATTAGGGACTGGGGATTCGTGCGTCCGATATTGATGACGCCGATCCCACACGTGGCCGATTCTCCAACGTCCACCAATCCCCAATCCCCAACCCCCAATCCCCAGGAAGAGTGGTGGACGCTGCGCGATCGTGAAGAGGAGCTCGTCGCCGTGGCGCGATGGATCGATGCCGACGCGCTCAGGGGCGAAGGCGCCGCGCTCGAGCGAACCGCCATCGTTTACAAGCGTCCGCTGCCGTATGTGTACGGCGCCGCCGGCGTGTTTGCGTCGGCCCGGATTCCGTATCAGACAGCCGACGCGCTGCCGCTCGCTGCGGAGCCGACCGCGGCTGCGCTCGACTTGATCGTCGATGTCGTCGCGTCGAATTTCACCCGATCGGCCATCGTCGCGCTGCTGCGATCGCCGCATTTCGTGTTCATGCCCGCGGGCGTTGAAGTGGCGCCCGCGGCGGTGAGTGCGCTCGACCGGCGTCTCAGCGAGTCGCGGTACCTCGGCGATCCGGAGCGCCTCGCGGTGGTTGCGCGAGCAGAGCCGTTCGGCCCGGCTCTCGATGCGGCGCTCGAGATCGCGCGAGAACTCGCGCCGCTCGCGGCGAAGCACCCGGCGTCGCAGCAGCTGCAGCGTGTGCTTGCGTGCTGGCACTCGCACCTGCGCCCGTTTGCAGACGGCGATCCGTTTGCCGCGCGCGAACGGCGCGCCCGCGCGACGATCGCCGAGATGCTGACGGCGCTCGCGGCGGTTCACGCCGCGCACGACGATCCGCCCTGGACGGTCGACGACGTGGGTATTGCCGTCCGGCGGCGAATAGAAGAGCACACATTCGAGCCAGAGCAGGGCGGTGTCGGCGTTCAGCTGCTCGACGATCACGCCGCGCCGTACGGGGAGTTCGACGACGTCGTCATCGTTGGTCTCACCGACACCGACTGGCCCGAGCGACCACGGCGCAACATCTTCTATCCACCGTCGCTGCTGAAGGCGCTCGGCTGGCCGTCGGAGAAAGATCGACGCGCAGCCGCCGACGCCCGATTTCTCGATCTCGTCGGCTCGGCCGTGCGGCGTACGACGCTCACGACGATCACGCTCGAAGACGACGTCCTGGTCTCGCGATCGCTGCAGCTCGACGAGCTGCCGCGCGCGCGGCTGTCGTCGGTTGCGCGCGAGGCGGCCGCCGCGTCGCGAATCTTCGCCGACGAGGCGCTGTCGATTGATCCGGTCGACCTCGGCCGGTTCGAAGGCTTCGCGCGCACGTGGGCCGAGTTGCGGATGGCGCGCTCTCCGGGCGACGCGCCCGACTACCACGGCGCCGTTCGCGGGGTTCCGGAACGACCGTGGTCGGTGAGCGCGATCGAGACCTATCTCGACTGCCCGTTCAAGTTTTTCGCGCAGCACGTGCTGAAGCTCGAGGAAGAGCCCGAGGACGAAGAGGTGATGGATCCCAGGCGTCAGGGGCAGTTCGTCCACGAGGTGTTCGAACAGTTCTTCCGCGCGTGGCAGGACGCCGGCCAGCGCGCCATTACGCCGGACAATCTCGATGCGGCGCGTGAGATGTTCATCGAAGTGGTCGATCGGGCGCTGGCGCGGCTGCCCGAGGCGGAAGCGGGGCTCGAGCGCACACGCCTGCTCGGATCGCCTGCCGCCGCCGGACTGGGCGAGGCGGTGTTCAGGATGGAAGCCGAGCGGCCAGTCGCCGTCGTCGAGCGGCTGCTCGAGCAGCGGCTCGATGGCGAGTTCACATTCGAAACGGCGAATGGCCCGCGCACCGTCGCGTTGCGCGGCAAGGCCGATCGGCTCGACCTGCTCGCCGACGGGACCTTTCGCCTGATCGACTACAAGCTCGGGTGGCCTCCTCAGCGGACGCGCGCGATGCAGTTGCCGATTTACGGACTCTGCGCCGAGCACCGGCTCGCGTCGCATCGCGGCCGGCGCTGGACGCTCGGCGAAGCCGCCTATCTTGCGTTCAAGGGACCGAGGCGCGTCGTGCCGCTGTTCACGACGCCTGCGGATCGAACCAGGGTGCTCGCCGACGCGCAGCAGCGGCTGGTCGACACCGTCGACGCGATCGGCCGCGGCGAATTCCCCCCGACGCCCGACGACGTGTGGCGGTGCGAGACCTGCAGCTTCGGGTCGGTGTGCCGCAGGGACTATGTCGGCGATGTCTGAGACGCTGCTGTTGCCCTTCGGCGACGAGCCGACGACCGAGCCGGCGACCGCGACGGTCCGGCCGGACCCTCGCCGAGAGCC
>Ga0066903_100000831_pt1 | contig 20942 bp, 14 predicted proteins | sample PanSoiMetaGPlot1_FD_67491 | JGI IMG/M metagenome (GOLD analysis project Ga0066903, IMG submission 67491) | Tropical forest soil microbial communities from Panama analyzed to predict greenhouse gas emissions - Panama Soil - Plot 1 (version 2) | ecosystem: Environmental > Terrestrial > Soil >... | reverse complement strand
GGCCAGGCACGATCCGGGTGGCTTCTGCGACGTCGACTATGAGTCATTCGTTGCCGACCCGATCGGCACCGTTGAGCGGTTGTACGGCTACTTCGGCATGACGTTTTCCGGCGCTGCCGCCGATGCTATGCGAGCGCTCGTGGCCGACAGCGCGGGGGCGGCCGGGAGCCCGGCACACGTGTATTCGCTGGCCGACTTCGGGCTGACGGCCGGGCAGGTGGACGAGCGCTTCGCCGGCTACCTGGACTGGCGCTGCAGAATCACGGCCTGATCAGCGGCGGCGGGATTCCGGCACGGTCGAGGGGCCGACGTGGGAGTCAAGCCAGTCCGTCAGCGGCTGTGTGGCCGTCAGGAAGTCCCTGATCCGGTCCTTGGCGGCGGGAGTGCTGAGCCAGGGCTCGACCGGCCATTCCTGCCAGGCGATGAGGCCCTTGTACTTGAGCAGCTCGACTCTTGGATGATCGGCGGGGTAACCGCGCGGGGCGGTCTTGAGTGCGTCGTGGCCGTGGACGTCGATGCCTTCGCCGGCAATGGCGTCGAGGCGGCGTTGCAGCTCGTTGCCCGTGAGATCATGCGCCACTGACTGCCGGTAGCGCTCCAGCTGGTCGGGCGCGAGCTGGTACATGCCGTTGCCCGCAGCCAGGCCCTTCGCGGAGAGCTGGACGTACCCGGTGCCGATCATCGCGCCGATGTGCGTCTTGTAGGGCGTCTTATCCGCGCTGAACCGGACGTCACGGTACGGGCGGAAGACCTTGAAGTCACCAAAGTCGGCGCCGAGTTCCTCCACGAGCTCGGTCATCGGGCCCAGCACCTGTGTGGTGTAGGTGTCCTTGTGCGCCGTCCAGAAGGCCTTGGAGTTGTCGTGCTCCAGGTCTTCATAGAAGTCCAGTGCCGCTTCCGGCCATCCTGCAAATGCCATCGGCCCTTCCTCCCCTCGCTGCTCGGCGCCCGGCGATAGCCCGGCCATCACGATCCCGGCCAGCCTAGTCGCGTGCTGCGACAGTGAGCACCGGGGCGGGCCGGAGCGCGCGGAGCCTGAGCCACCAGAACAGCGCTGCAAGTGGCACAACGAGGCCGCCGACGCCATAGATGAGAAACGCGGGGAAGCCGTCGATGTGCCCGATCAGCCACGCGAAGTTCTGACCGAAGAAGCCGGTAATGAAGGTCAGCGGCAGGAAGACCGTAGCGAGGATCGTGAGCTGTTCCATGGTGGCGTTCTGCCGGACGCTGACCTTCGTCTGCTCGACCGAGATCACCGCCATATTGGCCTCAAGCACCGTGCCGAGCAGGTCACGTTGTGCGGCGACCTCTTCGTTGACGAGCAGCAGGTGGTCGTGCACGTCGCGCAGATAGGGATGCAGCTGCGGGGCGGCAGCGGCACGCTCGATGGCGGTGACAACGCCGAGCAGCGGATGGACTGCGCGGTAGAAGTCGGTGGCCTCAGATCGCAGCGAGTAAATACGCTCGGTCGGCGCCACAGCGCCGGAGAATACGGTGGCCTCGATCTGGTCGATATCGCGTTCGAGCCCCGCCACGACGGGTGCGTAGTCGTCTACGACCTGATCCAAGATCGCCCAGAGCACTGACGGACTGCCTGCAGCGAGCAACTCTGGCCGCTGCTCAAGCCGCTGCCTGGCACCGCGCAGTTCGCTCGCCACGCCCTGCCGCACCGTGATCACGAAGGTCGGCGCAAGAAAGACGCTGATCTCGCCGAACTCGACCTCCTCGGCGGCGTCGTCGTAGCGTGCGGTGCGCAAGATGACCAGCCGCACGTCATTGTCATAGAGCTCGACCTTTGGCCGCATGTGGAAGTTCTGTGCGTCCTCGACGGCTAGCTCGTGCAGGCCGAAGGTGTTGCGGACGTGCGCCAGCTCTTCTTCCTCAGGTTCGAACAAGCCGAGCCAGACGAAGCCGCCCTGCCCGCACCGGGCCGCTGCCTCCTCGAGCGACACCGCACCCTCGTCGCGCCTCTGGCCGTCCTGGTAGTGAGCGCAGTCAATGATCATCGTGGAACCCCCTTGTCGCCAGCCAGGCACGTGTTCCTACCAGCATGACGGACTTGGGCAATGATCGAGCGTCGCACTGTTGAGCGCGCGGGCGGCCCTTGCGACATAACAGCCAGGACATGTCAATCAATTTATTGCTAATGTCTGCTCTCCGCTGGCTCGCTCACACCCGGACCAATTAGGCTGGAACCGCCCTGGCGGGCTACGCGTCTATTCCAGCGCCTGCCCGGAATGGTCGCCGACGGGAGTGGACCAATGCGCGATGGCGTGACCGCGGCGATGCGCGCGGTCGCCAGCCGGCTCAGCTCCTCCCGGCTGGTTGTCATCGGAGTGGTTGTGACGCTGGTGCTCGGCACGGCGGGCTTCTTGATCGGCCGCGGCGAGACCGGGCTGCGCCTCCTTATCCAGGCCGGCGACGCCTGGCTGCCCACGAACAAGGACGGCTCGGTCACGCACGTGGACGGCCAGACCGCGCGCCCGACCGCCCAGGTGCTGCTGAAGGGGGCGGCCGGCCACCAGCTCGCGGTGAGCCAGGTCGGCGAGCAGGTGCTGGTCCTCGACCAGACCACGGGCGTGCTGGTCCGGATCAACCCGGCGCAGTTGCTGCTCGGCGCGCAGGCGAAGGTGGGCACGGGCAGCGCGGTGGTGGCTGGGATAGCTGCGACGTATGTGGTGAACTACGCGGCTCAGACCGTGCAGCGCATCGATCCGGTGACGCTCCACCAGCTCGGGCCCACGGTGTCGTTGCCATGGCCGCCCGCGCCGGGTGCCGTCGTGGACTCCGCTGGCACATTGTGGCTGCCGATTCCGTCCCGCGGCGCGGTGGTCCCGGTCAGCCCGGCCGGCCTCGGCCGGCCGGTGCTGGTCGGTGCGGTTGGCGCCGACGTGGTGATGACAAGCGCCAATGGGGTGCCTATCGCGGTGGACCGGACGGCGCGGCGGCTGACCCCGGTCAGCCTGGCCGGAGCCGGGAACGCCCGCACCCTTCCGGCTGGGATCGGCATCGGCACCAAGAGCCTCATCGTCCCCGCTGGGTCGGGTTCGCCGAACGTGCCGCTCGTCAATCCCAACGGGCAGCCCAGCTTGGTGATCGTGAATCTCACCACCGGTGCCAGCCACACTGCCTCGCTGGGAGCGTCCGTAGCCGGCGACCGGTTCGGCCCTCCGCTCCAAGCCGGGCCGCGCGTATTCATCCCGGACTACAGCACCGGCCAGGTCCTGGTCTACGAGACCTCGCTCGGCCTGCTGGGCAGCACCATCCCGGTGCTCAGCCATCCCGGCGTGTTCACCGCGGAAGTGATCGACGGCATCGCGTACTTCAACGACCCGAACGGTAACCGGGCCGTGGTGATGACACCGGACGGCGTTGTGCACATCATCAGCAAGTCGGGCCCGCACGTGCCCAAGGCGCATCCGGGTCCGCCGCCGCCACCCGCACCGCCGGTCACGGGCCCCGGTCCCGGCAACCCCGGAGGAACGGGCAGCCCACCGCCTGTGCACCACCACACCCCCAGGCCCAAGCACACGAAACCGCCGCCGCCGCTGGCTCCGGCCAGCCCGCAGGCGACTGCTGGGTCCGGATACGTGACTGTCAGCTGGCAGAAGCCTGCCTCGGGCGGCCCGGTGACCGGGTATCAGGTCGCGGTGAGCCCAGGCGGGGCGGTGCACTCCACCGGGTCCACATCGATCCAGGTCACCGGGCTGACCTGTGGCACGACGTACTCGTTCACCGTGTCCTCGGTGGGCGCCGATGGCAAGAACGTACCAGCGGCGCCGGTGTCGGCGATGCCGTGCGTGCCGCCGGGCGCGCCGCAGGGACTGAACACCTCGGTGAGCCCCGACCAGATCTCGGTGAGCTGGTCCGCGCCGGCCAGCGACGGCGGCGGAGCGGTGAGCTATACGGTCGCGGTCAACGGCAACAACCAGCCTCCGACCACGAGCACGTCAGCGACCATCGGCGGGCTGGCTGACTTCCAGACCTACACGGTCACCGTGACCGCATCTAACGGGGCCGGCCCGAGCGCGGGCGACAGCACGAGCGTGAACCTGTCCGCAGGCCCGTGGGGTGGCTACGCCACGGACGGCAACCTGTATTTGCCGCTGCGGGTGGAAGCCAGCCCGGCTACGAACTCCGGGCTCGTCTACAGCATCCCCGCCTACACCTCGATTCCGGTGACGATCGACTGCCAGACGACGGGCGGGTGGTACACCGACCCGTCGGGCAACGGGCCCAACGGCAACGTCTGGGACAAGGTCACCTTCAGCGGAGGCACGGGCTATATCGCGGATGGCTACATCAACACGCCGAACTCGCAAAGCAACTCGTACTCCTCGCCCCCACTGTGGCCATGCTGACCGCCGGGCAGTTCGTGGCCGGGTTCACTCGGCTGCGCGACAACATCTGCCACGTGATCCGGGGCAAGGCTGACGTCGTCGAATTGGCGCTGACCTGCTTCTTCGCCGAGGGACACCTGCTGATTGAGGATGTTCCCGGGGTGGGCAAGACCACGGTCGCTCGGTCGCTCGCGGCGTCGCTGAGCGGCTCCTGGAGCCGTATCCAGTTCACGCCGGACCTGCTCCCGTCCGACGTCACCGGGGTGTCCATCTTCGACCAGCGGACCCGGGAGTTCGTTTTCCATCCGGGACCGGTGTTCGCGAACATCGTGCTCGGTGACGAGATCAACCGCGCCTCGCCTAAGACGCAATCCGCGCTGCTTGAGGTCATGCAGGAGCACCGCGTCACGGTCGACGGGACCGCGCACCCGGTGCCGCGCCCGTTCCTCGTCATCGGTACGCAGAACCCCATCGACATGGACGGGACGTACCCTCTGCCCGAGGCGCAGCTCGACCGGTTCCTGATGCGGATCGCCGTGGGCTACCCGGACCACGAATCTGAGGTGGAGGTGCTCGACGGCCTGGCCCAGTCGCGGCAGGTGGAGGACCTGCGGCCGGTGCTCAGCCTGTCCGACGCGGCGGAGCTGATGCGAGCCGCGCAGCGGGTGTACCTGGCGCCCGCGGTCAGCGGGTACATCGTCTCGCTGGCGGCGATGACCCGGGACCTGCCGGAGGTCCGGCTGGGCGCTAGCCCGCGCGGCAGCCTCGCGCTTGCGCGAGCGGCACGCGTGCGAGCAGCGGCGCAAGGCCGGGACTTCGTGACGCCGGCCGACGTGAAGACGCTGGCCGTGCCTGTGCTCGCGCACCGGGTGCTGGTCACCACCGAGGCCCGGACCCGCGGCATGACGGCGGACGCCTGCGTCGCGGCGGCCGCCGACGCGGTCCAGGTGCCGCGGCAGGTCGTCGGCGCATGAGCGAGCTGGCCGGAAACCGGAGGCCAGCGGGGACCACAGCATGAGCCTGACCAGGCTCGGCTGGTCGGTCGCGGTAACGTCGCTGGCCCTGGTCGGCGCCGCTTACCTGCTCGGGTACCCGAGGGTGGCAGTGCTTGGCGTCGGCGGGCTGGCCGCTGTGGCGATCGGCATGGCGGCAGTGGCCCGTCGGCCCAGGGTCACGCTGAGCCGGGAGATCTTCCCGACCCGGGTGCCACGGGGCGAGCCGGCCGTGGGCATGCTGCGGATCTCGAATGCGTCGCGGATTGCGGGCCTGCGCATCGAGGCGCGGGAGCGGTTCGGGGCCGATGAGATCGCCGTGCCCGTGCCGTACCTGCGCGCCGGAGCAAGCCGGGAGATCGGCTACCCACTGCCCACCTCGCGCCGGGGCGTGATCGAGGTGGGACCGCTGCGCTGGGAGCGGGCCGACGTGCTCGGCCTGGTCCGGTGGCAGGACGCTGTGGCCGGCCGGCAGGTGCTGTTCGTGCATCCGAGGACGCATCCGTTCCCGCTGGGCGCGGCGCTGCGTGCGCAACGCTGGGATAGCGCGGTGTCCGACGCGGCGCCGAACGGCACAATTACCTTCCACCACCTGCGTGATTATGTGCCCGGCGACGACCTGAGGTTCATCCACTGGCGTTCCAGCGCACGCCTGGACACGCTCATGGTGCGGCAGAACATCGACGTAGCCCTGCCGCGGACCACGATGCTCCTGGTCACTGACGAATCCGCTTACCCCGATTCCGAGGTTTTCGAGGAGGCAGTCGAGGTGGCCGCGTCTACCCTGCTAGCCGCCGCGGGCCAGCGCCTCCCCGCCCGCCTTGTCACCTCGGCCGGGCAGGTGCTGGCCGGCTCGGGCGGGCATGACGACGCCCGGATGTTCCTCGACTTCCTGGCGGGCGTCGAACTGTCCGGCCCGGCATCGGCCGGAAGCGACGCCGGGCTCGGCCGCGCGGTCGCCCGCCTGGAGCGGGCTGAGGGCGGAGGAGTACTGGTGGCGGCGGCGGGCACGCTCGACGGCACCGGGCTGGCGATGCTGCGGCGCCTCTCGGCGCGGTACGACCAGACCGTCGTGGCCTTGCTGGGGACAGCCGCCGGAGCGGCGGGGCCCGGGCGCAACGGAGCCGACCTGGCGATTGCGGTGCTGGCCACGCCCACGGCCGAGCAGTTCTGCGCCCGCTGGTTGGAAATGGCGCGGAGATGAATAAGGCGGCCGTACTCGCGGTGCCGGCGGCAGCGCTGGCGCTGGTCGCAGGCCTGTCATTCGACGGCGCGTTCGCGCTCGGCCCAATCTGGCCGATGTGCGTGGCCTGCGCGGCCATTCCGGCCGCGATCGTAGCGCTGGCCGGGCTACGGCAAAGACCGGCGCCGCTATCCGTGACGGTGGCGCTCTGGCTGGGGGCATGGGCAGGCGCGATGCCGGCGCTGGCGCGGGCGCTGGCCGTGCCTGGGGCTGCGGGCAGTGGCTGGTTCGGCCTGCTGCGGGCCGCGGTCACCGACGCGCCGCGGCAACTGCTCACCATCGTGCCGCCGGCCCCGGCAGACGCGGTGCTGCTCGCGGGGCTCGGCACGCTGGTGTGGTGGGCGGCCGCATGGTCGGCCGAGGCCGCGATGCGATCCCGGTCCGGCTTGCTTGCCGCCGTCCCGCCCGCCCTCGTGCTCATCGCGGGAACGGCAGCCGGGGTGCCGCGCGGGTCGGCCAGCCAGATCTGGCCTGCGCTGGCGTTCGTCGGGGTACTCGCCTGCCAGCTTTCGGCCGCGCGGGCGGTCGCGGGACCGACGCGGCAGCCGGGAGGGCGCCGGGTGACGGCTGCCGCAGGCCGCCTCCTGGTGGCGTCGGCGACCGCCCTGGCGGTGGCAGTAGTGGCGCTGGTGTGCGTTCCAGTGCTGCCTGGCCTGGCCTCCCGCCCGCCGGCTGACCCGCGCACTCTGGTCCGGCCGCCGTCGCACCTGCGGGCACTGCTCGACCCGCTCAGCCTGGTCTCGGCTTGGGTCTCCGGTCCGCCGCTGGCGCTGTTCACGGTGCATACAGCAGTTCCGGTCAACCTGCGCTGGCTGGTACTGGATCGCTACGACGGCCAGCACTGGCATTCGGACGCTCAGTACCTGCCCGCCGGCACCGCCCTGCCTGGTGCCCCGGGCACGGCGTCGGTGCGCGTCGCCGAATCGGTTCAGGTGACCGGATTGCCGGGCACTTGGCTGCCGGCGGCAGACCGCCCGGTCAGCATCGCGGGAGCCGCGGTGCGGTTCGATCCGGGCAGTGCGATGCTGGCCACCTTGGACGGCGAGCCCGCCGTCGGCCTTTCCTACCAGGTCAGCTCCGATGTGCCCGAGCCCTCGCTGAGCCAACTAGAGAACGCGGTACCCGGCTCGGGCGCTGCGCTCTTGGCCCAGCGGACATTGCCAACCGGGTTGTCGGCGGCGGTGGCCGATTACGGTACGCGGGCCATGGTCGGCGCGGCCTCGCCGTACCAGCAACTGCTATTGCTGCAGCAGCGGCTGCTGCGGGACTTCCGGTACGACCCGCACGCGCCGCCTGGCGAGAGCTACGGGAGCCTCTGGTACTTCGTGACCAAGCACCACGTCGGCGACCAGGCAGCGTTCGCGACCTTGTTCGCGGTGCTGGCGCGGCGGGCCGGATATGCCAGCCGGATCGCGATCGGGTTCCTGCCGGGCCGGCGAGTAGCGCCCGGGGTCTATGAGGTCACCACCGCCGACGCCCTGGTCTGGCCCGAGGTGTACTTCACCGGCCTGGGCTGGGTGCCGTTCTACCCGCTGCCCCAGCCGCACAGCGCGCACAGCAGCGCGGCGGTACGCCCCATCGGTCAGCCGGGAAGGCTGAGCGGCCTCAACCAGAAGGTGTCGCGGTCGCATCCGCATGGGCTCGGCGGCGGACAGCACCGGCCCGGGGCGCAACGAAGCGGGGCAAGCGGTCCGGGTGCGCTCGCGGTGGTGGTCGCCGGGCTAGGGCTGATGCTGGCGGTCGGCGTCGGCTACCTGGCGTTCGCCGCGATCGCGCGGGCCCGGGTGCGGCGCCGCTGGCGGCGAGCGACGGACCCCAGGGACCGGGTCGCCGGCGCGTGGCAGGAGGCGCTAAGCCGGCTGGCCGCGGCCAGCGATGAGCCAGTGTCCAGCCTCACGCCCGAGGAGGTCGTGGTGCGGGCCGCTACGGTCGTGGGCGCTCCTGCGCGAGAACCGGTCGGTGCGCTGGCTGGACTGGCCAATTCCGCTCTGTTCGGGCCGGTGCCGCCGGAGCCCGAAGCAGTGGCGGTCGCGGCCGGGGCCGCGGTGGAGTTCCGGCGCTTGGCCGTGGGGAATACGCCGCTGCGGGTTCGGGCTTCCGGCCTGCTGCGGACCACGCCTCCCGGTTGCGAGCCGCGTCAGCTGCGACATCGGGTGGTTTCGGCGGCTGGAGGACGCGAACGACGCGCCATGCGAACGTAACTGACGTACGCGCTGGCTGGGCTCCGCAGTACATCGGTGGACCATTGATGTACCTGGAGCAGCATCAACGGTCCAGCGAAGCTGCGGGCGGCTAGCGATGCGTATGCCGATGCCGGGTCCGATGCCTGTGCCGGGGCCAGGCCGGGGTGATGCAGGTCGGCCGGGAGGCTGCAGTGCCTGTCTGCCGGGATGCGGTCTCGATGATCGTGCTGACGACGAAGCAGTAGCGCTGACCGGGGCGCAGGCCAGGGAAGAGCGCGGAGTGTATGGCCGGGCCAACTGTCCGTGGGGAGAGAACGACACCGCCGGACTCGGCGGCGACGAGGAACGCGCTCACCCCGGCACGGGTGGCCGGAACAGACCAGGTGACCAGGACTCCGCCCGGCTTCCTCGCCAGCCTCACTCCGCTGACTCGGTACGCGGCCAGCAGGCTGGGCGGAATCGGCCGGGCCGACACCGTGCGCACCGGGGTCGGGGTGGTACGCGGGTGCTGCGGCCGCGGCCCCGTCACCGCCCCCCAGACCAGCCCGGCCGCCAGCGCGACCAGGGCGATTCCGAGCAGCAGCAGGAGCCCGGCATGCCGCCCCCGGCGACCGCCGGCCGGCACAAGGGTGGCCGTCGGCGGGAGCGGATCGCTCGCGGCAGCAGCCGGCACCGGCATTCCCGCGCCCGGCGGGGAGGCCCCGGGGGCAGCGACGGGGGCAGCGACGGGGGCAGCGACGGGGGTACTGACGGGGGCAGCGACGGGGGCCAGCAGCGTCGCCGTGAGCGGTGGCGTGGCAACGGCACCCGCCGCGGGTTGCTTGAGCGGAGTCGCAGCCGCCGCGGGTAGCTCGAGCGGAGTTGCAGCGGCCGCGGATCGCTCCAGCGGCGCAGCGACGACCAGCGGCGCCCCGGCCCGCGCCGGCAGCGGCCACAGGGCCGGGTGCGCCCAAAGCACGCCGCCCTCCGGGTCGAGACGGTCGAGATTCTCGGCGACATCGGCCGGGCCGGGCCGGTTCGCTGGGTCGGGGTCCATCATGGCGGCGATGAGCTCAACCAGGCCGGGCGGGATTCCCGGCCGGGCGATCGGCGGTGGCCCGCCGCGGAGCACGCGCGAATAGAGAGCGGCGCGGCCGAGCCGTGCCTCGCCTGCATATGGCGCGGCGCCGGACAGCATCGCGTAAATCGTGGAGCCGAGGCCATACACGTCGGCGGGCGGGCCCGGGGTGTCCCAGCCGAACAGTTCCCGCCCCGCGTGGACCAGGCATTCCAGGGGCAGGTCCGCCTGGCCCGCGACGGCCACGGCACGGGTGACCCCGAACCAGGCCAGCAGCGGATCGCCGGTTCCGGACTGGACGACGTTCTCGGGCCGGACGTCGAGGTGCACGACCCCGTGCTGGTGCGCTTGCGCCAGGGTCCGGGCTAGGGCCGCGGCCACCCCGGTGGCCTGCTGCCAGTCCAGCGGCGCGACGGCGAGTTGGGCCGCGAGCATGCCCGTTGGCGGGTCGGTCACCAGGTACGGCCTGTGGTCGGCGGTGACGTCGATCTCATGCAGGTTCAGCACGCCGCGCTGGCCGGGGGGCGCGGCCAGGCATGTACTGCGGAACTGGCGGCGCTCCGCCCGGCCTGGCACGCTCACGTCGAGCACGCGGACCGCGACCGTGACCCAGTCGCGGCTGGCTAGGTACAGTCGGCCGATTGGATCGGCGACCAGCGGGCGGACGTCGTCGAAGCCGGGCGGGAAATCGGTCACCGGGTCGCTCCCTTCCGGTCCGAGTCTGCCATTTCGGGGGAGAGAATGGCGCTATGGCTTGGCATAGGCCATTGGTCATCGGCCCGCTACTGGCGGCGGCTGTGATCGTGCCAACAGCCGCAGGAAGGAATGCCGCCGGGGCGGCGCCCGCCACGTCCTCGGGGGCGCCACCGTGCACCACCCCACCGGCTGCGAGTTCGTTCTCCGTGGCCGAGCCGTGGGCCCAGCGCAGGCTGGACTTCCAGCGGGCCTGGCCGCTGACCGAAGGTGCCGGCGTCACGGTGGCCGTGGTGGACACCGGCGTATCTGGGCAGCAGCCCTTCCTGCGCGGCGCCGTGCTGCGCGGGGTCGACGTGAAGAACAGCGGTGGCGGACCGGCCAATACCGACTGCGACGGGCACGGGACGTTCATCGCCGGACTGATCGCCGGGCGCGCAGTGAGTCCCATGGCATTCGCCGGCGTGGCGCCAGCCGCGACGATCCTGCCGATCCGGCAGGCAAACACGCAGACCGACGGCACAGCGAAGACCCTGGCCGACGGCATCATGGCGGCGGTCCGGCGGCACGCGCAGGTGATCAACGTCTCGATCGTGACGCAGGACCCGGCCCCGGTCCTGCTGCACGCGGTGAACGTCGCCCTCGCGCACAACGTGGTGGTCGTGGCGGCGGTCGGAAACGACTTCAGCAGCGGCAACCTACCGATGTACCCGGCCGCGTGGCCCGGAGTGCTCGCGGTCGCGGCCGTCGACGAGAACAGTCAGCGGGCAAGCTTCTCCGAGTCCGGCAGCTATGTCGGCGTCTCCGCGCCAGGCGTGCACCTGACTGGTCCGGGGCGGGTGACCGGACTGATCGGCTGGGGCGGCACCAGCTTCGCGGCCGCGTTCGTCTCCGGTACCGCTGCCCTGGTCCGCTCCTACTACCCGCGGCTGACCGCGGCGCAGGTCATCCGGCGGATCGAAGCCACCGCCGATCCGACCCCCGGCCCGCGCCCCTCGGCCGAATTCGGCTGGGGCATCGTCGACCCGTACGGGGCCGTCACGGCCGTACTTCCGCCCGGTCCGGCTGGGCCGAGTCAAGGGCAAACCTCCGTCCCCGTCCCGCCGCGGCCGGCGCCGGCCTCTGGCAAGACGCGCGTGGCGATCGGCGTCGGGATCGGCGGCTCTGCACTGGCGGTCGGGATCCTGCTCGCCGCAGACCTGGTCCGTCGCGGCCGCCGGCGCGGCTGGCGCCCGGGCGTCTAGCGCGGAACGTTCATGATCACGGTTATTTGACATCACATAGCACTGTGAACTAACCGAGATCATGAACCCGGCTGCGAGAAGCCGCCGGATGCGGGCGCCCAGACCGGCATGTCCACGCGGCAACGAGGTTTCAGCCGCGCGGCGGCAGCAGGGCGACCTGGACCAGGCGAGGCGGCTGGCCGCGGTGGACCAGGTTGCCGCGCCCGTGCGGCATCGGCTGGGCGGTGACGTTGCCGAGCAGCGCGCCTTCGTCCTTGCTGCCGGACAGCAGCACGCCGGGGCTGCCAAGCTCGCGTAGCCGCTGCAGCACGGGCTCGAACACCGCGCGCCCGGCGCCACCGCTGGCCCGCGCCAGGATCACGTGCAGCCCGACGTCGCGGCTATGCGGGAGCATGTCCAGCACGGCTGCCAGCGGGTTGCCGGACGTCGTGGCGACGAGGTCGTAGTCGTCCACGAGCAGGTACAGGTCGGGGCCGCGCCACCAGGACCGGTCGCGGAGTTGGGCCGGGGTGACGTCGGGGCCCGGCAGACGTTGCTTCATGGCCTCCGCCGCGTCCTTGCATACCTGGCCGGCCACGGCCGCAGACGGCGCGTACCCGATCAGGTAGTCCTTGCCGACCGCCTCGAGCAACGAGCGGCGGTAGTCCACGATGATGAGCCTGGCCTGCGCGGAGGAGTGGCGACGCACGACGCCGTCGGCAAGCACGCGCAGCAGGTTCGACTTGCCTGAGGCGGTGTCGCCGAAAACGAGGAAGTGCGGCTCAGCGGCGAATTCGGCGGCGACGGGCCCAAGGTTGTCCTCGGCGATGGCGAACGGCACGCTGCCGCGGGCTGTTGGCGTGGCCGTGGCGAGCAGGTCGGCGTGCGGTAGCACGGAGGGCAGGAGCCGAACGGCGGGCGCGCGCGGCCCGGTCCAGCCCGCCGCGACCGTGGCCACGAGATCTGCGACGCCGTCGGGGAGGTCTGCGGTCGCGGTTCTCCCGTCGCGCCGCGGCAGCGCGCCGAGCAAGTGGAACCCGTCCCGGGTCAGCCCCCGGCCTGGCGCATTCTCCGGGACGTTTGCGGCAATCCGGCGGTTCACTTCGGACTCGAATGGCTCGCCGAGGCGCAGTTCGATCCGGGTCGCGAGCAGTTCCTTCAGCTGCGGCCGGATCTCGGCCCACCGGTTCGACGCGACGATCACGTGCACCCCGTATGCCAGCCCGCGCGCCGCCACCTTGGTGATCGCGGTCTCCAGGGCGTCGAAGTCGCTGCGTAGCGTCCCCCACCCGTCCACGACCAGGAAGACATCGGCGGGGCGGGCGGCGACGCGGCGGTATGCGTCCATCGAGTCGATGCCGAGGCGGGCGAAGTCGGCCTCGCGTTCTTCCAGCACGGCGGTCACCTCGGCCACCGTGCGCCGCACCACATCGGGCTGCAGCCGGTTGCACACCCCGCCGACGTGCGGCAGGTCGCGCAGCGCCGCCAGGCCTCCACCGCCGAGGTCAAGACAATAGAACTGCGCCTGGTCCGGTGTATGGGTGAGGGCCAGCGCAGCGATAAGGGTCCGCAGCATCGTGGACTTGCCAGTGCGGGTCGCGCCGACCACGGCTGCGTGCCCGCCGGCCCCGGACAGGTCCACCACGAACGGGTCCCGCCGCTGCTCGAACGGCCGGTCCACGATGCCGACCGGCACGCCGAGCCTGCGCGCGGCCGGCATGGGCAGCAGGGCGTCCAGAGTCGGCGGCTCGTCCAGGGGCGGTAGCCAGACCCGGTGCGCTGCTGGGCCACCGGCGCCGGTCACCCGCTCGATAGCCACGTCGAAGACGCGGGCGGGCTGGGGCGGCTGTTGTTGCTCGGGAACGGGCGGCTGGCCATCTCGGTCGGGGAGCGGTACGTAATCGGTCGGGAAGGGCACGATCTGCCGCGCGGCGACCTGGGGCGCGGCATGCCGCGACGGCGGGCGGTACGGGCCGGACACGTACGCCGACCGGAACCGGGTCATGCCTGCCACGTCGAACTTCAAGAACGCGCTGCCGGGCTCGGTCGGCAGCGCGTAGGCGTCGGGAACGCCGAGCACGATCCGGCTCTCCATGGCCGAGAACGTGCGCAGGCAGATCCGGTACGACAGGTGCGTGTCCAGCCCGCGCAGCCGTCCCTCGTCCAGGCGCTGCGATGCGAGCAGCAAATGCACCGCCAGCGACCGGCCGAGCCGCCCGATCGCGACGAAGAGGTCGATGAACTCCGGCTTGGACGCCAGCAGCTCGCTGAACTCGTCGACGACGATCAGCAGGGTCGGGATGGGGTCGAGCGGAGCGCCTTTCGCCCGCGTCCCCTGCGCCCGCGCACGTTCGTAGTCGTAGACCGAGGTGTAGTTACCCGCCGCGCGCAGGACCTCCTGGCGCCGGACCAGCTCGCCGCGCAACGCATCCTGCATGCGGTCAACCAGGGGCAGCTCGTCGGCCAGGTTCGTGATGATCGCGCTGGTGTGCGGCAGGGCCTCGAGCCCGAGAAAGGTCGCACCACCCTTAAAATCCACGAGAACGAAATTCAATGCCTCTGATGTGTGCGTCATGGCCAATCCAGTGACCAGGGTCCGCAGCAGTTCGCTCTTTCCCGACCCGGTGGCGCCGATGACCAGGCCGTGCGGGCCCATTCCGCCCTGGGCCGACTCCTTCAGGTCAAGCTCGACCGGCGCGGCATCGGCGGCCAGGCCGATGGCCACCCGCAGCCTGTCCCGGGGTACCCGCTGCCGCGACGCCTCGCCCGGATCAAACGCCGCCAGGTCGTCGATGCCGAGCAGCGAGGGCAAGTCGTTCTCGGCCTCGAGCGGGGCGCGGGAGGCAAGCGAGTCGGGGCCGGTACGCAACGGGGCGAGCACCCGGGCGAGGGCCTCAGCCTGAGCAGCACCGAGCCGGTCCGCGCGGCCGAGGGGGACAGCCTGGGCGGCGCCGGTGTCGTCTTTGCGGTCCATGATGAGCTCGCCATCGCCGACGCGCAGGGCCAGAGCGTGCCGCCCGGTGGCGCTGCCGCCTCCGGCCCGCCCGAGCGTCCCGGTCAGGTCCAGCAGGGTGACCGCATAGGCGTCGCCGAGCGCGAGCTGGGCGTCGGGCGGCACGGCTCCGCCGTCGTAGACGACGACGAGATGCGGGTAATCGGTTCCCGGCTCGGGGCGGGCGCCGAACCGGGGCCGGTCGGACAGTTCGGCACCGAGCAGGTCTTCGAGCTCGCCCAGGTCGTCGCGCACCAGCCGGACCCGCCCTGCGCCGTCGGTCACGGTGGGGTGCCACGCGTGTGGCAGCCACTTGAGCCACGACCACCGCGGCAGCGCAGCCCGGGACGCGCAGACCGCGATTCGCAGCTCGTCGGGGGAGTGGAAGGTGGCGAGTTGGCCGATGATCGCGCGGGCCAAATCGCGGTGGGCGTCCTGATCGCCGTCGACGCCGGGCATCAGCGCGACGCGGGCGTAGGAACGCAGCGCGATAGCGACTGGCAGGTCGGGCACCGTCGAGTGCGCGGTGATCAAGTCGCGCAGTGCGGCAGCGCAGACCGGGTCCAAGTCCTCGGCTGGTTGAGTGTCCGGCGGGATCAGGGTCACCGCGAGGCGCTGCGAGCCGGTCGCGACCCGGACCGTACCGAAGTCGTCGTCACCAGGGCGGCGTTCCCACACCCGGGAGCTGATCGCCAGCGACCATAGCGCTGTCGGTTCGGGCTGGCGCCAGGTGAGTGCGGCGCGCTGCCGGGCGGCGGCGGTCCGGGCGCGGCGCCGGACCTGCGACAAGTACCGCAGGTAATCGCGGCGCCCGCCGTCGATCCTGCGGCGCTTGTCCCCGGCCGTGCGGCCCAGCATCCCGATCATCATCCCGACGCTGGACAGGGCATACATGCTCGACGCGAGGTAGGTGGCCGCCCCGCCGCCGGCACTGGTGAACAGGAACGCCATGGCGCCGGCTCCGGCGACCATCGGCAGGTATACCAGGAGCTGGGAGAAGTTCCCGCTCACCGGCTCGGGCAGGATCGGCGGCGATTCCAGCAGCAGCTCACCCATGGGAAGTTCCGGACCGGGCTGGCGGGGCATGCGGCGCACGTGTCGGCTGCGGCTCGCCAGGCGAGCGGGGCCGGAAACCCCAGGCAGTGGCAGCGACGCGGAGCGCCGCGCGGTGTCGTCCGGCATGAGGGCCGTGGCGACCCGGGGCGCCTCAGGTAGGGACGGTTGCCGCACATCCACCATTAGGCCATTGTGGCATTGTTTATCTAGCAGAGATTCGCAAGCGCGGAAGGGTGGCGGGCAATGGCGGCCGGGGCTGGCGCAGCGGGAGGCGACCTGTGCCGGGTCACCGTGCTCGCGCCGAGGATCCGGCTGGACGTCGCCATACCGAGCGAGGTGCCGCTGGCAGGGCTGCTGCCGACGCTGCTGCTGCACTCGGGGGAGCAGCAGGCCGACGATGCCGGCCCACCGGGCGGATGGGTGCTGCAGCGCGCCGGGGAGGGCCCGCTGGATACCGACCGCTCGCTGACTGCCCTCGGCGTCGCGGACGGCGACGTGCTGTACCTGCGCCCGTGGCAGAGCGCCCTGCCAGCCGCGGTGTTCGACGACGCCGTGGACGCGATCACGACCACGCTGCGAGATCGGTCACGGCGCTGGACACCGGAGCAGACCAGGCGGGCCGGGTTCGCCGCGATCGGCGTGCTGTTCGGCGGGTCGGCGCTCGCCATGGCCACCGCCGGCGGGCTGCTCGGGAACTCTGTGGTGACTACCCATGGGCGGGTGATCGCGGCGGTCGCGGCGGGGGTGATCGCCGCGGGGGCGGTGCTCGGCGCGGCGGCCGCGTCCCGGGCGTTCGGGGACGCGGGGCTCGCGGCGGTGTTCGGCCTCGCCGCGCTGCCGAGCGCGTTCGTAGCGGGCGCGCTCGCCCTGCCGACGTCAGTGGCGGGCAGCGTCCGGTCGGCGCAATTCCTCGTCGGCTGCACGGCGCTGCTGCTGGCGGCCGCACTCGCTGCCGTCGCGGCTGGCCCGGCGGCACGATCGCTGACGGGCGCGGTTGTGGCCGGCCTCGTGGGCGTGGCCGGATCGGTGCTGGCCGTCAACGCCTCCGGCGCGGGGGCCGCCGCCCTGGTTGTCAGCGCCGCTCTGGTGGCAACCCCGGCGATCGCTCCCGTTGCCTACCGGATGGCCAGGCTGCCCCGGCCGAGCGTGCCGGCCTCGCCTGAGGAATTGCGGGGCCGGACCCGTCCGGCCGATCTCGGCGACGTGCCGGGCCGCAGCGTGGCCGCCGACCGTGCCATCGGCGCGCTGGCCGGCGCCACGGGCGCGGTGACGGTAGGCGCGCTGGCGATCATGCTCCGGGCGGGTGGCTGGGCGCCGCTGGCCCTGGCCGCTCTGGCGAGCGGGCTGCTGCTGCTGCGCGCCCGGCTGTTCAGCGGACTTACCGCGCGGGCGTGGATGCTCGGCGCTGGCCTCATTTCCCTGCTGCTGCTGGCGGAAGCCATCGCGGCGCGGTGGTCGCCCGCGGTAGTCGCGGTGGTCGCGGCCGCGGCGGCGGCGGCGACGGTGGTCGTCGCGGCGGCCATCCGGTCGCCCCGCAGGCCATCGCCGCCGCTGGTCCGGATGGCGGACCTGGCCGAGCTGGTGGCGACCGTCGCGACCGTGCCGCTGGCGCTCGAGGTGCTCGGCGTGTTCGGCACGGTGCGCGGCCTCGGCGGGTAAGGAGCAGGGGGCCGCCGGATGGCGCGGATGAACCAGCGTGACATGGCGCACGCATATCGGTTCCTGGCCCACCGGCTGTCCTCGGCTCTCTTGCGCGATGACCCGGACGGCCCGGATTCACCGATGCGCAAGCTCGCGATCGCGTCGTTCGGCAGCGTCATGGTGGCGCTGCTCGCGGTCGCGGGGGCGGGTGTGTACGGCATCGTCAGGCCGGGTGGCAACACCACGTGGAAGAGTGGCCGGGACCTGATCATCGAGAAGGAGACTGGCACCCTCCTGCTATACCTCGGTGGAAAGCTGCACCCGGTGGCCAATTACTCCTCCGCCCGGCTGCTGCTCGGGCAGCCAACCGTCACGATCATCTCGGTGTCGCAGGCGTCGCTGGGCAACACCCCGCGCGGTGGCACCTATGGCATCGTGGGCGCGCCTGGGGAATTGCCGGCCCCGGCGACGCTGGTGACCGGGCCGTGGTCGGTGTGCTCGCTCCCGGCTCAGGACCAGGCGGGCGGCACCACGCCGTATGTGCGGGTGACGGTCGGCCCGGGTGGGATGGCTGGTCCTGGCGGCCCGGGTGCCCTGGGCAGCGGCACAGTGCTCCCAGGTCGGCGTGGACTGCTCGTCTCCGCTCCGGACGGGACGCTGTACCTGGTGTGGAACGACCAGCGGTTCCGCATCCCAACGGGGCAGGCGGGACTGGCGGCGCTGCACTATCCAGCCGGACAGCCGGTGCCGGTGGGTAACGCCTGGCTGAGCGCGGTGCCGCAGGCCCCGGACCTGGCCGCGCCGTCAGTGCTGGGCATCGGCACTCCCGGGCCTAGCGTCGCAGGCCAGAGGACCAGGGTGGGCCAGGTGCTGACCACGGGCAACGGCGGCGGGCCGGCCGGGCCAGGCGCTGGCCCGTTCTACCTCGTCGAGCGCGGCGGGCTTGCCCCGCTCAGCGTCGCGCAGGCTTATCTCATGTTGGCCGACCCGGCCGCGCGGAAGCTGTACCCAAACGGGCGGGCCACGGCGATCTCCGTGCCCGCCGCCGTAGTCGCCACCATCCCGGCCCCGCCAGCTGCCGCGGGACCGAGCGGCCTGCCAACAGCGCCGCCACCGCTGGTGGATGTGGCTGCCAACGGCACCGGCGTCTGCGCGGTGTACCCCGCCAATGGCAATGGCTCGCCCACGATCCGGACCCTTGCCGTGCCGCCATCGGCGATGCCAGCCGCGCCGCCGATCGCGCCGACGGGCTCCTTCGGGGCGCCGCTCGCGGATCAGGTGCAGATCCCCGGCGGCGCGGGCGCGGTCGCAGCGGGGCTGGGGCAGGGCCCCGGGGCGACCGTCTACGTGATCACCAGCCAGGGCATCAAGTACGCGCTTGGCGGCCCGAGCCTGCTGTCGTCTCTGGGCCTGGGCGGGGTCACGCCGGTCCGGATTCCCGGCCCGGTGCTTGGCCTGCTGCGCACCGGGCCGACCCTCGATGTTGCCGCCGCGAAGCACACGATTGCTCCGTGAGCCTCACCAAATCGTGGCCGTCGCCCGGGAACCGGTGACGTGTTAATGGCGTCTCAACCGGTGGCTGAGATCCGCCTAATGGCCATATAATCGCACCACAGCCAATTGTTGACCGACACTCGGCCTCGCGGGCGGCGCGGCAGGCATCGCCCTCGGCAGTCAGGGAGCACGGGCATGGCAGCACAGCGCACGGCGGCGCAGACCCACGCGATGGCTCAGGCGGCCCACCACGTGGCCAACGCCCACGAGGCCATCACTGGCCTGAAGAACCAGGTCGCCACCACGGTCTCGGGGACCTCGGCAGGCTACGTGTCCGAGGCCGCGACACTGTTCCGCAGCGTCATGGAGCAGTGGGATTCCGACTTCAACACGATCCTGGCCGGGCTTCGGACCATGGGCGAGAAGCTGACCGGCACCGCCCAGCACTACGGCGGCGCGATGGACCACGACGTCCAGTCCGCCAACCAGATCGCCGCAGCGCTCAACGACGGCGCGTGAGAGACCAAGGAGCGATCCCGTGTCCGACCAATACATGAGCATCGACTTCGCTGCCCTGCAGCAGGCTCACGACGACCTTGCCGCGGCGCACCAGGCCGTCCAGGCACACCTGGACGCCCTGGAGGCGGAGCTCCAGTCGCGGCTGGCGCATTGGGACGGCGCCGCCAAGGAGGCCTATTTCGTAGTCAGGCAGCAGTGTAACGGCGCCACCGCGCACATGCAGGGGGTGCTGGCCAAGGCCCAACTCCACATCGCCAACGCCCTCGAGACCTATCAGGCGACGGAATCGAGCAACGTCGGCATCTGGCAGTGAGCTGGCCATGGTGATGGCCCGTGCTCGCTGGCACTGCCGTAAGGAGGCGGTGGAATGGCGTCCGGCGACGTCCAGCTCAACGACCCGCAAGACCTGAAAAAATTTGCTGCCGACGTGCGCCAGCTGGTCTCCGATCTCACCGGCTACCAAAAGCAAGCGGAGCCAGATGTCTCGCTGCCTGCTCCAGTGGCCATAGGGCAGAACGCGACGGGGACTACCGCCCCCTTTACGCTCAGCCAGCGGATCCAGGGCCGAATGTCGGATATCGGTGGCAACTTCCAGACACTGATTGACAAACTCAACCTTATCGCGGATGCCGCGGAGAAGATCGCTGGCAATTACACCAACGCGACCGCGCTGGACAACATGGACGCCCACGCGGTCGATGCCGAACTGGCGATCAGCTAAGCGTGACGCGCACGTTCTAAGGGGTGCCACGTGGCAGCGACAGGAGATCCCACTTCCTCCATGACCGCCGCGGAATTGGATGCCATGCTGACGTCGGTCACCAGCAAGCCGAACGCGGACATGGACAGAGTGGCGACAGCTATTGGACGCTGGTCTGACCTGAGTTCCTACATCAATGACAGGATGCAGGGCACCGATACGGCCGCTGGCGGCGCGGGCACCCCGGACTCGCTGGGCGCGCTTGTGCTGCAGCATCTGTCCGGCTGGAGCGGGCCGGGAAAGCAGGAATTCGTTCGGCAGGTCAATGTTATCGCGAAGTTCGGCAGCGACCTCAGCTTGACAATGTACGACAATTCCGGTGAGAACACTAATGGATACTACCCGGCTTCGAACACATTTCACCGGGTGCTGTCGGACGTTCAGGACCTGCTGAAGTTCGTCGGCGAGCAGCATACCTGGACGAACAGCACCTTCGATGCATGGGCCAAGGCGGTGGCGAACGGCATCGCGAACTACAACACGCAGTGGTTCGGCAATACGACCCCCGGCGCGGGCTTGCCCAGTGACTGGGCCGCCACGACCGTCGTGCCCGTCGACGGCACTTTCCAGGCCGCGCCGGGCGCCGACACGAGCTTGAGCCAGATCAACGGGTGGCTGACGTTCAAGATCTCCATCGACGTTCCTGGTCAGGGCCCTCATCCATATGAATGGTGCAATTTGCCGGTGCCGATAATCCAGACCAAAGATGGATGGTCGTTGAATCCAGCTGACTATTACGTTGATAGTCA
>Ga0066903_100000830_pt1 | contig 20944 bp, 16 predicted proteins | sample PanSoiMetaGPlot1_FD_67491 | JGI IMG/M metagenome (GOLD analysis project Ga0066903, IMG submission 67491) | Tropical forest soil microbial communities from Panama analyzed to predict greenhouse gas emissions - Panama Soil - Plot 1 (version 2) | ecosystem: Environmental > Terrestrial > Soil >... | reverse complement strand
GACCTGGGCCGATTCCTGGATATTCCCATGCGCTTTTACTCCGCCGGCATGCTCGTGCGCCTGGCCTTCGCCATCGCCACCACGCTGGAACCGGAAATCCTGTTGGTGGATGAAGTCCTCAGTGCCGGCGATGCCGCCTTCCAGGAAAAAGCCAGGAAGCGCATGCGCGACATGCTGTCGCGCGCCCGTATCATCGTCGTCGTCAGCCACGATCTCGAAACACTGGCCCGGATTTGCGAAACCGGCCTGTGGCTGGATAAGGGCCGCGTGCGCCTGCTGGGCCCGATGGAAGATGTCATCGCCGCCTACCGGAATCATGCCCTGGATCAGCAGCCCTTTGCCGCTCCCACGCTGGAGGAGCGCACGAGCGCGGGAGCACCATGCTCAACTTTTTCGTAGGCAATCGGTTCTCAAAGGAGCCCGAAGCGCTGGCGAGGAAGTCCCTCGCTCGCGCGTCGGGCTCCATTAATATCGAGAACCTGGTTCCATGGCAGGACCTGGAGCCCGGGGCTATCTCGGGAACCTGGCGGTCCACGGGCGTTGACCCGCAATTCCGCGCCGCCTGTCACATTCCCGCCGGTTGGATTCGCGTTCGCTTGCAAATGTCTTGCGAAGACCGGGCACGCGTCGAACTCTTGGTGGACACCGGCCAGGGCTTCAACGCGGCGGAATGTCTCGAACGCCTTGGCTTTCGCGGCACGATGGAGTGCGAATTCTTCGTCAACTTGCCCCGGCCGGTGATTGGCGTTCGTCTCGATCCGCGTGATACGGAAGGGACGTTTCGCCTGGAGAAGTTCGAAATCCGGCCCGTGCCGCGGTTGTCGTTGCTGGGTCACGCACTCTGGGCAGCGCTAAGCGGCGAGCGTCGAGGCGTAAGCCCGACGTGGAACATTCCGCACACGTCGGGCTTACGCCCCGACGCTCGCCCAAAAATCCTTCAGCGATTCAAGCGTTTTCTTCTTCAGAATGTGCCCGGGCCATCGGCGCTGGCGCCGCCTCCATACGATCCGGAGCAGGCATACGCGGAATGGCGAAAGCAACGGCAGTTGACCGATGCTGACTGCGACCGCATGCGCGCCTCGATCAGGGTTCAGAAGAATTTGCCCCGGATTTCCATCATCATGCCGCGTGCGGAGGAATCAGACGAGGTGGTGGCCTTGAGCAGGGCCTCGCTCCAGAAGCAGATTTATCCCAATTGGGAAATATGCAGCGACAAGGAGGAATCGGGAGAGTATGTCACGCTACTGAGGGCCGGCGATGAATTGGCCGAGCACGCGCTGTTTCAAGTTGCGCGGGCTATCGCTGCCGAGCCCAATCTGGACATGATTTACAGCGACGAGGATGAAATCACGGACGATGGCCGGCATGTGAATCCATTTTTCAAGCCGGACTGGTCACCGGAAACGCTGCGGTCCTTCCATTACACCGGCGGCCTAACCGTGTATCGAACCAGCCTGGTGCGTGACCTGGGTGGTTTCGATAAATCCAAGGAATATGAACTCGTATTGCGGCTCGCAGCCCATTCACCGCGTGTCAAGCATCTTGCAGATGTTCTGGTTCATCGGCGTCGTCCATTGCTGCCACCGTCAGTCAGCGGCACACAAAAACGTCTTTCGCACGCCCACCCGTTCATCACGATTCTCATCCCTACTGCCTACCAGGCCGATTTCCTGATGCGCTGCCTGACGAGCATTCGCCAAAAGAGTACATTTCCGAACTACAAAATCCTGGTGCTGGACAACAACCAGCCGCCTCCGGAGGTTCTTGAATCTCTGCGAAACTGGGGTATCAGCCGGATGCCGTATGAAATGCCGTTCAACTGGGCCCGGACTTTGAATCAGGGCGCGGCCCTGGCGCGCGGCGAACATCTGCTGTTTCTCGATGACGATACCGAAGTGATCACGCCGGACTGGATTGAACGCCTGCTGGAATTCTCGCAACACAAGGAAATCGGCGTCGTCGGCGCTCGCTTACAATTTCCGGACGGCCGGCTCCAGCATGCGGGGGTCGCCATCCTCAACGGCGTTCCCGGTCATCCCTTCTACGGTTATCCCGAAGATCATCCGGGCTATTTTTTCAGCAGCGTCTTGCCGCGCAATTACAGCGCCGTCACCGGCGCTTGTCTGATGACCCGGGCCGAAATCTTTCGCTCGGCTGGCGGTTTCGATGAAACCTTCGCCGCCAATTTCAACGATATCGATTATTGCCTGCGCGTGGGCCGGATGGGTCTGCGTGCCGTCTGCAATCCGTTCGCCCGGCTGGTCCATCACGAAACCGCGACGAAAACCGCGTTTTCGCCGCGGGAACTGGCATCATTCCAGAATCGGTGGAGAGACTTCCAGGATCCGTATATGAATCCGAATTTATCCAAACGATTTCATGATTTTCGGATTGATTCCTGATTGGAAGATACCGATTGTTAACGAACTCTCCCAAAAAAAGCCGGCCCCTAATCTTGCCGTAAATAGGTGTCAGGCGATAGGCCTCGACCAGGTCGCCAAGCGCAGAAACAAATGCGATGCTCGTCAAGGAATCCTTTGCCCATGAGCGGCTTTGCTCCACAATCTAAGACTATACTACCACGATGGAAAACCTACCCAAGGGGTTGTCCACCGCCGAGGTCGAAGAGCGTCGCCGGCACGGGCTGGTCAATCGCGCGCCGCGCTCGGACTGGAGCGACTACAGGCAGATTCTATCGCGCAACCTGCTGACCTGGTTCAACGCCATGGTGACACCGGCGGCCATAGCCCTGTTTGTCCTGGGCGAAATCCCAGGTGGCATCGCCGTCAGCGGCATGGCGGTCGTCAACTCTACCCTGGGACTGTTTCAGGAAATCCGAGCCAAGCGCCACCTGGACAAGCTCATGCTCCTGGTGGAGAGCAAGGCACGCGTGATCCGGGATGGCCAGGTTCAGGTGATTTCCTCCGGCGATGTCGTCCAGGGCGAGCAAGTACTCCTCGAGAGCGGCGACACGGTGGTCGCCGACGGCCCGGTATTGCAGGCTAGTTATCTGGAGATTGACGAAGCCCTGCTCACCGGCGAATCCGATCCCCTGCGGCGGAACGCCGGCGATCACCTCATGTCAGGCAGTTTTTGCGTCGCCGGGGAGGGTTGTTATCGAGCCGACAATGTCGGTGGCGAAGCCTTTGCCAACCACACCTCGATGGAAGCCCGCCGTTATCGCTACACCGCCAGCCCCTTAACCCGTGTCATCAACCACTTGATTCAGATCCTGTCATTTACAGCTATCGGACTGTGCCTTTTGTACACGGTCGCTTATCTCGTGGAGGGATTTCCAAAAAACCTGCAGCAGGAGCTTGAGTTTGCGCGGATGGTGGCGGCCACGATCACGTCAATGGTCCCGCAGGGACTGGTGCTGACGGCCACCATTTCTTTCACTCTGGGGGCAATGGTCATGAGCCGGCGCGGCGCGGTGGTGCAGCGACTGGCGGCCGTCGAAACCATGGCCGCCATTGACGTCATCTGCACCGACAAGACCGGCACCTTGACCACCAACAACCTGCACCTGACGCAAGTTCAGCGTGTGACTGAAAGATATTCGGAAGAGGACATTCGCATTCGCCTGCGACAATTCGCTTCGGCCTCACTGGACAAGACCAACCGAAATGTGCAGGCCTTGAAGTCGGCTCTTGGCATCATCGCGGTGGATGCCCTCGATCAGCTCCCATTCAAGTCGCAAAATCGTTACAGCGCGGTCCGTATCCGGGTGGACGAGGGCGAGCGCGTGCTGGTGCTCGGCGCCGTTGAGGCCCTGGACAAATTCCTCCAAGCTAACGCAACTTCCTGGAACGAAACCTGGCATAAGCTGCTGCCAACCGGTCAGCGGCTCTTGTTTTTTTGCCAGGCATCCCCTCCACATGACGGACACTTTCCGCCTTTTGCCGACAATCTCGAAGGATTCGTTCTCGACCCTCTGGCACTCGTCGGCCTGGCGGACCAACTGAGGCCCGAGGCGGGCAAAGTTCTCGAAGCCCTGGCCGTGCAGGGTATCGCTTTCAAAGTGCTGTCCGGCGACAATCCGGAAACCGTCCGGGCCACGGTCGGCAGTCTGAACCTGCCGCTGGCCAAGGACGCGGTGGTTTCCGGCGACGAACTGGCTGCCGCCGCCGATTCGCGCGATCTGATTTATGACCACAGCGTCTTCGGCAGAGTCACGCCGCGGCAAAAAGTGCACATCCTTGAAGTCCTGCAAGAACGCGGCTGTCATGTGGCCATGATCGGCGACGGCGTCAACGATGTCTTGCCCATCAAGCGGGCCGACCTGGGCATTGCCATGGGCGCCGGCAGCCAGGCAGCCAAGACCGTTTCCGGCCTGGTGCTGGAAACCAACGACTTCGCCTTGTTGCCAGAAACGCTGGAGGAGGGCCGGACCATCCTCCGCAACCTGCGCCGCTCCAGCAAACTGTTCCTGGTGAAGAACGTGTACTCGCTGATCCTGATCCTGGTTTGCTTCACCGGAGTATTTGGCCTGCGTTTTCCCTACTTGCCGCAGCAGGTCACACTCCTGAACTGGCTGGTGATCGGTGTTCCCGCCCTGGTGATTGCCCTGAGCCGGGAGCGCTCGGCCACGGCAACGAAACCTCGCTTTTTCCGAGAGGTTGGTTGGTTCGCCTTGCGAACGGGAGTGGTGTTTGCTCTGGCCGGACTGGCCATGCTGGGTGTGTCCCTTTGGTTCTGGCCCGACATCGACCATTCCACCCAGCGGACACTTCTGTTATCCACACTCATTTTTCTGGGTTTGACGGCCTTGTTTCGCGCCTTGCGCGATGGCGAACAGGTTCCGCTGGTTGGTGATTACAAATTCCGCCTGCTGGGGATCGTGGCGATCCCGGTGTACCTGACGGCCATGTACTGGCCCTGGTCGGCGGCGTTTTTCGATCTGGTGCCGCTAACGATCGGACAATGGTTGTTGACGGTGGTTATTACTGGTGCGGGCTATGGGTTGTCATTGCTTAGCGATCGGATTTAGGAATGATGAATCGCTGTTCATCATTTATCGTTCATCATTCATCATTCAAAAGTTCCAGGCCGGTGCTGTCCCCCGCAGTCCACCGGCCTGGAAAAGCAGACGGCTGTCTGCCTTTGCTCGTTTTGTTGTTCGACATCACTTCTTGACGGCAACCGCCTTGGCGGCGTTTTCTTTCAGCAGTTCATCCTGGGCTTGCCGGTCCATTTCATCCCACAGGGCGTCTGACATCTTGTGCGCATTTTCCGGTTCGACCTGGGCCGGCGTCACCGGTGGAGGAGGCGGCTCGTTGTGACCTTTCCAGATCGTTCCCTTGACGTTGCTCTGATGGGTAGTCACGCAGCCCATGGCGGTCAGGGTCAGGAAGCACACCGCAAACCAGATCGTTTTCATGTCAATCCCCCCTGAGGGCAGCCTGGCTTCCGGAGGCACGCTGTGCCGGCAGCAAACCCTGGCCGGTCGGGCCGGTCTGTCCCAGCCGGCGTTCCAGGATGCGCTCATCCGCTTGCATCCCGCTCTCCGATGATCCTTGTGCCGTGTGGTTCACGTAAATCGCAAAGGCGCGCTGGTCGAGCTGATCCGCCTTGCGGTGCAGCTCCTCGTCATTGTTCTGGTTGGCGATATCGTGAAGCTTGAGGCAAACGGCGCTGCGGCGCAGGTAATCGGCTTTTTCCCGGGCTTGTCGGGCGGCGGGGGACTCCACCGGTCCCTTTATCACGGGCGCGGGTTCCGGAGCTTTCTTGTGGAACGGCCACAGGCGCAGAAACCACGATTGTTTGGGCTGGTCTGGTGCACTCATGCCAATCTGTGCCCGCGCACTTTGCGCAAATCCCAGCATCAGAAATGTCGTGACCGACAAGATGAGGCAGCGGCGCATGGCCATTCTCTCCCCCAATGCCGTAGCGGAATTCATTCGAATTCCCGGCGCGACTTTCCTTGGCAAACGATGAATGTTGGAATGAGGGCCTATGCCAAAAGTGGAGCCGGATGTCCAGAGCAAATTCCGCTTGGACCACGACGGACGCCTCGAATAAAACCAGAGCATGGTTTTTCGCGGGTTTTCTGATGGAGGAACATGACATGTTTCGCTATTTCCTTGTCGGCGGCTTTTGTGCACTTTGCCTGGTTTGCGCCCGTGCCGGCAATTCGGCCGAGAAGAAGGAGACCATCGCCTTTGTGCAGAAATTGCAAACCCCTTCGGGTGGTTTCTTGCCCAGTCCGGCCGGCAAAGGAGTCAAGCCGACACTGCGGGCTACTTCCGCGGGCATCCGGGCGTTGAAATATCTGGGCGGAGTAGTTCCCAACAAGACCACGGCGGCCAAGTTTGTGGCGGGCTGTTTCGACAAAGACAGCGGCGGTTTCGCGGACATTCCCGGCGGCAAAGCGGATGTGTTTTCCACAGCTGTCGGTCTGATGGCCGTGGTCGAGCTGAAAATGCCGCTGGAGAGGTACCAGGAATCCGCCATCAAGTATCTGGGCCAGTACTGCAAATCCTTCGATGATATCCGCATCGCCGTGGCGGGACTGGAGGCCATCAAACAGGATTCGCCGCGCGCTCAGGCCTGGCTGGAACTGATCGACAAGATGCGCAGCACCGACGGCACCTACGGCAAGGACCTGGCTCAGGCTCGCGACACCGGTGGCGCGGTCGTCGCCGTTCTGCGTCTGAATGGAAAAGTCAACGAACGCAAACACGTGGTGAAGGTATTGAAGGACGGACAGCGCCTCAACGGCGGCTACGGCAAGGCTGACTCCGACCTGGCCAGCGACCTGGAAACCACCTATCGCGTCATGCGGGCCTTCGTCATGCTCAAGGATCGACCCAACGACGTGGAGGGGATCCGCTCCTTCGTGGCCAAGTGTCGTAATGAAGACGGCGGTTATGCCGTTGTTCCCGGTCAGCCATCGTCGGTCGGCGGAACGTATTTCGCGGCGATCATCCGTCACTGGCTGGAGAAGAAGTGAGTGGTGAGTGGTGGAGTGGTCAGTGCTGACGATTTTGGAGTGGCGGAGGGCCAAGTGACGAAGGACACTCGGTACTCAAAACCAGCACCCGTCACTGATCACTGACCACTGGCCACTGACCACTCACCACTCCGCCGCTCACCACTTTGTGTTATCATACCTCTTTCGTTGTCATGTGAGGATCAAGCATGCCGTTCGACAAGGTGGATACCCAGGTCGATTTTCCGGCCCAGGAGCGGGCTATTCTGGAATTTTGGCAACACACGGGAGCTTTCGAAAAGCTGTGCGCGCAGAACCGCGGAAAGCCACCCTGGTCATTTCTCGACGGGCCCATCACCGCCAACAATCCCATGGGCGTCCACCACGCCTGGGGCCGAACCTACAAGGACGTCTATCAGCGATTTTTCGCCATGATGGGGCACGAGCTGCGCTATCAGAACGGCTTCGATTGCCAGGGGCTCTGGGTTGAAGTGGAAGTCGAAAAGGAGCTGGGGCTCAAATCAAAACGTGATATCGAAAACCTGGTTTCCGGCGACCGCTTTGCCAGCATTCACCAGTTTGTGGAGCGCTGCAAGCAGCGCGTGGATACTTTTGCCAAGAAGCAAACGGAGCAATCGATCCGCTTGGGCTACTGGATGGACTGGGACCGAGAACAAGATTGGTCCAAGCCGGCCGATCAGCGGCGCAGCTACTTCACCATGTCCGAGGAGAATAACTACACCATCTGGAGCTTCCTGAAGAAGTGTCGCGAGCGCGGCCTGGTCTATCGCGGCTACGATGCCATGCCGTGGTGCCCGCGCTGTGCGGTTGGCCTGAGCCAGATGGAAATGCACGAGGGCTACCAGCTCGTGGCCCATCGGGCTGTGTTCGTGCGCTTCCCGCTGCGGGGCAGGGCAGGGGAGAGCCTCCTGGTGTGGACGACCACTCCCTGGACGCTGTCGAGCAATGTTGCCGCCGCCGTCAATCCGCAGCTCAGCTATCTCAAGGTTCGGCATCGCGAGCAGATTTACTACCTGGCCAAGGGTGCTCTGACCGCCCAGCGGCTCGAGGAGCAATTCAAGCGCAAGGAATGGGTCGATGGCGTGCCGAAATTGAAGTCGCTGGAACAAGTTTTCAAGGAAAAGGGCGGTTTCGAGATCGTCGGCGAGTTATCCGGTAAGGAAATGATCGGTTGGAGTTATGACGGACCGTTCGATGAACTGCCGGCCCAGCAGCATTCCGGCGGCTATCCCGCGGAGATTGCTGAGGTTGTCTTGAAACAAAAATGGGGGCCGGCGGAATCGGCTCGTGCCATCCATCGCGTGATTGCCTGGGATGCCGTCGGCGAGGCGGAAGGCACCGGCATCGTCCACATCGCCCCCGGCTGCGGCAAGGAGGACTTTCTCCTGGGCAAGGAGCAAAAGCTGGTGCCGATTGCGCCGCTCAATGACGAGGGTATTTTCGTCAACGGTTTCGGGCCGCTGGAAGGGAAGTCCGCCATCGACCAGAGTACCACCGATTGGATTCTCGCCAATCTGCAGGAGAAGGGCATCCTGCTGGCTGTAGAGCGCTATCCGCACAGCTATCCGCACTGCTGGCGGTGCAAGACCGAGCTGCTGTTCCGCCTTATCGACGAGTGGTTCATCAGCATGTCCTGGCGCGAGGAGATCATGGACGTGGTCGAGAAGGTCACGTTCCTTCCCGAGTCGATCAACGGCAAGGCCCGCGAGCTGGACTGGCTGCGCAACATGGGTGACTGGATGATCTCGAAGAAACGATTCTGGGGCCTGGCCTTGCCGATCTGGGTTGATGACCGGACCGGGGAGTTCGAGGTCATCGGCTCACGAGAGGAGTTGAAGAAGCGGGCCGTCGCCGGCTGGGACAAGTTCGAGGGGCACACGCCGCACCGGCCGTGGATCGACCTGGTCAAGATCAAGAATCCGAAGACCGGCAACCTGATGTCGCGCATCCCCGACGTCGGCAACCCCTGGCTCGACGCCGGCATCGTGCCCTTCTCGACCATGAAGTACAACACGGACCGCAAATACTGGGATAAGTGGTTCCCGGCCGACTTCATCACCGAAAGTTTTCCGGGCCAGTTTCGCAACTGGTTTTACTCGATGCTGGCGATGAGCACCATGATGGTCGGCAAGGCGCCATTCAAGGTGCTGCTCGGCCATGGCCTGGTCCGCGATCAGTGGGGCGAGGAAATGCACAAGTCGAAGGGGAACGCCATTCCCTTCGAAGGCGCCGCCGACAGCGGCTACATCTTTCTGAACAAAAAGACCGGGAAAGAAGAGCGCGATCCGCCCATGAGCGCGGACCTGATGCGCTGGCTCTTCTGCCGGCACGATCCAGCTCAGAACATCAACTTCGGGCCCGGCCCTGCCGAGGAATTGCGCAGCAAATTTACGCTCAAATTATGGAACACCTACGCCTTTTTCTGCAATTACGCCCGGCTGGACAAGTTCGATCCTGGCGCCGCACAGGTGCCGATCAAAGATCGGCCCGATATCGACCGCTGGATTCTATCCGATTTGCAATTGCTGGTGGAAAAGGCCAGGGAAAGTTACGAGGATTTCGATGTTCGGACCTTCTGCCTCGAGACGGAGAAGTTTGTCGATGATCGCCTCAGCAACTGGTACATCCGTTGCAATCGCCGGCGCTTCTGGAAAAGCGAACAGGGACAGGACAAGCTGGCGGCCTACCAGACGCTCTACGCCGTGCTGGTCACGCTCACCAAACTGATTGCCCCGGTCAATCCGTTCTTGTCGGAATCCATGTATCGCAATCTGATGGCGACGCCGACTCCGGAAAGCGTACACCTTTGCTTGTTTCCAGATGTTGAGGCAAAACTGATAGATAAACAACTATCGGCCGACATGGATGCGCTCCTGCGTCTGGTCTCGCTTGGCTCGGCCGCGCGAAACACGGTCAAGATCAAGGTGCGACAACCGCTGGCCGAACTGAAAGTCCAACCGGGCAGCGACGCGGACCGCAGGGCGGTAGAACGGTTTGCCGACCAGATTTGCGAAGAGCTGAATATCAAGAAGGTCACGCTTCATCCAAAGAACGATTCCCTCCTGCAGGTCGAGGTGAAACCGAACATGAAAACAGTCGGTCCCAAATTCGGCCCACGGCTCAAAGAAGTGCAGGCGGCATTGACCAAAGCAGATCAAATCGCCATCGCAGAAAAGGTTCAAGCCGGACTGGCCGTCGAATTGAGTTGTGTCGATGGACCGGCGACGTTGGACGCGGCTGACCTGGTCGTTCAATACAAGGCCGGCGACGCCTGGTGCGGCATCGCCGACCGGGGTACGCAAATCGCGCTAGATACCCGCATCACCGAAGAGCTGGCCATCGCCGGCATGGCCCGCGAGGTCATCCGCCACGTGCAGAATGCCCGCAAGGAAGCCGGCCTGGAAATGGAGGATCGGATCGTTCTATATTTGCACACCGATTCTCCGAAATTGCAGAAAGCCATTGAAGTTCACAAAGATTACATCGCCAACGAAACACTGGTCGCTCGGTGGTCGGATCAACCGTTAGGCGAAGGCTGCTACCGAGCGAATGTGAAGGTGGATGCCCAGCCGCTTTTGATAGAATTACGGAAAGCGTAATCGAGGCTTTGATGACTCAGCAAAACCAAAATCTCTGGGTGATCCGCGAAAAGGTCGAAGCAGGCCGGCGCCTGTCGTTCGACGACGGCATGTTCCTGTCCGAGCAGGCGGACCTGTTCACGCTCGGCGAACTGGCCAACCTCGTGCGCGAGCGGAAGAACGGGAACTTCGCCTATTACAACGTCAATACCCATCTGAACCCGACCAATGTGTGCGTGTACCGCTGCACCTTCTGCGCTTTCCGCGCGGACCTGAAGAGCCCGAAGGGCTACGTCATGTCCGACGACCAGATTCTCGAGCGTGCCGCCGAGGCCGAAGCGCGCGGAGCCACCGAGATGCACATCGTCGGCGGGCTGCATCATCAGCTACCGTATGACTGGTATTTGAACGTCGTCCGCATCATCCACCAGGCCCAGCCGCGCTTGCATTTGAAAGCCTACACAGCGGTGGAGTGGGACTGGTTCTCCCGGTTGACGGGCCGGCCGACGCGGGACATCCTGGCCGAGTTCAAGGACGCCGGCCTGGGCAGCTTGCCCGGAGGCGGGGCCGAGATTTTCCATCCCGAGGTCCGTGACAAGATCTGCGAGCACAAGGCCGATGCCCATGCCTGGATCCGCATCCACCGCGAGGCCCACGAGCTTGGCCTGCGCTCCAATGCCACCATGCTCTATGGTCATATTGAAGAAGCCCGCCATCGCGTGGATCACCTGATCCGGCTGCGTGAATTGCAGGACGAGACGGGCGGCTTCCAGACGCTGATCCCGCTCGCCTTTCATCCGGACAACACGGGGCTGTCGCACATTACCAAGGCGAGCATCTTGATGGACCTGCGCACGATGGCCCTGAGCCGGCTCATGCTCGACAACTTTCCGCACATCAAGGCATACTGGATCATGCTGGGGATCAAGACGGCCCAGGTGTCCCTGAGCTGCGGCGCTGATGATATCGACGGCACGGTGGTCCATGAGAAGATTTACCACGACGCCGGCTCCGATTCGCCCGAGGAACTGTCCGTGACTGAGCTGCGACGCCTGATCGAAGAAGCCGGCCGCATTCCGGTTGAACGCGATACGCTATATCACGAGGTGGTTCGCAGCGAAGGGACCTGGCGGACCGGCCGGGCCATTCCGCTGGCACATGTGGGATGAAAATGCTGGCTTGCGTTTTAGACGTAAACAGGAAACGCCACGGCTCCAACCGTGTCCGCCATGTCTTTCATGTACTCTTCCTTCCAGCCGCGATAGAGAAACAACTCCGGGTGTCCGTGGTCCTTGGTCAGGGCCACGTAAAACGTCTCCTTGTGGATGAAGAAATACCACCACAGCACGCCCGGACCAATTCCCATGAGCAGGCCGAACAGGGCGATCATCCAGTCCCAGAAGTCGGCATCGCGCCATTTGCCGAAGGAAATGCCTTCATAATCTCCGAGCGGAATGGTTTTCGTAGGCTGGGCAAGGAAGAAGAACCGCCAGGTTTGCTTCAAGACCACCTTGCCCTTCTTGTTTCGCGTGAGATCGATGCGGTCCCAGGTACCCAGAAGGTACACGGTCATGAGCGTGAACAAGAGCCAGGGGAGAAAGAAGAGAAAGTACTCGCCCAGCGAAATGGAGCCGATAATTCCCAGCGATAAGGTGACGGCCTGGCCGATGATGAACACGGTTCGGCGACGCTCAAAGGACCAGCCCGCTTCCCAGGTCCGCTGCACCGGTTCGAAGGTCTTCGCAACTTTCTTGCCGGTTTTTTGATCGTAGCCGCAGGAAGTGCACAGCACGGCTTCGACCGGTATGTGGCGTCCACAGCCCGGACAGGGCTTGTCCCGGCCATCCACGTCGTAAGGCTGACCGTCGTCGTCATCGTCGTCGGAAAAAGAAGCGGGCGGACGTTTGGGAATAATGGGAGGCGGCTCCGGCGGTGGCACGACCGGTGTCGGGGCAGGCAGGTTATCCTTGAAGCCATAGGGAGCCTGCTCGTACCATTTGCTGGATGGAGTTGGTTCCTTGACAGGCTTCGGCGCAGGTTGCGGAGCGGTCTTGACGGCTTCCGTCAGGGGCACGGCCGGCACGGCTTTGGGAGCGAGCTTGGCCCGCGCCGGCACCGGGCAGGGCGTCCCGCACCACAGGCATTCGATTTCGCGGCGCGTATCACCATCGTCCACTTGCAATGCCTGGCCGCATTTTGGACAGATGATAGCAATCGCCATGACGAAATACCTTTGGAGTCCAGGGTAGCACGGACGCCGCATTCCAAAATAATTCAGACGGCGGCTTATCGCAAGGGCGTTGCGAGTTCATATCTCTCACGTTAGAATAAAAACAGCCAAACGACCTCCGAGGATCGTACGCATGAGCCGCAAAATGCAGAAAACCGCCGTGGTCGCCTTCAAGGTGGAGGAACAGTTGGCGGAGTTCTTGAACAAGCTCCCCAACAAGAGCGCCTTCATCCGCAAGGCCATCGCCGCCCAGATGAGCATGGCCTGCCCGCTCTGCAACGGCGTCGGCGTGGTCAGCCGCGGCGTTCACGATCACTATGCTCCGCTCCTGAAAGATCTCGCTTCAAAAAAATGTGAGGGGTGCGGCGATAAACTGCCTGTGCCCGGCGATCCCGGCGCTCTGGCGCTCGAAGACCGGCATCGCCTGGAGCAGTTTTTCCACGGCGGCCCACTGTATTGCGACGACTGCTACGAAAAAGCCCCCACCTGCGACGACTGCGGCTGGCACATTGCCGAGGACAAGGCCGCGGAGCATCACCGCAAAGCGCATACCTGATGATTGGGATCCCGACGCGCTTAGCGAGGGATTCGGGTTCCCAGGTCAAGGATTTTTTTCACTTCGTGCTTTTCAATTCCCGGCAACGGAATCAACTTCTCCCTTCCGTTGTATGTCAGCCGCAGCCAGGGGATGCGCCGCGAAGCCAAGACTCCATAGAGAAAGAGCATCCCGAAGAGCAGCCCAAAGAAAATAGCCACGCCGAGGTGGGTTCCCAGGATCGGCCAGTTGCAGGACACCATAACCGAAATCAGAGACCACAAGGACGGAACGAGCAAGACCGCTGCCGCGATCATTCCCAGCCCTCGATGACGGAAGGAATGATGTTCCTCCGGGCGGATGTTGCCCGTTTGCACCAGATCGAAAGATGCAGTGACCACGCCTTTAGGATTCACCAACAAAAGGTGGCTGTCCGTCAGAACGAGGCTGCCGCCCGCAAAGATCAATTCTTCCCGATAACCGGCATCCATTCCTAAGATGATACCTCATGGAAGATGTTGTGGAAACATTGCGCCGGGCGACCGCCGAGCCGTTGCCGCATCCCGATCTGGAAACCTTGCGAACATATTGCGGGCGAGTTGCGGATTGGGTCCTCGCGGATTTCGCGACCTTGCCGGAGCGCCGCGTGAGCAAAAAGGCGACCCGGCAGGAAATGGAAAAGCTGTTGCGTGAGCCGCCGCCCGAACAGGGCCGCGACTTGGCGACAGTCCTCGGCGAGTTTCAGGAAAAGGTGGCGCCATACACCTTTCGCCCCAACCATCCGCGCTTCTTCGCTTTCATTCCAGGAGCGCCCAATTTCCTGTCGGCCCTGGGCGAATGGCTGTGCACCGGCACGAACTATTTCGCCGGAGTGTGGCTGGAGGCAGCCGGTCCCACGCAGGTCGAAATCGTCGTGCTCGACTGGTTCAAGGAGCTTCTCGGTTATCCCCGCGAGGCGCGCGGCATCTTGACGTCCGGCGGTTCCGAGGCGAATCTGACGGCCCTGGTTGTGGCTCGCGAACGATTAACTTTCGAGGACCGGTCCCGTGCCATTCTTTATCTGACAGAGCACCGGCACTGGTCCGTGGACCGCGCGGCCAAGGTAATCGGCCTCCGACCGGATCAGCTCCGGGCCTTGCCGGCCGATGAACAGTTTCGCCTCAATCAGGTCGCAGTTGAAAAGGCCGTTTCCGAAGATATCGCGTTCGGCCGGCTGCCCTGGGTTGTGGTGGCCAATGCGGGTGCTACCAATACCGGTACGGTCGATCCTTTGGCCGAGTTGGCGGATGTGTGTCAAAAGCACCGACTCTGGCTGCACCTGGATGCCGCCTATGGCTGGCCTGCCGTCTTGACCGAAGAAGGCAAAAGACACTTGCACGGTATCGAACGGGCCGATTCCATCACGCTCGATCCGCACAAATGGTTCGGCCAGACATTCGAGTCCGGCTGTGTATTGATCCGACATGGTCGGGAGTTGCCGGCTGCGTTCTCCCTTCGCCCCGACTACATGCAGGATGTGGTGCCGGGCGCCGATGAGATCAACTTCGCCGACGAAGGCCTGGCCCTGACCCGCCGATTTCGTGCTCTCAAGATTTGGCTCTCGGTCAAAGTCCTGGGCCTGGGCTGGTTCCGCCAGCTAATCAAACATTCCTGCAATTTGATCGAGCTCGCTCAGGAACTGTTGGTGCGCTCCGGGAAGTTTGAAATCCTCTGTCCGCGGCAATTGAGCGTCGTCTGTTTTCGTTACCTGCCGCGCAAAACAATGAGCGAATCAGAAATCGAACAGATCAACCAGCGAATCTTTGAGGAAATCATGGCCGGCGGCCGTGCATTCCTGTCCACGACGCGTCTAAACGGCAAACTCGCCCTGCGGCTGTGCTCCGTGAACTGGCGAACGACGGCGGCGGATGTGGAGGAAGTTGTTAATCTGTTGCTGAAGGTCGGAGGCCCACCAATTGACCAGGACGGCCAGCACAGTTAGACTAATTCCGCAGTTCATTGCATCACAACGTGAGAGGTGTTCCGATGGGAATGGATTTGATTCTTGAAGCCGAACCGGAAGTCGAGTTCGACCAGGGCTGGACCAAAACCGATGGCAAAGAGTTCATCGATGTGCTTTGGCAGTCTCTCGATTTGATCGAAAAACACCTGAAGATCGATTTGAGCCCCCTGAAGAAACTGGGAAGCGACGAATTGACATTGGAAGACGCGGAAGAGATTTCCGAAGACACCGGCGTTTCAGCAGAGCAAATGGTGAAGGATACCGAAGCAGCCAACAAGGCGGCCTGGCAGCCGCCGGGTGATTTGGCCCGTTGCTTGCGGACTTTGATTCCACGCCTCGGGGATAATGGAAAAGACTTGTCGCTGGCGAAATTGAAGAAAAATCATCGTCGGTCCTATTTCGAAGAAGATTATTTCTTATCGGATCTCAAAGATCTGTTGCAATGGACGGAGAACGCAAGCAAGGCCGGAGCAAAGCAGGTTAAGATATCGATCTCTTGACCTGTTCTTGGAGAGGGGGGGGGCACCGTGGCACGTTTGTGGCTGTCAGTCGTACTTTTGGCTCATCCGTTATCGGGAAATTGCTGGTCTCAGAGCCAAGATAAAGATCGCGATATTCAAATCCTGATCAAGCAAGGCCGCGGCACCCGTGAGGGGCGAGCGGCGTGGGAGCGGATTGTCGGCGGCGGACCGAAGTTACTACCTATTCTCCTGAAGGCGATGAACACCGGCGACATCGTGGCCGCCAACTGGCTGCGCACCGCTTTTGATCAAATCGCGGATAAAGAAATTAAAGCCGGCGGCAAGGGCATCGATGTCGATGGTCTGCTGCGCTTTGCCAAGAACGGTACACATCAGGGCAGGGCGCGCCGGCTCGCCCTCGATCTGGTCGAAAAATTGAAGCCCGGAACGAGTTTGAAACTGTACCCCGGCTGGCTCGACGATCCGGAATTTCGCTTTGAAGCGGTGGCGCTGACATTGGAAGAAGCAAAGAAGTCGGCCAAGGAAGACGGCAAGAAGACGCTGGAAATCTATCGCAAGGCATTCGCAGCCTCGCGTGATGTTGGCCAGGCCCGGCAGGCGGCGCTGGGCTTGCAAAACCTCGGCGTCAAGGTGAGCGTGGGCGAGCACATGGGATTCCTCATGGACTGGTACCTGATCGGCCCGTTCGACGGCATGGGCATGAAAGGATTTCACAGCCAGTATCCGCCGGAAAAAGAAATCAATTTGAAGGGTGAATATCAAGGCCAGGGGAAGAAGGTTCGCTGGATTCGTCATCGAGTTCAGGAACCGCCGCCGACCACCGGAGGCGGACATCAAGCCCTGGTCAATCTCCGACAAAAGGACGCCCTGGGCGATGCCGACGATGCCGTCGCATTTGCCTACACCGAGTTCCTGGTGGACAGGGCACAGGTGGCCGAATTCCGTGGTGCGGCCGACGATAATTTCACCATCTGGGTCAACGGCAAGAAGGAGTTCGCCTTTGAAGAATACAGAAACGGCGTCCGCCTCGATCGCCATCGCTTCAAAGTCAATTTGCGGGCCGGCAAGAATACGGTGCTGGTGAAGATTTGCCAGACGCCGGCCCCAAACCCTGAGCCGAACTGGGAATTTTTCCTGCGCGTGGTGGATGATACGGGGCGTGGAATCGTCATGAAAAACACATTGGCGCTGTGAGCCGCATAATTCGTCGTTCCTAAACAGGATTGGAAACGGGCCGGCCGACTTTGGTTTCGTGGGGAGGGCATCAACAAATGGGTGCCTGGGGTACAGCCATTTTTTCGGACGACACTGCCGCCGACACGCGCGATGATTTTACCGATTTCGTCGCGGAAGGATTAACCCCAGAGGAAGCAACCAAACGTCTAATTAGCGAATCTGCAGATATCCTGGCCGACGAAGAGGAAGCAGTTGTCTTCTGGTTAGCCCTTGCTGCCGTTCAGTGGAAACTTGGCAGGCTGATTGACAAGGTTCGTAATCGAGCTCTCAAAATCATTGATTCCGGGATTGATCTTCGGCGATGGCAGGATAACACAAAAGGGGAAATCAACCAAAGAAAGAAACACTTGGAGAAACTTCGAGGACAGCTCTTGAGTCCCCAGCCGAAACCAAAAAAACTCAAGCCCTTTGTGAAATCTTCCACCAATTTCAAACCCGGGGATGTGGCGAGTTTCCGCCTCGACAAAGACACTACAGTGCGGTTTTGCGTACTTCATCTTTGGAGCGATCGAGGCGGAACCTACGCAAACATTTGTTTATTAGGACTGGACGATCAAACGCCGTTTAGAAAGTCAACATTGAAAATGGCAGATACCCTTGGGCCGCACTATACCATGTTGTCGCATGAGCCGGCTGACCGAGTTACATTGCTCCGCCGCAATCTTCGTTTGCCCAAGCGCGATCGGGAGGCGTTTCGGGCCTGGAACAGTCTATTGGTGAGAGGTCAAGCATGCACTTGGGATCAATTTCCGGAAGCGCTACGGGAAGTCCTTCCGAAACTTGGTTGGTCGTAGAATGATTCCGATCACTTCCTTCTCAAAGTGTGAGTGAGGATTTCGAATGAAGCGGCGAATGTTATTAACCGTGCTGGTCTTGATCTTGTCGTCCACGGCAGGAGCCGAAAACTGGCCCGGCTGGCGCGGTCCCAGTGGCATGGGCATCTCCAGCGAAACGAACCTGCCGGTCGAATGGTCGAAAGCCAAAAACGTTCGCTGGAAGGTGGAGTTGACCGGCGCCGGAGTCAGCACTCCTGTTGTTTGGAAAGATCGTGTTTTCTTGACCGCCTCCGATGGCCGGCTCAACGATCGACTGCACGTGTTCTGCTATCACCGTGCGGATGGCAAACTGCTCTGGCATAGCAAGTTCTTTGGAACGGCGCCCACCGATCTGTTCGCGCCCGGCGGCATGGCGGTGCCCACTCCCGTCACCGACGGCAAGCACCTGTTCACCCTGTTCGGCACCGGCGACCTCATGTGCCTGGATTTTGCCGGCAAGCCGGTGTGGATCCGCTCTCTGGCCCAGGAGTACGGCCCATTCCGCAATCGCTGGGGGATGGGGACCTCACCAATCCTGGTCGGCGATAACCTGATCGTCCAGGTGGATCACTGGAGCCAATCGTATCTTCTGTGCGTGGACGCCAAGACTGGAGCCAATCGCTGGAAGACCGACCGCGATTCCTCCGTCAACTGGAGCAGCCCGCTCGCCGTCAAGTTCAAGGACCACGAGGAATTGATCGTCCTGGGCACGTACCGGGCGATGGGTTACGACCTGGGCACCGGCAGCGAGCGCTGGCATGTCCGCGGCATGGGCATGCAGTGTATTCCCAGCCCCATTGTTGAGGGCAATAGGCTGGTGGCGGCGTCGGGTGAAAACACCATGGCCATCAAGCTGGACGGCAAATCGGGAAACCTGACCGATAGCAATGTGCTCTGGATCAACAAGAAGGCGGCCGCGTACCTGCCCTCGCCGGTCCTGTACAAGGGCCTGGTTTACATCGCCGGCGACCGGGGCATCAACACTTGCCTCGATGCCGCCAAGGGCACGGTCGTGTGGAAAAAACGGCTGGGGGATCAATATTACGCTTCGCCCGTGGCCGGAGACGGCAAGGTTTATTTCCCCAGCAAGGAAGGGATTGTGTACGTCGTCAAGGCCGGCCCGCAGTACGAAGTCCTGGCCAAGAATGATATGGGCGAAGGAATCGTCGCCTCGCTGGCCATCTCTGATGGCCAGATTTTCCTGCGCGGAGAGAAACACCTGTTCTGCATCGGCACCCCCAAAGCGAGCCAGGAGCGTAAGTGACTGGAGGACGGAATTGACTCCGGTCGCTAACGCTCCCGGCTCGCCAGTACAATAAATCCTATGGCAATTGCAAACCTCATCGACCGCCTGCGCACCATCCTCGGCGCCGGCGCCGTTCTGGCTTCCCCCAGCGATCTGGTGGTTTACGAGTGCGACGGTTACACCATCGAGAAGAACCGGCCGGAAGTCGTTGTGTTTCCAACTTCGACCGAGCAAGTTGTTGCCATTATCAATGCCTGCCGCGAGTTCGATGTGCCTTTCCTGGCCCGCGGAGCGGGGACCAGCCTGGCGGGCGGATGTTTGCCGGTGGGCGGCGGCGTGGTCATCGCTCTCACCCGAATGAAACGAATCCTGGAAGTCAACCTGCGCGATCGCTATGCCATTGTCGAGCCCGGCGTCGTCAATCTGTGGCTGAGCAATCACCTGAAGCCCAGCGGCTATCATTTCGCGCCCGATCCGTCCAGCCAGGGGGCGTGCACCATCGGCGGCAATGTGGCCACCAATTCAGGCGGGCCACATACCCTCAAGTACGGCGTCACCGTGAATCACATCCTCGGCCTGGAGATCGTCTTGCCCGATGGCCGGGTGATGCAAACCGGCGGTCCGGTGGAGGACAACCCCGGTTACGATTTGACCGGCGTCATCGTCGGCTCGGAAGGCACCTTCGGCGTCGTCACCAAGATCTGGGCACGCATCACGCGCAATCCGGAATCCTATCGCACTCTCCTGGGCGTGTTTGAAACGGTGGACGACGCCACCAACACCATCAGCGACATCATCGGCGCCGGCATTGTGCCGGGCGCCCTGGAGATGCTCGACCAGTTGATTTTGCAGGCGGTGGAGGAGGCTTTCCATTTCGGCTTTCCGCTCGACGCCGGCGCGGTCTTGATCATGGAGGTGGACGGCCTGGACGCCGGCCTGGATGCTGATGCCGAGGCGATCACGGCCATTGCAAAGAAAAACAAGGCCCGCGAGGTGCGCCTGGCTGCCAGCGAAGCCGAACGGCTGCTCTTGTGGAAATCGCGCAAGCAGGCTTTCGGAGCGGTGGGTCGGCTCGCCCCCAGTTATTGCACCCAGGACGGCGTGGTGCCGCGGACCAGGCTGCCGCACATCCTCCGCGCCATTCAACAGATCGGCAGCAAATATCAGCTCCGCATCGCGAATGTCTTTCATGCGGGAGACGGCAACATCCATCCCATTATTCTTTTCGATGAACGGGATGCGGGCCAGGTTCAGCGCGTGCTCAAGGCCAGCCACGAGATTCTCGAAGAATGCGTGCAGTGCGGCGGGAGCGTCACCGGCGAGCATGGCATCGGTGTGGAGAAGATCGATTTCATGCCGCGCCTGTTCACGCCGGAAGATTTGAACATGATGTTGCGACTGCGCTCGGCCTTCAATCCGCAGGGGCGGTGCAGCCCCGCCAAGATGCTGCCCACCGCGGGAGCATGCATCGAGCCGACCAAGGCGGGACGACGGGCGGCGTTGTGATCATGCGCTCTGAGGTTGTTGGATGACGATTTACCGCAAGCTTTTTGCACAAGACACTCAAAACCCCGTTTCGTTGTTCAGGTATTTCAACCAGGACAAAGGTAAAATGGTGGTGTTTGAGCAGTACGGCGATCTGATCTGTCCGGGTTGTGAGAAAATCGATGAAAGACGGGCATTGGAACGAGGACTGAATCTCGTCGATGTCCCTCTGAGAACATCTCTCAACGTATTTTGCTCCGCTGAGGATTTCTACATCGTAAGCAACGAGCTAAAGATCTTTCTTGAAAAGAAAGTTGGTTCCGAGATTGAGTTCTTTGTTTTTACAAGGAACGCGGATTTTTTTGTGGCAATGCCAAAGTACA
>Ga0066903_100000829_pt1 | contig 20979 bp, 8 predicted proteins | sample PanSoiMetaGPlot1_FD_67491 | JGI IMG/M metagenome (GOLD analysis project Ga0066903, IMG submission 67491) | Tropical forest soil microbial communities from Panama analyzed to predict greenhouse gas emissions - Panama Soil - Plot 1 (version 2) | ecosystem: Environmental > Terrestrial > Soil >... | reverse complement strand
GTTGAAATCCGCCGTAGTCCCCACATAGAGGTCATAGCCAGTGACCGGCGAGCCGCCATCCGATGCGGGCTCGGCCCAGGACAGGGTCACCTGGCCGCTAGCCGGGACCGCGGCCAGCCCGGTGGGCGGCCCCGGCACGCCCACCGGAACGGCCGACGCCTCTTCCGACGGAGGGCTCCGACCCGCGGCGCTGACCGCGACCACCCTGAAGTAATAGGTGGTCCCGTTGGTCAGGCCGGTCACGGTATAGCTGGTGGCGGTGACCGGCGAGTCGTTGACCGCGGTACCGGTCTCCCCGCCCGGGCTGGTCCCCTGGTAGACGTCGTAGCCGCTGACCGGCGAGCCGCCATCTGATGCGGGCTCGGCCCAGGACAGGGCCACCTGGCCGCTACCCGGGACCGTGGCCAGCCCGGTGGGCGGCCCCGGCCCGGTCGTCAGCGGGACGGCCGACGCCTCCGCCGCCAGACCTTCCACCTCCGCCGGGAATTCCCCGCTAGTCTGCTTGACCGCGGTCACCCAGAAGCAATAAGTGGTCCCATTGACCAGGCGGGTCACGGTGTAGCTGGTGCTGGTGCCTGCGACCTTGGCGACCCGAGCCCTGTCCTTGAAATCGGTTGGGGTCCCCGAGTAGACGCGGTAGGCGTCAACCGGTAATGAGGGCCTAGCCCAGGACAGGGTCACCTGGCCGCTAGCCGGGGCCGTGGCCAGCCCGGCGGGCGGCCCCGGCGTTGCCTTCGGGGTGGTGGCCTGCACCATCTTCGACACCACGTTCGACTTCTTGTCGACGAGCCAGAAGTAGTACGTTCGGCCGTTGGTCAAGTTGGCCGCCAGGGCGCTCCTGTTCGTGACGGCGCAGGGGCTGACCTTGACGGCTCCACAGATGTCGCGGGTGGTCCCTTCATAGATGTCGAGGGGTCTTGACGCTTCCGGGGACCATGTCAACTGCACATGGGTGCCGCGCGCGGCGGCATCTAGCTGGAACGGGGCTGTGTGAGAGAACCGGGGGCAATGCTCGCTCGGCGGGGGGGTGAAGATGAGGGCATGCGCCCCCACCGCGGTACCGCCTGCCCCCGTCACAGGCCCGCCGACCATGGCGGCGGCCAGGCATGTTCCCGCGAGCACGCGCAGCCACGGTCCGAGGCGCCGCCGCCGGGTAGCACGGGAGAACCTCGACTTATCGGCCTTCCGCCTCCGATGAATGTCCTTCACAGAAGGTTAGAGAAAAGGTAAGGCGCAGTTGATACGCAGCCGGAGCCGTAAGAGATGAAGCCGGACAGGATCTCCCAACGGACCCGGTCTCCCCCATGGGCTATGCCCCGCCCGCCTGTGCCTGGCCCGGGCGTTGGTGTCATCGCGGTGCCTCCCAGTGCCGTTATGCCGGCCTCCGCAGGCGTGCCAGCCGGGAGACCGGCGCGATCCCGAAGACGTCTGTGCCCGGCTCCTGACAGCGTCGGCCAATGGGGCCCCGGCGCGCTTCGGGGATCTCCCCACATCGGATCCAGACCGGGCCGACGGCCGTCATCGGCGCTTGGCCGCGTCTGCCAAGAACAGAATTAGGGGAGTTCCCGGAAGCACGGGATGCCTGCGTGCCGCGGCACAGTGGGGCCGCGTCGTTGGCTCCCACAGGCTGGATGACTGACTGTCCGTGTGGGTTGATCCAGCGGTCGCCGCGAAAGCGTGTGCCTGGTGTGGCCGCCAGGTGCTGGAGACGGTCTGGTGTGCCCGCACGCTGGCCACCGGCCCACGCAACCCGTCACCAGGGAATACCCGGGCTGGGAAATAACCGCCTCGATGCTACCCAGCGGATGAGCCGTGGCTGCCCCGGCAAGGTAGCGCTGCGCCGTATGCCTAGTCGAAAGGATTACCGGCAGTGGAAGACCGCCGTGAACCGGCTGCCGTCTTCCCCGTCCCTCTCCAGAGGGGGGGTCATTCCTCCCCGGCTGCATCCCCCGCTCGAAGGTCAGCCATGATCGGGGCGAGGTACTTGGTGAGACTGGGATCAAGGCCGACTGCTTGCTGATAGTCGGCCAGGGCCTGCGCCTTGCGGCCCATGGCCAGGTAGGTATCGCCGCGGCTCGCGACCATCCAGCCCTCATCCGGCTCTATATGGATCGCGTGATCATATTCGGCCAGGGCCTCCTCGTAGCGACCCATGTACCGGTAGGCAGCGCCGCGGCTGGCAATCGCCCACGCGTTACCGGGCTCAAGTTCCGCCACCCGCGTGAAGTCGGCCAGTGCTTCCTCGTACCGGCCCAGCAGATTGTACGTAAGACCTCGCCCCCAGAATCCCCCGGTATCACTGGGATCCAGCGCGATCGCGCGTTCGTAGTCAGCAAGCGCTTCCTGATAGCGGCCCATCAATCGATAGGTATCACCGCGTCCCCGGATCGTGAAATAGTCGTCCGGATCCAACTGAACCGCCCGGTTGTAGTCATCGAGCGCGTCCTGATAGCGCTCCATGAACGAGTAAGTGTCGCCACGGCCTGAGAACGCCGACGCGCGGCTAGGGTCCAGTTCGATTGCCCGGTTGAAATCGGCAAGAGCCTCCTCAGGGCGGTCTCGGGCATTGTAGGCAATGCCCCGACCGGTGATCGCCCATGCGTCATCGGGGTTCAGCGCGAGCGCACGGTTGTATCTGGCGAGGCCTTCGTCCTGGCCGTCCTGGTCTGGCGTGACCTGCCCGCCCACCTGATGCTGATCGCCCGCCAACCGGCGCTCGAAGCCGGGCAGCATGCCCGGCGCACGCTCACGAAACTCGGCCGTAGCCGCCTCGGTCTGGGCGAGCAGCGCATCAACCTCGCCGCCGTCCGGCTGCCACTGCTCAAACAACGAGCACAGGATCTGAACCTGCGTCCCCGGATACTCCACCTCCGCAGGCTCGATCGCCGACACCAGGTGCACCTCGCCCAGCGCTACCCGGATAAGTCCCTCGGCCTGCCTCGCCGGAAACGGCCCGCCAGCTTCCGCCCGTCTCGCCGCGATGCGTGCGGTAAACGCGGTGACCTTCCTGATATCGGAGCCCGGCCCGAACCAGCGCCGCGCCGACTCAGTGAACAGCACCAGCCAGAATGCGGGATAACGCGACGAGAGCTGCCGGAGCGCCTCATCGATGCCCGCCCCCGCCACCAGGGCCGTCCGCAGGTCCGATACCGCCTCGTTGTCAACCAGGTTCAGGTCATCCTCCACCGAACCAGTCTCCTCGTCCGCCGGTCCTGACGCAGCATCGCCGCCCTGCCCGGCCAGGGGCTTCAGGAGCGCGCAAGGGGTGGGTTGCTCCCCCGGCCAAATGCGATCGCCTCCGCCTGCGCGACCAGTTCACTCACCCTGCTCTCGCCAAATGCCATCTTGTCCAGGGCAATAGCAGTGGCCGCGGCTTGGCCTCTGACCCTTGCATCCAGCGGGATGCCGGTGACATCCACATCGGCCTCACCCAAAGCTGAGCGGAGCAACGCCTCGAGCCGCATCAGGCCGCCAGCCAGATTCTCGTTCGTTGCCCCATGCAACAGGGCCGCGAACGCGGTCACATCACGCACGTCATATTCGGCGCCAAAATATGAGCGCATCACGAGCTCGCAGGCTGCCCCGACAACCGCTGCCTCGTCATCATCCCAGCCTGGCCTGCCGTAATTGAGCCTGGCGGACAGCCGCCTCCTCACCTCACGCTGGCCAAGCATCGTTGCCACCAGCCACTCGCCGATTACAGTCCTCGGCGACAACAGCCTTGGCGCTGGCTTGCTCATCCCGGCCTCCTGCCCTGCAGGGTACTCTAGTGCCAGCGGGCGGGCGAGCTCTTGTTATTCAACGCTAATCTCCGCAATTCGAGCCTCCTCGGTTTCTGTGGGAATCTCGCAACCACTGGACGAAGACGGCCAGCGCCAGCGTGCCCACCAGTCCATTTACCGTGCTGTCACGTATTGGCGGCTCGGGGGCTTGGGCGGGCTGTATTGAGACCCCCTGCGTGGGGTGAGCTGTGGTGGACTTCTCTAGCGCGAGCCTGAGATCCTCAATCGATTGACCTACGCTTTCACCCGTGTGACCCACGTTGAGAATATTCTCTTGGTCTGAAACAAATCCCCTGAAGCCCCCGGGTTCAGGAAATTCAATGCAGCCATTTAGCGTAGGAAGTCTCGGACCTCCACGGCCCATCCCGCCTGCGCCGTAGGCCGCATCTCTCGTACGAACACTCTCGGCCTTGAGCTTGGAAATCAGCTTGCCGTAATCCTGCCTGCTCTGGACAGCCTGGTATCTTGTCTTCTCAATATAGTCACGCCGCTTGTTAAGCTGGGCCTGGGTGATGGCAGGTTTCTCGTGTGGCTTGGCCAGGACGATGTTCTCGTTGGCGAGGACATGCTTTGCCTGCTGGCAGGCCTGGCCGCAGATAATGATCACGGGGTAACCGCCGCCACCACCACCGAACCCACCGCCGCTGCCGCCGCCCACGCCACCGCCGGGCGCCGGCCGTCCCGGCTGAGGGCCGGACCAGCCGCCGAACATGGAGTAGGCGCCGAGGGGCAGCGGGGGCGGCCCATAGCAGTAGGTCCCCGAGCAGCGGTCGCCGACAGAGGTAGTGCCGGAGAATACGAACGCGCCGGTGAGTCCGCCTGTGACAACAATCTCTGGCCAGAAAGCGGCGAAAAATGCCCCGGCGCCTGTGAAAAATGCCGCGACTCGCGCACCCGTCCCGATTCCGGTCGCGTACCGGGCGCCGGATAGCAGGCCGGTGAGGATGGGGCCCCAGCAGGCCAAGAAGCAGTGCCCGGTGGGGTCGCTGGTGGTGAGGGGGTTGTCGGCGGCGTAGCCGTAAGGGCCGGGACCGCCTCCGGCGAGGGGGTCGCCGGTGGTGGCGGGGGTGCCGTCACCGGGCCCGGTGGTGGTGAGCAGGGTGTCGGCGCTGGTGAAGCCGCCGGTGGCGGGGTTGTACCAGCGGGCGCCCATGTTGACCAGGCCGGTGGTGGGGTCGGTGTAGCCGCCCTGGTAGCCCAGGGCGGGCATGGTGCCGGTGGTGGCGGTGATGTTGCCCCAGGGGTCGTAGGCGGCGGACGCGGTCGGCGTGGCGCCGGCCGGGGCGAACAGGGCGGTAACGTCGCCGTGCACCGGGCTGGACCACGCTAGGGCGGTGGTGCCGCCGGTGGCGGCGGCGATCAGGTTCCCGGCTGGGTCGCGGGAGTAGGCCTGACTGACCTGGCCGGTGGAGGACAGGATCGCTGCCGGGCTCAGCATTTGGGGGCCGTCGTAGGCGAGGGTGGTGGTCCCGGCGGAGCCGCTGCGGGTGGCGAGGCGGCCGAGTGCGTCGTAGCCGTAGGACACACCGCCGGCGGTGGCGAGCTGGCCGTAGGCGTCGAAGGTGTAGCTGGTGCTGCCCGACGGGCCGCTGACCTGGGACAGGGTTCCGGACGGGGCGTAGCTGTAGCTGGTGGTCCCGCCAGTGGTGGTGGTGGCGGTCAGCTGGTCGCGCTGGTTGTAGCTGTAGCTGGCGGGGCCGGCGCTGGTGAGGTTCCCGGCGTTGTCGTAGCCGTAGCTGGTCGCCGGTCCCGATGGTGCGGTCCAGGAGGTGAGCCAGTTCGCCTGGTCGTAGGTGTAGGTGCTGGTGCCGGCTCCGGCGGTGCCGGTGGTGGTCTGGCCGGTGAGGTTCCCGGCCGGGTCCCAGGTGTAGGCGGCGGAGGCGATCGTGGTCCCGCCGGAGGTTTTGAGCGTGTCGGCAGTGACGCGGCCGAGCGCGTCGTAGGCCAGCGCCTGGCTGTCCGCGCCGCTGCCATAGGAGACTGTGGTCAGTTCGCCCGTGGCGTCGTAACCGTAGGCCATCGCGGTGCCGGTGACCGGGTCGGTCATTGACGCGAGCCGGCCGGCCGCGTCGTAGCCGAACGCGGCGGTGCCGGTGGCGTCGGTGCGGCTGGTCAGTTGCCCATCACTGTTGTAGCCGTAGGACTGGGCGGGCTGCCCGCCGCCGGTGACCGACACCGGTGTACTCCGGTCGTTGTAGCCGACGCTGACCGTTCCGCCGGGCGAGCTGTAGCTGGTGAGCCGCCCGGACAGGTCATAGCCGAGGGTTCGCGCCGTGGTAGCCACGGCTGCCCCGGATCCGGTCTGGCCGGTCAGGTCGCCGAGGCTGTCGTAGGCCCAGTTCTGGGTGATCCCGCCTGGCTGGGTCTGGCTGACCGCCCGGCCGTCGGCGTCATAGGCGGTGGTGAACGTGCGGCTGGCGGCGGTCGGATAGGCGGTGGTGGACGGCAGGATCACCGATTCGGGCAGGCCGAGGCTGTTGTAGGTGGTGACGGTTGGGTTGCCGTTACCTTCGGTGACCAGAGTCCGCTGCCCCGCCTGGTCATATCCGTAGCCCACGGTGTCCGAGGTGGTGGAGGTGATCGGGGTTGTGACCGCGGTGAGCTGGTTCGCCGCGTCGTAGCTGGAGGTGGTGGTGTTGCCGTCAGGGTCGGTGACCGACGTCTGGTTGCCGGCCGGGTCATAGCCGAAGGAGGTGGTGGCCAGCACGGTCCCGGACGGGTTCGCCTGGCTGAGGCCGGTCTGGCGCCCGGCGGGATCGTACGCCGAGGTGGTGGTGTCGCCGAGCGGGTTGGTCGTTGTGCTCAGGTCGCCATAGCCGTCGTAGGCGTAGGTGGTGGCGTGGCTGAGGGGGTCGGTGGTCTTGGTGACCTCGTTCGCGGCGTCGTAGGTGTGGGTGGTGTTGTTGCCGAGCGGGTCGGTGGCGGAGGTCAGGTTCCCGGCGGCGTCGTAGGCCAGGGCGGTGGTGTAGGCGGCGTTGGCGGGGGTGCGTTCCACCTGGGTGGCGGTGATCTGGCGGCCGAGGTCGTCGTAGGTGGCCTGGGTCTGCGCGCCGGTGGGGCTGACGGCGGCGGTCTGCTCGCCGTCGGTGTCGTATCCGTAGTTCCACTGCCCGGCGATGCCCCCGACCGGCGGGTCGGTGACCCGGACCAGGTCGCTGAGCTGGTCGTAGGAACGGGTCCAGGTGTTCCCGGCCGGGTCGGTCACCGAGGTGATGTTGCCGTTGCCGTCGTAGGCCGTTCTGGTGACCGGGTGGACCGTCGTGCCACCGGGCGGCGTGTAGGCGGGCTGGGTGGTGCTGGTCAGCCGCCCGGCGCCGTCATAGCCGGCGACGGTGACCTGGCCGAGTGGGTTCTGGACCTGGGTCTTGTCACCGAAGGTGTCGTACCCGTAGGTCGTGGCCGGCTGGGCCGCGGATGGCGCCGCGCCATTCTGGGTGACCGGGATCGGCGGGGCGGTGATGGTCTGCAGGTTCCCGGCCGGGTCGTAGGCCATTGTCGTGGTGTAGCTGGCGGGGGTGCCGCCGGTGACGTTGCCGCGCGGGTCGGTGATGGCGGTGAGCTCGCCAAGCTGGTCAACGGTGTAGCTGGTGACCAGGTTCTGGCTGCCGTTCCTGACGGTCTGGCTGGTCAGGTAGTTGCCAGAATCCCAGGTGTAGTCCGTCTCCCGCGACCCCGCCGACCCGGTGCCAGCCAGGACGGTGCTGGTGACGTCGCTGTCGGCGTCGTAGGTGTAGGTGGTGGCCCGGTTCAGGCCGGCTGGGTCCAGGGTGGTGCTGGTGAGGTGGTTCCCGGCGTCCCAGGTCTGGTTGGTGGTGGACAGGCCGCCGTTGGCGGCGTCCTGGGTGAGGTTGCCCGCGCCGTCGTAGGTATAGGCGTGCAGGCCGACGTCGGCCGGTGTGCTGGATCCGTTCAGCCGGGCGCCGGTCGCGGCGACGGTCGCGAGCAGGTTATCCAGGTAATAGGTGTACGACGTGGTGCGGCCCATCGAGTCGGTGACCGACGCGAGCCGGCCACCCGGGTCATAGCTGTACGAGTCCAGGACCAGGTTCGCCGCTGGGGAGGGGCTGAACGGGTTGCCGATCCAGTTCTCCAGCGCCTTGGTCGCCACCTGGCTGGTGGGCGTGTAGGAGTATGCGTAGGTGCTGCCGACCGGGTCGGTAACCGTGGCGATGTTCCCGGCGGCGTCGTAGGTGTAGCTGGTGACAGCGCCCGTCGGGTCGGTGAGGGTGGCCAGTTCGCCGTTGCCGTTGTAGGTCCGGGTGGTGGTGCGGGTGGCATCCCCGCCCGTGGTGTCAGAGATCGCGGCGGTGAGCACGTTGCCGTCCGGATCATAGGTGTAGGTGGTCCTCGCGGTGTGGGTCACGCTGGTGACCGCGTTGTGCACCCCGGGCCCGGTCTGCGTGAGCAGCCGCCCGAGCGGGTCATAGGTGTAGGCGGTCGTGACGCCGTTCGGGAAGGCCGAGGAGGTCACCGTCATGCTGGTCCGACGCCCGAGCGCGTCGCAGGTGTAGGCGGTGACCAGCCCGTTGGGGTCGGTCCGCCGCATGAGGTCACCGGCGGAGTCGTAGGCGTAGCTGGTGACATGGCCGCCCGCGTCGGTCCTGGAGGCCAGCAGGCCGGGCGGGGTGGTGCCGCCGCCAACGGCCGGCTCGGTACCGGTGGTATAGGTCCAGGCCAGCGTGCGGCCGTTGGGGAAACCGGGGGTGGCGGGCAGTTGCTCGGAGGTGATGTCGCCGTAGCTGTCGTAGCCCCAGGCCGTCAGGTAGGTGTTATCCAGGGCGCTGGACGAGCGGGCGTCGGCGTAGACGGTCATCTGGTCGTTGCGCGGGTCGAACGGGTTGGTGGTATCCAGATAGTGGTCGTACCAGGACGCGTACCAGGTGCCGTTGCTGCGCTCCGTCGCCTGGCCGGTGATGTTGCCCCGCGCGTCGAGCCAGTAGCCGGTCGGGTTGCCGTTGGGGTCCTGGATCCGGTTGACGAATCCCTCGGTGTTGTACTGCCAGGTCGTGGTACCCCCGGCCTGATCGGTCTGCGATGTCATGTGGTAGCCGCGGAGCGGATCGTAGACGCTGGTGATGGCGCCACCGCGCGGGTCGGTCAGCCGGGCGGTCGCGGTCACGCTGCCCGCGGTTCCGCCGTAGCTGAGCGTGCCCAGGGTCCAGGTCCCGCCCTGGGAATCGGTCTCGGTGGCGACCCGGTCCGCCGCGGTGTTGTAGGTCAGCTGCGCCTGGATTCGGCCGCTTGGCAGGGTGATGGAGTTGATCTCGCTGGCCTGCTGGGCTGCCTGGTGGTGCTCGGCCGCGGCGGCCGGGCCAAGTGGGGTGTCATACAGGCTCACGTCAGCGATGTCGCCGGTGAACGCGAATGTCCCGCCCGCTGAGGGCGTGCCAGGCCAGCTCGAGGCGTAGCCGTCGCCGATGTAGGTGTCGTCCTGCGTGGGCGCCGAGATCGGGGCGGTGGTGGACAAGGTCCCGGCCTGCACGCCGTCCAGGTACAGAGTCTGCGCTGTGGCGTTGCCGGCCAGGACAGCCTGATGCCAATTGCCGTCGTTGACGGTCTGGGTGGAGGTGATCGGCGCCTTGGTGCCGGCCCAGAACTCGCCGCGCAGCTTGCCGTCGGTGCCCACGTACAGCACCGGCGTGTAATGCGCCGGGGTGGCCCCGATCGCGGTGTCCTGGTAGGACAGGATCACCCCATTGCTGGTCGTCTTGAACCACGCCTCCGCGGTCACGAACGGCCCGAGTTCGGTCAGTGTGTTCTTCGGCAGGCTTACCCACCCCGACCCGCTGAACTTCGCAGCGGTCGCGCTGCTGCCCGCGCCCGGTCCGGTGTCCTGGCCGAGGGTGACGCCGGAGGAGTAGGTGCCGTTGTCGGCCCCCAGGTTCGCGCCGATCGCGCTGGCCGCGGTCGTCCCGGACGGGTCGCCCAACGGCCAGTACCCGACCGGGCCCGAGTCGGTCAGCGTGGTGTGCAGGTGCGAGCCGGTGGCATAGGTGTAGGAGGTGCAGTCTGGCGCGGGTGCCGGGGAGCAGACCTTGGTGAGGCTGTCCCCGGAGTAGCTGTAGGTCCAGGTCAGCGGGCTGCCACCGACCGGGTCGGTGGCCGCCGACGCGACGTGCCCGCCGCTCCAGGTCAGGTGGAGTGCCCGGCCACTGGCCGCGGTGATCGTGGCCAGCTGGCCCGAGGCATACGTCAGCGCCTCCGTCCGCCCCCGGTTGTCGGTGACGGCGGTGAGCTGTCCGGCGGCGTTGAAGTCGTAGACCGTTGATGACTTGTCCATCAGCTGCCAGCCGCCGCCGGTCACCGAGGCCAGCGTCGCGAACATGCCCTGCTGCGGGCTGTAGGAGCCGTCGCTGTTCAGCGCGAACCGCGCCTGGGTTCCGTCGGGCATCGTGACGACGAGGCTGCCGGTCCCGCCGTTGTCCGGGGTGACCTGCATGTCATACAGCGTCGACCAGCCGGCGCCGAACAGGCCGCGGGTACGCGGATCCAGGCTGTTGTAGCTGCGGGTGATCGCCAGCGGCGGCCCAGCGGTCTCGACATTCGCGTCGGTCACGCTGGTGGAGTAGTTGCCCATCACCGGGTTCAGGGTGCCCCCGGCCGCGTCGCCCGCCGCCAGGTGCGAGGTGACCACTGGCTGCGGCACGGCGGTTTCCAGCAGGTACCACGGCCCGGTCGCAGTGGCCTGCGTGCCGTAGCCCCCGGCGTCCTGCGCCCACACGGTCCAGTAGTAGTCGGTGTTCCACGACAGCTTCCCGGCCGGGACCTGCCACACCTGCCCGGGCTGCCACGGCGAGGACACGCACCACGAGAAGTTCCCGTACGGGCCCGCGCACAGGTCGAACCAGTAGTTCACCGTCGCGGACGGCCAGGCATCCACGCTGGTCGCGGAGGCGAACAACTGCGGGGTCAGCGTGTCGACCTGGTAGTTGTTCAGCGGGTACATCGCGGTCAGGTTCGGCGGGATGCTCGCCACGGTCAGCGCCAGGTCCGCGGTCCGCGGCACACCCCAGTCGCTGAACATGGCATAGCCGTCCGACGTGACATAGATCATGTCGAACTTGACGTCATAGCTGCCCGGCGAGATGGGGTTGATCTTCGCGTGCACGGTGACCGTCGACCCGGGCGCGACGTTCGACGGCATCACCGTCTGCGCCGGGGCCACCGGCTCCTGACTGCCGGTGCTGGCGTCGTATACCTCGTACTGCAGCTTGTAGCCGTTGGTCGGGGTCCACGTGTCGTGGCCCTTGTTGGTGACCTTGACATCGACATAGCCAGCCTGGTTGTTCGTCACCGCCGGGGAGACGGTCGGCGTGGAGGACGTGAACGCGTACGTCGCGTTGTACGGGCTGTAGGTCACGGCCAGGTAGGGCGCGTTCAGGCCGTAGGCGGCGTTGTCGGAGTCGAATTTCTTCCACCCGCAGTCGACGGTCGCGGCGGCCCCGCACGCGACCTGCCCTGACGTGGGAGCGCGGACTGTCAGCCCGTAGTTATTCCCGCCGTTCGCCCAGCTTTGCACCAGGCTCGTTCCCGCCGACCCCAGGTCTATGTGCTCCCACGCCGGGTCCGGGCAGCCGGTATACCCAGCGGCGAATTTGGCGGTCCCCAGCGCGGTCGAGTTGTACGACGGGCCTGGATAGTTGGCGATGCCGCCCGCGCTCCAGGACTGCGTGACCTTATAGACGCCGACTGGCTCCGCGGTGCACGAATACGACCAGATCTCATCCATGTACAAGGTTGCGCCGTAGATCGTGTCATTCGACAGCTCGCTCGACAGTGCCGAGAAGTCCAGGTAGGTCGCCGCATAGTCCGAGCCGCCGTCCCACGTGCCGATCCGCAGCTCAGCAGACGTGCTATTGGACGTCGTATAGCCGGTCTGCACGAACGTGTCATGCGAATCGGCATAGTTCCACAGCGCGGTCGGGTCCACCGTCACCGGGAAGACGCGGGCCGGGTCGGCCAGCCACGCCTTGTCCAGGCTCATCGTCAGCACCCAGCCCCCACCCGGAACCTGGGATACCCGATAACTCACCCCTGGCGAATACGCGCCGATGTCCGAATGGGGGTCGATATTGGAATCGGTCATGAACCCATGCGGGAACCACGCCACCACGTTCCCGCCCGCATCGGTGAACAGCACCCGTCCGGCGGCATCCACCGAGGGGGAAACACCCTGCAGATCCAGCGGGAACTGCCAGGTCGCGGGGGCGTTCGGGGAGGCAAGGATGATCTGTTCCTTCGCACCACCACCCGGCAGCGCGGTAAGCGACAGGTCCGCCGACGGCAGGATCCCCGGGTAGGTGATGGAACTGGCGCTGACCTTCCCAGCCACCGGCGCCGCGCCCACGACACCAAAACCAACCGTCGCGCCGTTGCCGAACCCAAGCGCCGCGAGGTCGGAGGCGGTCCCGGCCGGCGCGAACCGCTCCATGAGTGAGTCAGCGGCCACCTGCCAGTCAGCACCGCTGGTCCCCGCCGTGGCGGCGGCCTGCGAGAAAGCGGGGCTGGCCGTGGGCCCGGCGCCGGCGTGGACCAACGACGTATTGATCGGTGCCCAGCTGCCGTCCGGCAGCCGGTAATTCACTGGATGCTGGTAGACGTCAGCCGTCTTCGTGCCGTCAGCGTTCTGGAATACGCGGGCGAAAGCCCGTCCGGCAGAGGCCGGCAGCGGCTTGCTCGTTCCTGGCACATAGCCCTGGACCTTGAGCGGATGCTGCGCGGGAGCGGGGGGGAGGGCCGGCAAGCTGCCGCGAGGCGACGGCGGTGGGCGCACCCCCGAATGTGCCGACGAATGCGGCACATTAAACCGCTCCGGCGGCACAGTCCCCTTCGGCGGTGGCGGCGGCTGGCTGGTCCCCCGGCTGCCCTCACGCGGCGGCGGCGGCACATGCCCGGAAACCCGCACCGCCCGGTCCGCGGCCGTCACCGACGCCGGCACCAGATGCGGCCGGGCCGTCACCGGAGCAGTCATCTGCCGCGGCGTGGTCACCGCCGCCCGGCCCGGCACAAACGACGGGCCAGGTAACCCCGAACGGAACGGATCCGGGACAGAAGAAAACAGCGACAACCCCACCGCCACCGAAACTCCAGCAGCAATCAGCCTGAACTTCCTGGAATGGACGATCACCCGCACACGCTTGCCAGCCACGCTGAACGCATGACCCCTGCTCACACCACGTCGAGGCAGCATCGGGCAGTCCCTTCTCGCAGCCTGCCCGCACGCTCTCACCCCACGGTGGAAGCAGAGTGGAAGCAAAGTGGAAGATCATGCATGAGGGTTGCGCAGAACTGCGACTGGCGCGTTTGGGCCTGCCTACTGATAACGGCGTAGCCGGATGGATCGGCGACCGGACAGTCAGCGGCCCGCCACGTGGCTTCGCGAGCAGTTCGGCCTGCAGCGCCTGCATACCGGAAGGGTCCAGGCCCAGCGACAGCGCGTGCTCAATGCCGTCCCGGGCCATCTGGGCTGCCTCCGCCGTCCGGCCCGCCCGTGCGAGGCACCAAGCCAGGAGCCGGCGCAGCTCCTCATCATCTGGCCAGCGCGCCACCATCACCGCCAGCTCCCCGATCACCTCACGATGGCGGCCCAGTCCCACCTCGGCCTCCACCCGTCCCGACCAGGCAGCGCGATGCAGCGCCTCCAGCCGCCCTACCTCATCCGCGGCGAACGGCCGGTCAGCAATGTCCGCGAAAGGCCGCCCCCGCCACAGCGCCAGCGCGTCAATGAACGAGGCAGCGGCCTCGCTGCACTCGCCCGCGGACAAGTAATCTCGCCCCCGCGACACCATCTTTTCGAAGCGGGCCGCATCGATGCGCTCGGGCTCCAGACGCACCGCGTAGGCGGTCCCACCCGCCATCCGCTCTGTGACCAGCCATGAGGAGGAGCTGCGCGACCCCGGGCCCATCTGGCCAGGCATCCCGTCAATGGCCCTTCGCAGGTGGGCGACATGGCTGCGCAGGGTGGCGGGCATACGCTCCCTGTCCTCACCAGTCCACAGCAACTCCGCCAGCCGCGCCGACGACACCTGCCGGCCCCGGGCCAGAAGTAGCGTCAGCAGCAGCACCCGCTGCTGCGGGCCTATCAGGACCTGCCTGCCTCCGGCGGTCACCACCAGCGGGCCGAGGAGCTTCACGTCGATCACAGCGCGCACCTCCACCTAAGCCACCACGGCACGCAAAGGAACCCAAACGACAGCCTTATCACTCTGGCCACGGCAGATGTAGTGACAATGTATGACTTAAATCAAGCTCGATGTCTAGACCTTTACAGATGCACACGGATGAGGTATGCAAGCGAACTTGCATCTCGACCGCCAGCACGCCCTGCCGATCCGAGCGCACGCATCATGAGGTACCAAGGTCCGCCGGCCCAGCTACGTCAGTACCTGCCATCTCCATCTCTTGAACACTGGCTTCCCGGCTCCGCCACCAGCCACCGGCTCCCGCAAGCACACGGAAACCCACGCAGGCCGCCAGCGCCCAGAACAAGAACCCGAGCCAGCCCACCGTCGACGGGTAAGCGCGCACGATCGGACCGACATCACCCAAGAGCACGGTCACCGGGATGCTGTGGCCAAGCGCGATCAGGACCTCCGCCGCCAGGCTGCCCAGCGCGCACCCAGCCACCGCGACGATCGCGCCTGGGACCGCCAGCGACCGGTCACCAGGCCGGACCCACGCCATCACCATCCCCACAGCCAGCCCAATCATCACCGCCAGCAGCGAGAACTGGTACCTGACCAGATACGCGACGACCCCCCAGACCGCCGCTCCGGCCACCGCCACACCCACCCCGGCCAGGATCGCCATGCCAGCGCTCCCCCGATGTTGCGGCTGATGACGAACGTGATTCGAATCCATACCTCGTCCTCACCTTCGTGCGCCATTCGCCGCATCCCGCAACCGCTGCGGGGGGACTCCGGCGGTTGCGTTTTGCGCGCATGATGCCATAGGGCGGTCACGCGCCGCTACCCAGGACCGGGTCAGCACTGTAGGTGCCCCGCCCCTGCAGCTGTGCTGCTGCATTTGCTCCTGTATTGGCCCAAGGCGCGGTGCTCAGATTTTTGAATTATGCCTTTGACCTGTGGAGCTAGGCCATGACCCGCCCAGCGACGAGCCCGCCAGCAGGGATGTGCCGACCACCCTCCTCGAGCTGGAACGGACCGAGGATGCATGCCCTTGCATCGTCCCCAGCTGGGCGCTGTCAGCGAGCTGTCAGCGCCCAGAGTGCATTGTCGGACCAGGCAGCAAGGAAGACGAGGCACGCACCTGGAAGGGAGAAGACGGCAGCACCTGGGCATGCGCCTATATTCCCCGGCACCACTTGCGGGTGGGGCATGAAGGAGGGCTAGATCATGACCGCCGAGGCAGGCCCGATACGCAACGATCCGCCGGTCACTGACCTGGTGATACGCGCGAAGAACGGTGACAAGCAAGCATGGGATGCCCTCGTCGAGCGGTACGCCCCGCTGATCTGGTCAATCTGCCGCAGATACCGGTTGAGTAGCGCCGATTCCGAAGACGTCAATCAGAGCGTCTGGCTCATCCTTGTGGGCCAGCTCGTTGCGCTCCGTGAGCCAGCCGCACTTTCTGGCTGGCTCGCCACCACCACCCAACGCGAGTGCGGCCGGGTCCTGCGCGCAGCGCACAGAACGCAGCCCGGTAGGCAGGTGCTGGAGGAAAACATCCCGGACGAGCAGGCCGCGACGGCCGAGGAGGAGTTGCTCAAAGCCGAGCGTCACGCAGCGCTACGCGAGGCATTCACCTATCTGTCACCCAGCTGTCAGCAGCTGATCGCCATGCTGATCCAAGACCCTCCTGTGCCGTATGCCCAGATCAGCGCCAAGCTGGGTATCCCGGTTGGCAGCATCGGGCCCACCCGCCGCCGGTGTCTGAACAAGCTGCGCAGCCATCCGGCAATCACGGCCCTGATCGATGCCGAAACCGGCAGCACGCCAGGTGGGCTGCATAGCAAGACAGCAGTTCGGCAGTGACGATCAGACCGCGACTGCGCCACGCGCCCTAACACCGAACCGGCGCTGCGCTGTGGGTATCTACCGAAGACCCGTAGCGCAGGGCCAGCCCCTCCCCCGCTACCTGCTCCGCGCCGCCATACAGATCCCGGGGGTAACGAGTTCTACGATGAGGGCCGCATGACATCATGCGGTCCGGGCCTGGCAATAACGGTCAGAATGTGACGGCAGGCCGGCTATCCGGGGATCGAGCCGTAACACGGGCAAACCGCACGCTGGCTTTGCCAGATTGCCGGGTCCAACACCGGAACCGCACCTGTTGGGTGAACTTCGGTGCGCCAGCGCGGGTAAGGCGCTCTCTCGTCCCAAAATAAGACGCTTGTCTTCCTTGCTGCATGCTTCGACAATGGACTCTTACGGTCCGCTGACGCCACGGGGGGAGGCGGACGATGAGGGTACAGGTCCTTGGCCCGTTCCATCTCGAGGACGGCGGCCGGCGGATTGCCATCGGCGGCGTTCGTCAGCGTGCCGTGCTTGCCGACCTGGTGCTGCACACCAACGAGGTCGTGCCCAGCGAGCAGCTTCTGGTCGAGCTGTGGGGCGAGGACTCCCCGCCGGGCGCGGCGAATGCCCTTCAGGCGGCGATCTCACGGCTGCGAAGAGTGCTCCCGGCGGGCCGCCTCATCACCACCGCACCGGGCTACATGCTGCGGGTTTTCCCGGCGGAGCTCGACGCCGCCCAGTTCGAGCAGCTCATCTTCGAGGGCCGGGATGCTCTCGCGGCGGACGCGGCAGCGGAGGCCGTGCAACTGCTTGACCAGGCGATGACGCTCTGGCGCGGCCCGCCGCTGGCCGATTTCCGCTACGAGCCCTTCGCGCAGGCCGAGATTGCCAGGCTGGAGGAGCTGCAACTGGCGTGCCTGGAAGAACGGAACGAGGCGAACCTGGCTCTGGGCTCGGCGGGCGCGCTCACGGCTGAGCTGGGCCGGATGGTGGCCGACCATCCGCTGCGGGAGCGCCTTCGCGGTCAGCTCATGCTCGCCCTTTACCGCAGCGGCCGGCAGGCCGAAGCCCTTGAGGCCTACCGCCAGTTCCGCGGTACGCTCCTGGACGAGCTGGGATTGGAACCGTCGTCGGCCCTGAGTGAACTCCAGGCGGCGATCCTGCGCCACGACCCGGTTCTCGCACCCGGATCGGCCACCGGCGGGACGCCCTTGGCTCGCAGGCCTGTCACGGTGCTCTGCGTCGCGCTGCAGCTAGCGCCCAGCTCAGGCGCGGCGCTGGACCCGGAGGCCCACGGCGTCGTGAACGAGCACATAGCCTCGGGCCTGGCCGCCGTGCTCGAGCGGCATGGCGGAAGGCTGGCGGCCAGCGATGGCGAGCACCTGATGGGCGTGTTCGGTGTCGCCGCCGTGCACGAGGACGACGCCCTCCGGGCGGCCCGGGCCAGCCTGGAGGCACGAGAGGCGCTCACCGCCGAGGCGGGTGTCCTGCTGCGCCATTATGGCGCCAGCCTGGTTCACCGCTCCGGCCTGGCGACGGGTGAGGCCCTGGTCGGAGGGCCTGGTCCGCTGGGGTTCGCGGGGAATGTAGGAGCCCAGGCGGTGATGCTCGCGGAGGCCGCCGGGCCGGGCGAGATCCTCATCAGCCAGCAGACCCAGCAGCTCGCCGCTGGAGCCATCGAGACCGATAGCGCCGGTCCCGATCGGTTCCTCTTACGGTCCGCACACGCCGCCCTGCGTTCCCTGGCCGTCCGTCTCGATGCGCCGTTGGTTGGCCGCGGCGAAGAGGTAGGCCGCCTCGAGGCCACCTACGACCGCGCCACCAAGGAGCGGGTGACCATGACCGTCACCGTGACCGGGGAGGCAGGTCTCGGAAAGACACGGCTGGTCCAGGAATTCGCCGGGCGTCTCGGCGGTGAGGCGCATGTGCTCACCGGCCGATGCCTCAACTATGGCGAGGGCATCACGTTCTGGCCGCTGCGGGAAGTTGTTCGCCAAGCGTGCAGCGGGGACGACTCGCTGGAGAGGATCAAGGATCTCCTGGCGGGCGAGGCGGACGCGGCTGCCGTCGCCGAGCAGCTTCACCGCTCTCTCGGCCCCGGCAGCAGCCACGGCACGACGGCCGCCGCGGAGATCTTCTGGGCCGCCCGGCGCTTCCTGGAAACCCTCGCACGGCACCGGCCCGTGCTGGCCGTCTTCGAGGACCTGCACTGGGCCGAACCGACCTTCCTCGACCTGGTGGAATCGCTTGTCCTTCAGCCCGGGCGATCACCCATCGCCGTCGTCTGCATCGGCCGCCCGGAACTGCTTGACCAGCGCCCGGCCTGGGCAGCCGAGGCCGACAGGTCGTTCTGCATCCAGCTCGCGCCGCTCGGCGAGGACCCGGCCGCGGCGCTGCTGGACTCGCTGTCAGCCGGCCAGCGAATTCCACCGTCCACCCGGGCACGGCTTATCGAAACCGCTGGCGGCAATCCCCTCTACCTGGAACAACTGGCAGTCTCCCTCAGCGAGCAGAGCAGAAGCGATATCCGGCCGGCGCTGCCGCCCACGATTCAGGCTTTGCTGTCGGCACGGCTCCAGCGCCTGGGGCCGGGAGCCGGCAGCGTCCTCGCCCGGGCCGCCATCGTCGGCAAGGACTTCGGCGGGCAGGCGGTCCAGGCATTGCTCCCGGTCGAGGCGCGCGCGCCGTTCAGGCGCAACCTTCAGGCCCTGGTCGCCCGAGGCCTGGTACAACGCGGGCCGCCCAGCCGGATTCCTGCGGAGGAGTACAGCTTCCGGCACATCCTCATCCAGGAGGCGGCTTACCGCGCGATTCCCAAGTCCCTTCGAGCCGAGTTGCACCACAGCTATGCCGACTGGCTCGAGACCGTCCCGGAACCTTTCCCCGGGCTCTCGGAGATTCTCGGGCATCACCTCGAACAGTCGGTCCGCTATCACAACGAGCTATGGCCCGCCAATTCCGAGTCCGGTGCGCTGTCGCGCCGGGCGGCCAGGCACCTCGAAACGGCGGGGTGCGCCGCGTATGACCGCGGCGACGACGTCGCGGCAGTGAACCTGCTGGACCGCGCGGCCGCGCTACTTCCAGGCGACGACCCAGCCCTCGGGCGGCTCTATACGAGCCTGGGCACGGCATTCATCGAAGCTGGGCAGCTCGAAAAGGCAAAGGCCACCCTCGACCACGCTCAGCGCATCACCGCCGCCGAGGGCGACGAACGCCAGCACGCCCACGCCCGGGTTCAGGCTCTCCTGCTGAGCCTGGAGATGGATCAGAGCGATGCAACCGCAAAGATCACCCACGCGCTTCCCGAATTGCGCCGTGAATTTGACCAAAACCAGGATGATCTGGGAATCTGCCGAACCCTGCAGCTAGAGGCCGCGCTGCATTGGAACCACGCCAGATCCGGCCCCGCCGAATATGCCTGGCAGCGTGCTGCCGAGTACGCGCGCAAGGTGAATGATCGAAGGCAGCTGACCGATATCCTCAGGTGGCTTGCCTCAGCTGCTCTATGGGGCCCAACCCCGGCGCCGACGGGGATACGGCGGTGTAAGGATTACCTTGACGAGATCGGGAACCAGCCCTTCGGGAAGGCGGTTATCCTCCACCATCTGGCGGGCCTATACGCGATGCAGGACGACGTCGCGGCGGCACAGGCAGCGCTTAGCAGCGCGAAGAGCCTCCTGGATACCCTCGGCCCCACGATGACGGCGGCGATCACCCAGCCCGCCGCCTTCGTTGCGATGCTCGCTGACGATCCAGCGACCGCTGAGAAGTATCTTCGCCTCGAATACGACTTCCTCGACCGGATGGGTGAGCGGCGTCTTCTGGCCTCCACCGCGGCGGAACTGGCCAGAGCGATTGCGGCGCAAGGTCAGAGCCGATATGACGAAGCCGCCCGCCTAATCGCCATAAGCCGGGACGCTGCGGCCGGCGAGGACCCGTCAGCCGAAACCTTCAGCCGGGCTCTGTCAGCCAGGATACTCGCCGACCGCGGCCGTTATCGCGAAGCCGAGGAACTCGCGCGCTCCGCGGAAGCACTCGCCGCGCAGACCGACTTTCTGAGCCAGCATGCCGACATTCTGCTCGATCTGGCTTACGTCCTCGCGGCGGCCGACCGGGTCATCGAAGCGCACACCACCGCAGCCCGGGCCGTTGACCTCTACCAACGCAAAGGAAACCTCCCAGGAGCCCGGGAGTCGCTCCGCCACCTCACCCACTACGCAGAATTCCTCCCAACTGCCCGGAGGGTTTAAAACCCACCTACCTGAAAGGATTCCACCCATGGCGAACTCAAAGGTCAAATCCCAGGTCACTCAGGTCAATCAAAGAGGCGACAACACTGTCGTAGTTTACATCCGGACCGGCAGTTTCAAAGCTGGCCAAGAAGTTGAAGTATCAGTCTATCTTACGCAGGGCGAAACTTACGCTGCCCACTATGAAAAAAAACACATTCCCTATCCCGATGACCCCAGCAATACCGAGCAGCCTGCTGTGCTACATGTGGAACTGCCAGCGACGCCGTTGAAAGCGGACCAGGAAGTGACAGTCCTAACGCGGGTAGCAGAAGTATGGCCCAGCGTTCTGAAATCGGATCCACAGAAGTTGAATGTATTAATGGCGGCACTAAAGGAACCCCCGAGCGAAGGGCCACAGGCTGTATGGACGTACCAGGACTCTGAGGGAAAAGGGAACGGGGATCAAGAGTCCCCGCCGCCAGGGAACGGGGGCGGCCGAGTCACGACGCTCCCGCAGGAAAAGCCGCCCGCCTGAGCACAGCCGCTCAGCCACCGGGCGCAAGGACAACCAAGCTATACCACGGCACATGGTGGCACCGGCATCAACTTGAGCAGTCCGATGACACGATGACCGGCCGCTTTACCAGACTGCTCCCGGAGTACCGCGCTGAGTTCGACCTCGACGACCTCGAGGCGCTCGCGGATGCGATGACTGCGGGTCCGGAGCTCGAGCCCGCCCCGGAGGGCGAGCCCGATCCCGAGGAGGACCCGCAGATCACCGCCGCCTACACCTACCTGGGCCAGTTCACCGACCACGACCTCACCTTCGACCCTACGTCCCGGCTGCGGGAGGCGCTGACCGACCAACAACTCGAGGCCCTGGCGGATTTCCGCACGCCGCGCTTCGACCTGGACAACCTGTACGGGCGCGGGCCGGACGACCAGCCCTACCTGTACGAGCCGGACAAGATCCACATGCTGCTGGGCGAG
>Ga0066903_100000828_pt1 | contig 21015 bp, 18 predicted proteins | sample PanSoiMetaGPlot1_FD_67491 | JGI IMG/M metagenome (GOLD analysis project Ga0066903, IMG submission 67491) | Tropical forest soil microbial communities from Panama analyzed to predict greenhouse gas emissions - Panama Soil - Plot 1 (version 2) | ecosystem: Environmental > Terrestrial > Soil >... | reverse complement strand
TCAGTCCGGCGGCAGCAGCAGGCTGACCGGGTTCTCGATCAGGCGCTTCACTTCCGCCATGAACTGTGCCGCGGTCGTGCCGTAGAACACGCGGTGGTCGACGGACAGCGTCATCCGCATCACCTTGCCGACCGCGACCCGGCCGTCCTCGACCACCGGCACGTCCTTGATCGCGCCGACCGCCAGGATCGCGGCCTCGGGCGGGTTGATGATCGCGTTGAACTCGTCCACGCCATACATGCCGAGGTTCGAGATGCTGAACGTGCCGCCCTCCAGGTCGCCAGGTGACGGCTTCCCGGACCGCGCCCGCTCGATCACCTGCCGGGAGTCGATGGAGATCTGCACCAGGTCCTTGCGGTCCACGTCGTGGACGACGGGCACCAGCAGGCCCAGGCCCTGCGCGGGCGGGACGGCCAGCCCGATGTTGACCGAGCGCTTGCGCTGGAAGCGGCCGTCCACCCAGGACGCGTTGACCTCCGGGAACCGCGTCAGTGCGATCGCGCAGGCCCGCGTCAGCAGGTCTGTCATCGTCACGCGGTCGGCGCTGGGCACCGTGTCCTTGAGCTGCTGGCGCAGCCGGACGGCCTCGTCCACCCGCGCCTCGACCGTCACGTAGAAGTGGGGGACGGTCGTCTTCGACTCCGTCATCCGGCGCGCGATCGTGGCCTGCATCCGGTTCGGCTCGATCAGCTCGACCTCGGCGCCCGCGGGGCGCGGCGCCGGTGCGGTCGCGACCGCCGAGCGGCGACCCGAACGCTCCGAGGCCGCGATCACGTCCTCCTTCACGACACGTCCTTCCGGTCCGGTGCCGGCGACCGCCGCCAGGTCGACGCCCAGTTCATCGGCCAGCCGCCGCGCGATGGGCGAGGCCTTCACGCGCTCGGCCCCGTTGCGCGTGGGAGCGGGTCGGGGCGCGACCGGCTCGGCGGGAGCCGGCGCCTGCAGGGGGGCCGTGGGACGCTCGGGAGCCGCTGGGGGAGCCGGCACGGCGGCGGCAGCCGGCTCGGGCGGCGCAGCCGGCACGGGCGGCACGGGCGGCGCGGGCCGCGCGGGCGCCGCAGGCCGCACGGGCGCGTCGCCGCCGATCCGGCCGATCAGCTCTCCGACCGGCACTGCCCGGCCCTTCTCCACCGCGATGTGCAGCACCCCGTCGGCCTCGGCCTCGATCTCGAAGCTGGCCTTGTCCGACTCGATCTCCGCCAGCACCTCGCCGCGGTGCACCTCCTGGCCGTCCTGCCTCTTCCACTCGAGGACGGTGCCCTCCTCCATCGTGTCGGAGAGCTTGGGCATGTTGACGTCGGGCATCGCAGTCGACTCCTCAGACCCCGGCCGGCTGGCGCTTGCCGACCACGCGCAGCGCCTCCCGCACGATGTCGTCGGCCGAGGGGATCGCCGACCGCTCCATCTCCTTGTTGTAGGGCATGGGCACCTCGGCCCCGCCCAACCGGCGGATCGGCGCGTCGAGGTCGTCGAACGCGCGGTCCTGCAGGCCGGCCGCGATCTCGGCGCCGACGCCGTACGTCGTCCAGCCTTCCTCCACGACCAGGCAGCGGTTCGTGCGCCGGATCGAGTCCACCAGCGTCGGCCAGTCGATGGGCCGGAGCGAGCGCAGGTCGATCACCTCGGCGTCGACGTCCTCTTCTTCCAGCCGCTGGCCCGCGATCCCGGCCAGCACCGCCTGGCGGGAGACGCCGATGATCGTGAGGTCGCTGCCCGGCCGGCGGACGGCCGCCCTGCCGATCGGCGTCGTGTAATCGCCGTCCGGCACCTCGCCGCGCAGGTTGTACAGGCTCATGCTCTCCAGGAACATGACCGGGTTGTCGGTGCGGATCGCCGACTTGAGCAGCCCCTTCGCGTCCTCCGGCGTCGTCGGCGCCACCGCCAGCAGCCCCGGCACGAACGCGTACAGCACCTCCAGGCTGTGCGAGTGCTGCGACGAGAGCTGGTGTCCGGCGCCGCCCGGCAGCCGCATCACCATCGGCACGCTGACCTCGCCTCCGAACATGTAGCGGATCTTGGCCGCGTTCTGGACGATCTGGTCGTAGGCCTGGAGCGAGAAGTTGATCGTCATCATCTCGACCACCGGCCGCAGCCCGGACATCGCGGCGCCGATCGCGGTGCCGGCGATCACCTCCTCGGCGATCGGCGCGTCGACCACGCGCATCGGGCCGAAGCGGTCGAGCAGGCCCTCCGTCACGCGGTAGGCGCCGCCGAACACGCCGATGTCCTCGCCGATCAGGAACACGTTCTCGTCGCGCTCCATCTCCTCCATGAGCGCCTCCCGCAGCGCCGCGCGGAACAGCTTCTCAGGCATTGCGGCCCCTCCGGCCCTGGCCGGCCACCTCCCCAGCAAGTGGGGAGGGATACATCTCCCACTCGCCGGCGTAGAGGTAGCGGTACAGCTCGTCGACAGCCGGGTTGGGGCTCTGGTCCGAGAAGCGCACGGTCTCGTCGACCTCCGCGTCGACGCCGTCCTTCAGACGCTTCATCTCGTCGGCGCTCACCACCCCGGACTCCAGCAGCCGCTGTTCGAAGCGGACGACCGGGTCGCTCCGCAGCCAGTGCTCCTTCTCCTCCTCCGACCGGTACTTGTCGGGGTCGACCACCGAGTGGCCCTTGAAGCGGTAGTTGACCGCTTCGATGAAGCGCGGCTGCGAGTCGGCGCGCACCTTCTCGACGACCTCCGACGTCCGCCGCAGCACCTCCACCACGTCCATGCCGTCGATGCGGATGGCCTCCATGTCGTACGCGCACGCCTTCCGGTAGATCTCGGTCACGGCGGAGGCGCGCTCGACGGCCGTCCCCATGCCGTAGTGATTGTTCACGCAGAACCAGACCACCGGGAGCTGCAGCACCTTCGCGAAGTTCAGCGACTCGTGGAACGAGCCGATGTTGGTCGCGCCGTCGCCGAACATGCAGAAGACCACGTCGTTCGCGTGCTGGTACTTGATCGCGAAGCCGGCGCCGACCGCCAGCGGCAGGTGGCCGCCCACGATGCCGTAGCCGCCCATGAAGCGGTGTGACAGGTCGAAGATGTGCATCGAGCCGCCCCGTCCGTGGGCGACGCCCGTCTCCTTGCCGAACAGCTCGGCCATCACGCTCTTCGGGTCGACCCCGCGCGCGATCGCGTGGCCGTGCTCCCGGTAGCTCGTGTAGATGTAGTCGCCGGCCCGGAGGGCGGCGATGCCGCCGACCACGGTGGCCTCCTCGCCCAGGTTCAGGTGGCAGTAGCCACCGATCCTCGCCTTCGTGTACTCGAGCTGGGTCCGCTCCTCGAAGCGCCGGATCAGGTACATCTGCCGGTACAGCTTCAGCAGGTCGTCACGGTGCTCCCTGGTCAGCTCCAGGCCCGGCGCCTCCACCCGGGCGGGAGGGGCCTGCGGCGGAGCCGGCGCCGGCTTCTCCTCTACGCGACGTGCCAATCGACTCTGCTCCTTGATCGCGGCGGCCGCCTGGGGCGCCCTGTTCGGGGCGGCCTCCGCGGCGGCGGGCCGCTGGGTCTTCCGGTTCGGGATGTGGATGGCGCGCCCGTCCGCCGCCAGCGCCGCTTCCAGCAGCGACTCCGCGAGCGTCGGGTGCGCGTGCATGGTCAGGTCGAGGTCGTGCAGCGTCAGGCGCTGCTGCACGGCGAGGGTCGCCTCGGCGATCACGTCGGTCACGCGCGGGCCCACCATCTGCACGCCGAGCAGCGTGCCGTCGCGGGCGTCCGCGACGACCTTGACCGCGCCCTCGGTCTGGCCCAGCGTCATCGCGCGGCCCGACGCTGAGAACGGGAAGCGGCCCACTCTGACCTCCAGTCCGCGCTCACGGGCCTCGCGCTCACCCAGGCCGACGTTGGCGATCTCCGGGTCCGTGTAGATGCAGTTGGGGACCGCGTGATAGTCGGGCGTGCGGTTCGCGCCGCAGATGTTCTCGACGGCACAGACGCCCTCATACGACGCGACGTGCGCCAGCATCACGCCGCCGATGACGTCGCCGATCGCCCAGATGCCGTCCGCCGCGGTGCGCAGGTGATCGTCGACGACCACGCGGCCGCGCTCGAGCTTGACGCCGGCCTCCTCGAGGCCCAGGTCCTTCGTGTAGGGCACCCGGCCGGTCGCCAGCAGCACGACCTGGGCGGTGACCGAGTGGCGTTCGCCGCCGGACCCGAACCTCACCTCGAGCCCGGCGCCGTCCTTCGCGACCTCCTCGACCCGAGCCTCGGTGTGAACGACCGCGCCCAGCCGCTCGAAGTGGCGCCGGTAGAGGCCGACCACGTCGGACTCGATCATCGGCAGGATCTGCGGCAGCAGCTCCAGCACCGTCACTCTCGTGCCCAGGGCCGCGTACAGGGCGCCCCACTCCATGCCAACCACGCCCCCGCCGATCACCACCATGGATTCGGGCACCTCGTCGAGCGCCAGGATGCCGTCCGAGTCGATCGTGTGCTCGACTCCCGGAATCGGGATCCGCGCGGGGACGGAGCCCGTCGCGACGACCATGTTCGCCGCCTCGTACCGCTCGCCGCCGGCGGAGAACCCGCCGCCGCCGGCGAGCCGGGCCGCGCCCCGGATCACGCTGATGCCGTTGGCCTTCATGAGGCCCTCGACGCCGCCGACCAGCTGGTCGACCACCCGGTCGCGCCGGCTGTTCGCGGCCCGCAGGTCGAATCGCAGCGCGTCGGCGACCACGCCGTACTCGCCACCGCGCTGCATCAGCGAGTACAGCTCGGACGACTGGAGCATGGCCTTCGTCGGGATGCAGCCGCGCACGAGGCAGGTGCCGCCCAGGCGGTCCTTCTCCACGATGGCGGTGCGGGCGCCGAGCTGGGCGGCGCGGATGGCGGCGACGTAACCGCCTGGACCGCCGCCGATCACGGCGACGTCAAAGCGCTCGGGCACGATAGCTCCTTTCGATGGCGGTATTCACGAGAATTATGACGCCGGCCGGCAGGCGTTTCTTCCCGGGGCCGCCCGCGCCAGCGCGGCTAGCACTGTACGAGCGTTGGCCCCGCCCTCGCCGCGCCTACCGAGTTCGGATTCCGTCCGGGAGGTAGCGGTTCGTGATCGGCATCCGGCGGTCCCGCCCGAAGGCCCGGGTGGTGACCTTGACGCCCGGCGGGCCCTGCCGCCGCTTGTACTCGCTGCGGTCCACGAGGCCGATCACGCGGCGCACGGTGGCCGGGTCGTGCCCGGCCGCCACCAGCTCCTCGAAGCTGCGGTCGTCCTCGACGTAGCCCTGGAGGATCGGGTCGAGCACCTCGTACGGCGGCAGGCTGTCCTCGTCCTTCTGGTTCTCGCGCAGCTCGGCCGAGGGCGGCTTCTCCAGCACCCGCTCGGGGATCACCGGCCGGCCGGCCACCACGTTGCGGTACCGGCTGAGCTCGTAGACCGTGGTCTTGGGAATGTCCTTGAGCACCGCGAAGCCGCCCGCCATGTCGCCGTAGAGGGTCGTGTAGCCGGTCGCCAGCTCCGACTTGTTGCCGGTCGTCAGCACCATCCAGCCGAACTTGTTGCTGAGCGCCATCAGCAGCACGCCCCGGATGCGCGCCTGCACGTTCTCCTCGGCCAGGCCCGGCTCCAGGCCCGCGAAGGGGCCGGCCAGTGTGGCGGCGAACGCGTCCCGGGTGGGCTCGATCGGCAGCTCGTACGTACGGATGCCGAGCGCCTCGGCCAGCTGGCAGGCGTCCTCCAGGCTCGCGCGGGAGGTGAACCGCGACGGCATGAGCACGCCGACCACGTTGTCGCTGCCCAGCGCGTCGACCGCCACGCAGGCGGTCAGGGAGGAGTCGATGCCGCCGGACAGGCCGAGCAGCACCTTCTCGAACGCGCCCGACTTGCGCACGTAGTCGCCGGTGCCGCAGACCAGTGCCGCATAGACCTCGGCCGGACCCTCGAGCGGCGCGGTGAACGGCCGCAGGTGCGGCCGGGCCGGGTGGGGCGCCTTCTCCCGCGTGATGGTGACCTCGCTCACCTCCATGCCGAGGTGGACCGGCATGGAGGCGTCCTTGCGCAGGCGCGTGTCGTGCAGCCGTGCGCCGAAGACGGAGCCGATGTCCAGGTCGGCGACCAGCAGGTCCTCCGCGAACGAGGGTGCGCGGGCGATCGGCTCGCCGTCGGGGTCGAAGACCAGGCTGTTCCCGTCGAAGACCAGCTCGTCCTGGCCGCCGACCAGGTTGACCCACGCCAGGAAGGCCTGGGAGTCCATCGCGCGGGTCGCGATCATGGCCTCGCGGGCCTGCCGCTTGCCCCGGTGGTACGGGGAACCGTTGATGTTGATCAGCAGCTGCACGCCGAGCGCGGCCTGGACCGAGATGGGACCGGTCGGATACCATGCGTCCTCGCAGACCGAGACGCCGATCCGGACGCCCGCCAGCTCGAAGATCGGGCAGCGCCGGCCGCGCTGGAAGTAGCGCTCCTCGTCGAACACGCCGTAGTTGGGCAGGTACACCTTGTGGTAGACCCCGCGCAGGTGCCCGTCGTACGCGAAGAACGCGGCGTTGTGGATGTCCACCTGCAGGTCGACGAACCCGCCGACAACCGCGATGCCCTGGCTGGCCTCCACCACGCGGTCTCGATGGCGGAGGTTGTCGCGGATGAACGACGGCTTGAGCAGGAGGTCCTCGGGCGGGTAGCCGGTGATGGCGAGCTCGGGGAACACGACGACGTCGCACCCTCCCCCCCGCGCCCGCCCGATCCACTCGATCATGCGGGCCGCGTTGCCGGCGAGGTCGCCGACGGTGGTGTCGATCTGCGCCAGACCCACTCGCAGGGGCCGGGCGGCGTCGGTCTCCATGCCTCCATTGTGCGCCGATCGGCGAACGGATTGGGTCCAGTGGACCCAAACCTCGTAGCAACCGCCCGGTCCTGCCGGCGCATCTCATCTGCTGTGGAGGACCTGATCGATGCCTGAGGACCCGGCCGGGTCGCGCCCGCCGCGGGCGATGCTGCTCGTGGCCGGCGTGCTGGCGCTGCTCGTCGTGGCGGCTCTGGTCGGGCCGCGGCTGTTCCGAGCCGCGGCCCCCCGCGCTGCCTCCCCGGCCGCCGCCGGCGCGCCGGGCGGGGTTCGCCTGGCCTCGCCCGACCCGGCGGAGTGCCGGCTGCCGGTGGTCGTGACCGACAGCCACGCGCTCGCCGGCGCGCCGGCGGTCGACCCGATGCGCGAGTTCCCGACCGCGCTGCCCACCGACACGGCCGGGTTCGTGTCGCTGTCCACCGGCCAGTTCGTGGCAGACCCGACCGCGAAGGGGCGCGGCATGCCGTTCTCGCGCATCTACGCGAAGGAGCAGTGGACGCCGGAGAGCTACGACCCGCTGCTGAAGCGCTGGCTGCCGGCCGGCCCGCGCCAGGTGTCGCCCGACCGTCGCTCCTACCTGTACACGACCCAGCACCCGCTGGCGACCGGGAAGGGAAGCTCCTTCGACTCCACCTCGCTGTCGGTCTTCGACGTCGCGACGGGAGGGGACCGGACGCTCTGGACCTCTCCGGACCAGATCGGCCCGGACGCGACCTGGGAGGCCGACGGCATCCACGCGTCGACCGTTCCCGCGGGCGGTGGCCAGCTTCGATCCTGGCTGGTCGACCCGTTGACCGGGGCGGTCACCCCGGTCACGCCGGCCGTCCCGCGCGGCCTGCCGCCGACGGCCTACGGGATGACGGCCGGCGCCGGCTTCGGCTTCGACGGCGCCGGCCGTCCGATCCTGCTCGACGGCAGCCGGAACCCCGGCGCGCACCAGGAGTACTTCGTCGGCGGCCCGGAGGGTCAGCGCATCGTCATTCACACTGGCACGGCGGGCGACGCCTTCGGCTTCGACCCCGACGGGTTCGCCGTGGACGGCGACCGGCTCTGGGCCGCGAACTACGACGGCACGGCGATCTGGCTGTGGACGGAGAAGGCCGGCCTGAAGCGGTTCGCGCTCTCGGGTGTGGCGCAGCACGACCCCTACGTCACGCCGCGAGTGGTCGGGCCCTGCGTGTAGCAACGCGCCAGCGCGAAGACCGGGCCGCCACGAACCGGCGGGCTGCCGCATAGCACCCACGTGACCACCATCGCCGCGGCGCCGCCCGATGCCGCCGACATCGGGTCCTTTGAGGTGTGGATCGAGCCGCTCCTGGCCGCGGGCTACCGGCTCGCGTACGCAATGCTCCAGAGCCAGCCAGAAGCGGAGGACGCGATCCAGGATGCCGCGCTCCGAGCCTGGGCCGCCCGGCACCGGCTGCGCCCCGGCTCCGACCCCGCGCCGTGGTTCATGACGATCGTGGCCAACCAGTGCCGTCAGCAGCGCCGCAGCCGGTGGTGGTCGGTGCTGAAGGGCGGCGACGTGCCCGAGGGGGTGCAGCCGCCTCCCGCGATCGACGGCGCCGACCTGCGCCGGGCCGTCGCTCGGCTTCCCCACCGGCACCGGCTGGCGCTGGTGCTGCGCTACTACCTCGACCTCTCGTTCGAGGAGATGGGCCGGGTCCAGGGCATCTCCGCGGTCGCCGCCAAGGCGCGCGTCCACCGCGCTCTGGTCCGCCTGCGGGCGGAGGTTCCGGAGGAGCTCAGCGATGCATGAGGACGAGTTCCGGGCTCGCTTCCACGCCGCCCTGGGCGACGCGCCGGACGAGCAGGCCGCCGCGCAGCGGGCGGCCGCGGCTCTCCATCGGCAGCCGCCGCCCGAGGAGCGCGAGGGCCCGCCCCGGGCGATGGTGCTCATGGCCGTGGCGGTGACGGGCCTGGTCCTGGTAGGTCTCCTGGGCCCGCGGCTCCTGCGCGCCGGGTCTCGGGCCACGTCCCCGGCGACGGCTGTGGTGCCCGCCGACTGCCGGCTGCCGGTGGTCGTCACGGACGCCCGCGCCCTCGTGCCCCAGTACTCGGCCGGGTTTGTATCGCTGGCCACCGGCAGGTTCGTGGGAGACCCGAGCGCGCAGGGCGGGAGCATGCCGTTCTCGCGCAGGTACGTGCGCGACCAGTGGTCGCCCCAGGGCTACGACCCGGTGCTGAAGCGGTGGCTGCCGGTCCGTCCGAGCCAGGTCTCGCCCGACCACCGCGCGTACGTCTACATCCTCGCCAGCCCGCTGGCGACCGGCAAGGGAGGCGAATTCGACTCCACGACGCTGCACGTCTACGACGTCACCACCGGTCGGGACCACGCCCTCTGGACCTCCCACGATCAGCTCGGCGCGGACCCGACCTGGCGGCCCGACGGCATCCACGTGCAGACCTACCCGGCCGGCGGCGGGCAGGACACGTACTGGACGATCGACCCCGCGACCGGGGCCGCCGCGCGCACCGCGGCGCCGGCGTCGGCCGCCGTGCTGGCGACGGCCATGCGCACCTACCGGATCGACATGGGCGTCGAGTTCGGGACGGACGGCGCCGGCCGCCCGATCCTGCTCGACGCGGGAAGCGGCGCCGGCGCACCCCAGGTGTATTTCGTCGGCGGGCCGAACGGCCGGCGGATCGTCATCCACAGCGGCAGGAGGGGGGACGCGGTCGACTTCGAGGTCGACGGGTTCGTCGTCGACGGCGAGCGGCTGTGGGCGGCCAACCGCGATGCGACGGCGATCTGGCTCTGGTCGGCGACCGGCGGGCTGAAGCGGTTCCCGATGTCTGGCGTCGCCTCGTTCGACGGCTCCGTGACGCCGCGACTGGTCGGCCCCTGCGTCTGACTACCAGCCGTGGAGCTGTCCGACGAGGTCGAGCAGCTGGCGATAGAGGTGCGTCAACCGGCTGCCGTGGGCCACACCGCAGAGGAGCAGCGTCCCGCTCGGGCCGGTGAGCGCCAGGGTGCCGTCGCCGGTCAGCGGCTGCAGGCCGGTCCGGCGCAGCTGCACGCTGTCCACGTCCGCGAGGTCCACGCCCGCGACGCCCGGCCGGAGCAGGTCACCGTCCACCTCCACCCGGCCGTGACGGATGGTCACGCGCATCCGAACGGCACGGAGCGCCGTCAGGGCCAGTCCCAGCACCTGCAGCACCGCCCCGACGCCGGCCGCGACCTGGAGCACCGCGATGAACGAGCCGAGGAACGGCAGCGCGGCGCGCAGCAGCGCGAGCCCGAACCAGAACGCGGCGAGCAGGATCGCCGTCGCCGGGTGCACGGGCAGAGGTGCCAGCACCTCGGGGTCGAGGCTGCCCAGGTAGGCGATCGCCCGGGGCCGGGTGGACAGCGTCACCGCCTGCTGCAGGCGCTCGACCTCGTCGACGGCGGCGTCGGCGGAGGGGCCGCGTCCGGGATGGCGCGCGACCGGCCTGGTCCAGGCCGGGGGCGCCGCCGGCCGGGACGCCGGCAGGGGCACGAGCGCGGGCCGGACGCTGGTGCCGCTCTGCACGGCCGCCAGGCGCACCGTGGCGTTGACGTGGTCCGGATCCATCGCCAGCGTCTCCTGGTAGCGTCCGATCGCCTCCTGACGCCGGCCCCGCCGTTCGGCGATCAGGCCCAGGTAGAACAGGGCGTCCGCGTTGAGCGGCGCGCGCTGCAGCGAGTCCCACAGCGCCGCCTCTGCGTACACGTCCTCGTCGAGGCTGAGCTGGGCCACGGCCATGCCGTACAGCGCCTCCGCCGCCCACTGGAAGTCACCGGCCGCCTGCGAGAACCGGACGAGACTGTCGCGAAAGCGGCCGCCGAAGAGCAGGTCCCATGCCTCGGTCAGTCGGCCCGGCGTCTCCATCCCGCGGGCCACAGATTGCCCGACGGGCCGGCCCAGGTCAAGCGGCTGGTCCGCGGACGCTGTCCAGGCGGCCCATGCCGTCGCGGATCTTGTCGAGGGCCTGTTTGAGGGACCGGCGCTCGGCGGTGCTCAGGGGCGCCATCGCCGTCTCCGCGAGCTGCATCTGGAATTCCTGCCACGAGGCGATCTGCGCCCGCCCGGCGTCCGTCAGGACGACGCGCGTGGCGCGGCGGTCGCCTGGATCCGGGCGGCGGGCCAGGATTCCCTCGCGCTCGAGCGCGTCGACGGTCGTGGTGATCGTCCTCGCGTTCAGGTCCAGGCTGGCCGCGAGCTCGCTCATCCGCGGCTCGCCCAGCTGGTGCATGGCCATCAGCAGCCTCCCGCGGGGCAGGGACAGCTCGTAGCTCGCCAGCTCCACGTTGTGGCGCCGCCGGATCCCGTGGCTGACGCTGAGGAGGCTCTCCACCAGCTCGGCGGCGGCGATCTCCCCCTCAGGAGGCCTTGACATCTCGGAATGTACTGAGTATTCTCATTATTAGATCTCTAAACAGACTGTACTCGGATAATCCGAATAACCCAATTCTAGCAGCGAACAGCTGAAGGAGGAGGCCATGTGGGATGGACGCAGCCCTGCCGTTCGGGCCGAAGGGCTGGAGAAGGCATACGGCACCACTCGGGCCCTGCGGGGACTCGACCTCACGGCGGATGCGGGTTCGATCGTGGGGCTCCTCGGCGCCAACGGCGCGGGCAAGACGACCACGATCCGCATCCTGGCCACGCTGCTGCGTCCCACCGCGGGGCGGGCCGAGGTGGCCGGCTTCGACGTCGTCCGCAATCCCGAGGCGGTGCGCGCCAGGATCGGCCTGACCGGCCAGTTCGCGGCGGTCGACGAGCTGCTCACGGGACGCGAGAACCTCGACCTCGTCGCCGCGCTCTCGCATCTCGACCGGCGACGGCGACACCGGCGCGTGGACGAGCTCCTGGAGCGGTTCGACCTCGGCGACGTGGCGTCGCGGCCGCTTCGAACGTACTCCGGAGGCATGCGCCGCCGCCTGGACGTCGCCGCCAGCCTCGTCGCCGCCCCGGCCGTCCTGTTCCTCGACGAGCCGACGACCGGGCTCGATCCGCGCAGCCGCCAGACCATGTGGGGCGCGATCGACGAGCTCGCGGCCGACGGCACGACCGTGCTGCTCACGACGCAGTACCTCGAGGAGGCGGAGCGGCTGGCCGGACGGATCGTGGTGATCGACGAAGGTCGCGTCGTCGCCAGCGGCAGCCCGGGCGATCTCAAGGCACGGGCGGGCGGCGAGAGGATCGAGCTGAACGTGGCCCGGGGATCCGATCTCGAGGCGGCGATCCGCGCGGTGGGACCGCTCGGCGCCGGTCCGCCGCGGATCGATCGCGACCTCCGCCGGCTCACTCTGCCGGTCGCCGCCGCGGAACTGGCGCTGCCCTCACTCATCCGGGCGCTCGACGACGTCGGTGCCCGCCTCGAGAGCCTCAGTCTGCGGCAGCCGAGTCTCGACGACGCCTTCCTGGCCCTCACCGGGAATGCGTCGCCACCGGATCCGGAACGGAACGCCCTGGAGGTGCGCTGATGGACGCCGCGATCGATCGATCCTTCACCCCGCCGGCCTCCAGGGCCGGCCTCGCCTGGTCGCTCGCCGATCCGCTGGCGATCGCCAGGCGGATCCTGATCCGCACGCTTCGCAGCCCCGAGGAGCTCGCCTCGTCGACGAGCACGCCGATCATCTTCGTGCTGCTGTTCCGCTACGTCTTCGGTGGGGCCATCGACGTCGGTCACACCGGGTACGCGAACTACCTGATGGCCGGTGTCTTCGTCCAGACCATCGCGTTCACCTCGCTCGCCGCCGGCACCGGTGTCGCACAGGACCTGCAGTCCGGCCTGATGGACCGCTTCCGCTCGCTCCCCATCGGACGGTCGGCCGTGATCACCGGCCGTGTCCTGGCGACGGTGGTCCGCAGCATCCTCACGCTCGCGCTCGTCGTGGCGGTGGGACTGGTCGTCGGGTTCAGGCCGCAGGGCGGAGCTGCCTCGTGGGCCCTGGCGCTCGGCCTGCTGCTGGCGTTCGGTTTCGCGCTCTCGTGGGTGGGCATCGCCCTGGCGCTCGTGGTGCGCGACGCGGAGTCGGTTCAAAACCTCACCATGACCCTCGTCTTCCCCCTGACCTTTCTCAGCAGCGCCTTCGTCCCGGCGGCCACCATGCCGGCCCTGCTCCGGGCATTCGTCGCCAACCAGCCGATGACCCACGTGATCGACGCGGTCCGCGCCCTGGTCCTGGATCGGCCGGCCGGTCCCGAGACGTGGCTGGCACTCGCGTGGTCGGCCGGGATCGTCGCCGTCTTCGCGCCCCTGGCGGCGTTCGCCTACGGTCGGGCGGCGCGGCGGTAGCGCGCCGCCGCCTCGCCCGATAATGGACCGATGCGGGTCACGATCCTCCCGGCGCGGGAGGTGAAGGAGGTCGACGCGCGGACGGTGGGTGACCTGCTCAAGGCGCTGGGCCTCCACCGCGACGCTCATCTCGTCGTCCGTGGTGAGGACATCCTCACCACCGACGTCCGGCTGACGGCGTCCGACGACGTCGAGGTGTGGCCGGTGATCAGCGGGGGCGGGGACTGAAGGCCGTGCGCTGCCACCGGTGCCGGAAGCCCGCCAACGTCGAGATCCGCCGCAGCCGGACGGCCTACTGCGCCGGCTGCTACCCGGACTGGTTCCGCCAGCAGGTGCAGGACCGGATCGACCACGAGCGCATGTTCCGGCGCGACGAGCGCGTGCTCGTCGCGGTGTCCGGCGGCAAGGACTCGCTGGCCCTCTGGCACACGCTCCTGCAACTCGGCTACCAGGCCGACGGCATGTACATCCGGCTCGGCATCGGCGACTACTCACGTCGCTCGCAGGCGAAGTCCGAGGCGTTCGCGGAACGGCACGGCCTGACGCTCCACCAGGTCGACCTGAAGGACGACCACGGCTTCACGGTGCCCGACCTGCTCGACACGCGGAGCGGCAAGCCGTGCGCGGCGTGCGGCACCGTCAAGCGCTACCACTTCAACAAGGTGGCCGCGGACCTGGGGTATCCCGTGGTCGCGACGGGCCACAACCTGGACGACGAGGCGGCCACGCTCCTCGGCAACGTGGTGCACTGGAACACCGACTACCTGGGGAGGCAGGGCCCGGTGCTGGAGAGCACGCATCCCCGGCTGGTGCGCAAGGTCAAGCCCCTCTACCGGCTGAGCGAGCGGGAGACCGCCGCCTACGCGATCATCTCGCGCATCGACTACATCCTCGAGGAGTGTCCGATGGCGAAGGGCGCGAAGTCGCTGGCCTACAAGGACCTGCTCAACGCCCTGGAGGAGGAGCAGCCGGGCGCCAAGCACCGCTTCCTCGTGGGCTTCCTGAAGGAGGGACGGGCGGCGGTCCGGACGGGCGGCTTCGACCAGGCGGCGGACCTGCACGAGTGCGCGCGCTGCGGCCAGCCCACGACCGGTGACCTGTGCGCGTACTGCCGGATGGCCGACCGGGGGCGGCGGAAGGCGGTGCTGAAGGACGCCAAATACGGCCGGCAGCCCATCGCCGGGCCGGAGTTGCAGGCGGATCGCTAGAGCGTCCGGCCGAGCCCGGTCAGCGCCACCAGGGCGAGGTCGGCCACCAGCAGCACCGCGGCCGCCGCGGCGGTCAGCGGCGGGCCGACGAGGGACTTGCGCCGCTCGGCCCTGAGCAGCAGGATGCCCTGGCGGCAGAGCGTGTACACCGCCGTGGCGCCGACGAGCAGCGTGCCGTTGGCCGGTCCGTGGACCAGCACGATCGCAAGGGCGACCAGGCCCACCGCCAGGGCGAGCCCCAGCTCCAGCAGCTGGGTCGGCAGGCGCCGCACGCCGAGCCGCTGGTCCGACGACCACACGCCCCACCAGGCGGCGGTGGGCCGGCCCGCGCAGCAGCCCGCGAAGAAGCAGCCCACCCGCCCGACCGCCATGCCCATGAACAGGCCCGGAGTCGTCAGGTCCAGGAGCGTGCCCAGCGGGACGCGGGCGAGGAACGAGCCCCCGACCAGGACGACGACCACGCCGGTCAGCAGGCCCTGGATGCACCAGCCGTTCATGAGGCGCTCCCGCCGGTGCAGGACGACGAACCAGACCTTGGCGCCGATGACGCCCACGGTGATCGCGAGGGTCGAGACGAGCACCGTGCGGCCCACGGGAAGCCCCTCGTGGGCCACGAGCAGGGTCTGGACGACCAGGCCCAGGAGGATGCCCGTCACCGCCATCGCGAAGTAGACACCCGGGACCAGCCCGGGAACCAGGGCGAACGGGGCCAGCGCGGTCCGGACGGGCGCAGTCGGCGCGTCCGACAGCCGCCGCCGGTGCAGGGACCAGGCCGCGCGGTGCAGCTCGGGAGGAGCGGGGTCGGCACTGGCCCGCCCGCCGCCCCGCCTGCGGCGCTCGGCGCGAGTGGGGCTGAGGAGCTTCTCGGTCACGATCCACTCCCCGGGGTCGACGCCGCCGATCCGGACGGTCACCGAGACGGGCCCTCCGCCGGGGGCGCTCACGTCGATCGTCTCGTCGCGGACGAACTGGTCGCCGGCCTGCGGCCGTCCGGTCACCCCGGTGCGCCGCCCGGTGAAGCGGACGACGAGCTGGTAGGGGTCCGAACGCGGAGCGGACTCGAACCAGTAGGAGAGGACGAGCTGCTCCTGGGCGGCGGTCTCGAGGAACGCGTCGAGGCCGCCCCGCTTCGAGGGCGAGCCGGCATCGGGGGCGCTGATGCGTGCCAGGGTGAGGCAAAGGTACCCCCAAACGGCGAAGGAGATGTGAACGGACGGGGTGACGTTCGCGGTGGCCGCCGCCGCCGCCGTTTCCGCATGATTGGAAACCGTGCCCGGCTTCTTCGACCGCCTCCGGCAGGCTTCCCGCGCCCGCCGCTCGCTGCTCTGCGTCGGCCTCGATCCCGACCCCGAGCGAATCCCCGGTGGGGCAGCGGGAGCCCTCCGCCACTGCCTGGACGTGGTCGAGCGCACGGCGGAATACGCCTGCTGCTACAAGCCCAACGCCGCGTTCTGGGAGCAGTACGGTCCGGACGGCTGGACGGCGCTGCTGGAGCTGCGCGCCGCCATCCCCGCCGACATGCCGGTGCTGCTGGACGCGAAGCGGGGCGACATCGGGAGCACGATGACCGCCTACGCGCGGGCGGTCTTCGAGGTGCTGGGCGCCGACGCCGTGACGGCGTGGCCGTACGTCGGCGGCGACGCCCTCGAGGAGCTGACGCGCTACACCGACCGCGGCGTCTACCTGGTGTGCCGTACGTCCAACACGGGCGCCGCGGACCTCCAGCACCTGGAGTCGGGCGGCCGGCCGCTGTACCTGCACGTGGCCGCACTGGGCGAGCGGCTGAACACGGCCGGCAACGTCGGGCTGGTCGTCGGCGCCACGGCGCCTTCGGAGGTGGCCGAGGTCCGGACGGCGAGCTCGCTGCCCTTCCTGGTGCCGGGCGTCGGCGCCCAGGGTGGCGACCTGGAGCGCTCGGTCCGGGCGGCGTGGACCGGAGACGAGGCCTCCTGCCTGGTCTCGGCCAGCCGCTGGATCCTGTACGCGGACGACCCGGGCCGCGGCGCGGCGACGATGCGCGAGGCGATCAACGCGGTGCTCGCGGCAGCGCGGTGAAGGCCGAGCGCAACGCTGCCCTCCTGCTCCTGGAGGGCCACATCATCGACTCGATGATGCTGCCCAACCTCCTGGACCTGGTCATGGACCGGGGGGGCGCGTTCGACATCCAGGAGCTGCGGGTCGGCCAGCGCAAGACCGACCAGTCGACCTGCCGGATCGAGATCACCGCCGCCGACGCGGGCACGCTCGACGACATCGTCCGGCGGGCCCGCGAGCTCGGCGCGCAGGTCGTCAGCGAGGAGCCGGTGCGCACCGTCCGGGTCCAGAAGCAGGGCGTGTACCCGGAGGGCTTCTACTCGACCAGCAACCTGCCGACGCACGTCATGCTCGGCGACATCTGGGTGCCGGTCGAGCGGCAGGAGATGGACTGCGCGATCGCGGTCGACCGCGTGGCCGGCCGGGCCTGGTGCATCCCCTTCCCGGACGCGATCCCGGGCCTCGAGGTCGTGGTCGGGCACCACGGCGTGCGGGTGACCCCCATCGAGCGCTCCCGGCAGACGGAGATCTTCAGCTTCATGACGAGCGAGGTCTCGGCCGAGAAGCCGAAGAAGCTGCTGATCGCGAACATCGCGGCGGAGATGCGGGCCATCCGGGCCGACGGCGACCGCATCCTCGTCGTGGCGGGTCCCGCGGTGGTCCATACGGGTGCCGGGCAGCACCTCTCGCGGCTCATCGAGCTGGGCTACGTCAACGTGCTCTTCGCCGGCAACGCCCTGGCCGTCCACGACGTCGAGGCGGCGCTGTACGGCACCGCGCTCGGGGTCAACGTGGAGAGCGGCCTGCCCATCGAGCACGGCCACGAGCACCACATGCGGGCGATCAACCGCGTGCGGGCGGCCGGCTCGCTGGCGGCGATGGTGGAGTCCGGCGAGCTGCGGACCGGCGTGATGCGGAGCGCGATCGAGCACGGCGTCGAGATCGTGCTCGCCGGAAGCGTGCGGGACGACGGCCCGCTGCCCGACGTGATCACGGAGATGGGGGAGGCGCAGCGGCGCATGCGCCAAGCGCTGCCGGGGGTCCGGCTGGCCCTGATGCTCTCCACGATGCTGCACTCGATCGCGACCGGCAACATGCTGCCGGCGCAGGTGCGGACGGTCTGCGTGGACATCAATCCGGCGGTCGTGACCAAGCTGGCGGACCGCGGCAGCTGGCAGTCGATCGGGCTCGTCACGGACGTCGAGTCCTTCCTGCGCGAACTCGCGGAGGTCATCGGCCGCCAGCCAGTACGCTGAGTCCGTGCCGACGCTGCTGAACGTGCTCGACGCGGGCCAGGACGACCGCCTGGCGCTCGTGATCCCGGGTGGGATCCGCCTGACGTACCGGCGCCTGCGCGAGGAGGTCTGGCGAGGAGCCGAAGCGCTCGCCGCGTGCGGCGTCCGGCGCGGCGACCGGGTCGCCCTGGTGTACCCGAATTCGGCGGAGGCGATCGTGCTCTTCCTGGCGGCCGCCGCTGCCGGCACCGCCGCGCCGCTGAACCCGGCGTACAAGGTCGACGAGTTCCAGTTCTACCTGCAGGACACGCGCGCGCGAGCGCTGCTCGTCCCGCCCGGCCAGGGGGCACCGGCGCGCCAGGCCCTGCCGGCTGACGCCCCGGTGGTCGAGGCGGCGTTCGACGAGCACGGATCGCTGCGCTTCCCCGGCGGGCCGGAGTCGGGCCGCGACGTGGAGCCGCCCGGCGAGGACGACGTGGCGCTCGTGCTGCACACGAGCGGCACGACCAGCCGGCCCAAGATGGTGCCCCTGCGCCACCGCAACCTGGCCGCGTCGGTGGCGAACATCGTCCCCTGGTACCAGCTCACGGCCGGCGACGTCTCGCTGTGCGTCATGCCCCTGTTCCACGTCCACGGACTGGTCGCGTCGGCGCTGTCCACCTTCGGGTCGGGCGGGACCGTGGTGGTGCCGCCGCGCTTCAGCCCGTTCGAGTTCGGGAGCCTGGTGCGGGAGCACGGCGTCACGTGGTACTCGGCGGTGCCGACGATCCACCAGATGCTGGCCGGCCGCTCCGCCCGGGCCCGGCCGGAGGGAATCGAGTCGCTGCGGTTCGCCCGCTCCTGCAGCTCGGCGCTCGCGCCGGAGCTGATGGCGCGGCTGGAGGACGTGCTGGGCGTGCCGGTGCTGGAGGCGTACGGGATGACGGAGGCGTCGCACCAGATGGCCTCGAACCCGCTGCCGCCGGAGGAGCGCCAGCCTGGCTCGGTCGGCCGCGGGACGGGCGTCGAGGTCGCGGTGCTCGACGAGCGCGGCGCGATGCTGCCCGTGGGCGCCGCGGGCGAGGTCTCGGTCCGCGGCGCCAACGTGATGGACGGCTACGAGGCGAACGCGGCCGCGAACGCGGAGGCGTTCGCCGGCGACTGGTTCCGGACCGGCGACGAAGGCACGATCGACGAGCGCGGCTACGTGACGCTGCGGGGCCGCATCAAGGAGCTGATCAACCGGGGCGGCGAGAAGATCGCGCCGCGCGAGATCGACGAGGTGCTCCTGCGCCACCCGGCGGTGTCGGAGGCGGTGACGTTCGGCGTCCCGCATCCGTCCTGGGGCGAGGAGGTGGCCGCGGCGGTCGTGCTCAGCGGGGACGTGGAGACGCGCGAGCTGATGGACTTCTGCCGCCGGTACCTGGCGGACTTCAAGGTGCCGCGCCAGCTGTACTTCGTGACGGAGATCCCGCGGACGGCCACCGGCAAGGTCCAGCGCCGCCACGTCGCGGCGGCGTTCTCGCCCGAGTAGGTGGCGCGAATACCGCACATCGGTCCAGAAGTGCGCTTCCCGGGCCTCGGGAACCGCACATCGGTCCAGATGTGCGATACAGGCCCGACGTGAAGTTCGCGATCCTGGGGGCGGGGGCGACCGGCGGCTACCTGGGCGCCTGCCTGGCGGCGGCCGGCCAGGACGTCACGCTCATCGCCCGCGGCCGCCACCTGGAGGCGATGCGCGAGCACGGCGTTCGCGTCCTGGAGCCCGACGGCACCGAGCTCGTGGCGCGGCCCCACTGCACCGACCGGCTGGAGGCGGCCGGTAAGGCCGACGCCACGTTCGTGACGCTCAAGGCGCACGGCCTGACCGCTGTCGCGCCCGCGCTGGGGGCCTCGCTCCGCCCCGAGACCGCGCTGGTCTTCGCGCAGAACGGCATCCCCTGGTGGTTCTTCCTCCGTGAGGGCCGGCGGTTGGAGTCCGTCGACCCGGGCGGCGTCATTGCGGCCAGCATCCCGGCCCGCCACGTGATCGGCTGCGTCGTGTATCCCGCCACGAGCCTGGAGGCGCCCGGCGTGATCCGCCACGTGGAGGGCAACCGGTTCTCCCTGGCCGAGCTGGACGGCGCCCGCTCCGAGCGCGTCACCGCGATCGCCGCCGCGCTCGCCGGAACCGGCCTGCGGGCGCCCGTGCAGTCGAGGATGCGCGAGGAGATCTGGCTGAAGCTGATCGGCAACGCGACGCTGAACCCGGTCAGCGCCCTGACGCGGTCGGGCCTCGGCGCGATGGTCGGCGACGCCGGGACCCGGCAGCTGCTGCGCATGCTGATGCTCGAGGTCGAGGCGGTGGGAAGGGCGCTCGGCATCGACCCGGGCATCGGCGTCGACCGGCGGCTCGATGGCGCCGGCCGGGTCGGCGACCACCGCACCTCGATGCTCCAGGACGTCGACGCCGGACGTCCCCTGGAGGTGGAGGCGCTGGTCGGCTCGGTGGTCGAGCTCGCGGGCCAGCTGGGCGTCCCGGTGCCGGCGCTGGACGTCGTCTACCGCCTCACGCGCCAGCTCGACCGGTCCCGACACGATTCGTGAGTTGCGCCGGCGGCCGACGGGCAGTACCGTCCGGTTGGTATCGTTGGGGGTAACAGTACGTACCAGTACTGACCAATTCAATTGCGCAGCTACTGTTAAAGGAAGAGGGCCAGGAAAAAGGGATGGTTTCGTTCGAACTGTCAGAAGACCAGCGCGAGATCCGGGACTGGGTGCACGACTTCGCCGAGCGTGAGATCCGGCCGGTCGCGGCGCACTACGACGAGACCGAGGAGTTCCCCTGGCCAGTGGTCAAGAAGGCCGCCGAGATCGGACTCTACTCGCACGAGTTCCTGGGCCAGACGTTCGCGGACAGCACCGGCATCATGCCCGCGTTGGTCGCCGAGGAGCTGACCTGGGGGTGCGCGGGCATCGCGCTCGCGATCCAGGGCACCGGCCTGCCGGTGGCCGCCATCTTCAACCAGGGCACGCCGGAGCAGATCGCGACGTGGGTCCCCGCCTGCTACGGCACGGCCGCCGAGCCCGTGGTGGGCGCGTTCGCCGTCACCGAGCCAGACGCCGGGTCGGACGTGAGCTCGATGAAGACGCGCGCGGTCCGGAACAACGGCGACTGGGTGCTCAGCGGGCGCAAGATCTTCATCACCAACGGCGGCGTGGCGGGCGTGTACGTCGTCGTCGCGGCCGTCGAGCCGGAGTTGGGCACCCGCGGCCAGGCCTCGTTCGTGGTGCCCAGGGACACGCCTGGCCTCAAGCCGGGCAAGAAGGAGCGGAAGATGGGCATCCGGGCCTCGGACACCTCGGAGGTGATCCTCGAGGACGTACGAGTCCCATCGGACTACCTCCTCGGCGGCGAGGAGAAGCTGGAGGCCAAGCTCGCGCGGGCCCGCTCGGGCCAGAGCAGCCGCTCGTCGGTGGCCCTGAAGACGTTCGAGTCGACCCGCCCGGTCGTGGGCGCGCAGGCGCTCGGCATCGCC
>Ga0066903_100000827_pt1 | contig 21017 bp, 10 predicted proteins | sample PanSoiMetaGPlot1_FD_67491 | JGI IMG/M metagenome (GOLD analysis project Ga0066903, IMG submission 67491) | Tropical forest soil microbial communities from Panama analyzed to predict greenhouse gas emissions - Panama Soil - Plot 1 (version 2) | ecosystem: Environmental > Terrestrial > Soil >... | reverse complement strand
AGCGTTTGGTCGGCCATGCCCGCGAGCTTGGCGCGAATCTCGGAACTCCCCGCAATCTGGTGAAAAATGTCGCCGGAATTGATGTGCAGCCCAAAGGCCAGAACAACCGCAACGACAACAGTTACCCACCGGGTCATTTGCGCGAATGTATCGGTGGATCGATCCATCATGGTGTTGAACCAGGTTTCCACGCCCGTCTCAAGCCTTCCCGCCGATCCGATCACCTGATCGATCACCGCCCTGACTTCGGCGGAGCGGTTCGGTAGCGAAGTCTCCACCCTGTCGAGGATCGCGTTCGCAGCCGCGAGCGCCACTGGATCCGGTGACGTGTTTGCCGCCCAGGCGCGCAATTTCTCGAGCGCCGCAGGTGGCAGATCTTCCGGCGGGCGCTTCGACAGGTCCCGCATGAGTCGTATCAGTTCCTCCGGTCGCACCGCGGTTGCGCGTCCCAGCCAGCTATGCGCGATTGCCGGATGTTTGCTAACCGCTTCGGCAATCTTCTTGCCCAGAGTGGACTTTGTTTCGTTCCAGTCACGCCCCGCCGGTAACTCGAATTCGGGACTGATTTGGTGCAAGAGCTTCGTGAGTCCCCAGACCAGGTTCCTGCCGCGCAGATCGAAGGCCGCAGCGATTGCTTGTACGATTACCGTCACAATGAGGCTCAGCAGAAGCATGATGACGGCGAAGCCGACCGCAATATCGATTTGTTCGAGCATTCGCCCTCCCCGCGGCTATGCGTTGACGATCGATTGTTGAATGAGGATGCCGTCCTGCGGAGATTTCCCTGCAAGGAAGTCCTTGGGATCGAATTTGGCATCCGGTTTCAGGGCGATGAACCGGAATAGCGCAGAAGGATTTTGCGTATTGTTGCTAAGCGCTTGCGCAGCGGCCACGAACAGCATCGTGCCAAGTGGCCGTAGTGCGTCGCCGCCATAAATACTGCTCGCCTTCTTGTTGAACGTGTCGGTAATCGTGCTGCCGAAGGCCGCCAAGGCTCGCGTCGCCGCTTTTACATCGGCTCCCTTTTTCTCCCGAAACTTCGCAAGCTGCTGGCCTGCTTTGAGCGCGCCGTGGATAATTTCGGCTTCGGTTTGAAGCAAGCTCCTCATCAATATGTCGTTCTGGCTTGCGGCATCGCGAATCCTTCGGACTGTCGCATCTCCCGGCTCAAACCTCGGGCTTTGTCCCGGATTCGCATTCTGCAGGCGCTGGAAGACCGCTGGCAGAATCGCCCGCAATTTCGACTCCGTCGCCGAACATCGCAACACAGCCTCGCGCAGATGTGGATCCATCCAGTCCCAATATGCCGCCTGGCAGGTATTCAACGAAAGAAGGTTGCCGTTGAGTCGAACTGATGTAGTCACCGGCATTGCTTGGTAGGCCAATAACACGTACGCCGTGTCCAGATCGTCATACTTTTTCGCATCGGTGAAGTAGTAAAGAGGCACCATGGACTTCAGCTTCGCTTGCAGTGCCACCGACATATCCATGTACGCAGGCTGTTTTTCTTCTGCGGGCGCACTTAGCCACGAGGCGACAACTGCTGATGGCAGCGCGAGATCGATACCGATCAGCGCATAGCCATAACGATCCGGTAAGGACATGTGAAGAGCGCGATCCATCTCTGTCAGCCAGTTGTCGAAAGCACCGCTCGCAAAGGCGGAACCAACATACTGGTCAACATAAGGCTTGAGCTGATACTGCAGTTGATCCCTCCGCATGTCGCGCGAAGCTTGCCGGTAAGCGTACGTATAACTAAAACTCGGTTCCCCAAACACCCGAGTGGCATTTCCATTCACGGCGGGAATTTTAGCTCCCATGATCAGGTGGCTGTCATTTCCACCCCGATTCGTGATTTTTGATACTTCATCACTTGAGTCAAGCTGGTAAATCACCACCCGTCCGCCGTCGACATCCACGGCGTCGATCTTTGCTAATGACTCGTTGATGTGATCGATCGTGCTCGAGTAGAACGGCATGTTCAGTTCAATGTGCGAGTGCCGCGTGATTGAATGAGAAAGTGCCGCACGATTGAGGCGTACTCCTGCCATTTTCTCCAAAAGCAACGTGGTGAAGTCTCCGCCGATAGACGCTTTTAATGCAGCCTGCAACTTCTGGCGGTCCGCAGATGGATCCCCAAAATCGAACTCTGCATCAAGCAGCGCTGTAGTTACCGATGTTGTCTGGTATGTCGCAGCAAGGGAAAAGCCATACGTCGTATTGAGTGCCTGCAATCCTTTCGAGTAAAAGTCTTGAGCTTTGCTGCGGATGACTTGGATCAGCTTGTCCAACTTTTGAAGTTCCGCAAATCCGAAAACTTTCTGCTGTAGAAAATCCGAGATCTTGGCTCGTATCCATTCCTCATTGATCTGGTCGAGCCGATTCTTTACTGCATCTGTGATCACGCTCAGTTGGAGTTTGTTCTCGATAAAATCATGCAGTGTGGTCAATACGGGGTTTTGATCGCCTTGGGTCAGAAAGGGTGCTGTCTTTTTCGCAAGAGCTTGCAACTCCGCAAAGGATTCAGAGCTGGCTGCTGGTCCGAGCAGACTTCCCAACGCCAACGTTTCCAACCACTGACCTTGGGGTGATGCCAGAAAGCTTCCGCTCCCCGCGGTCGTGTTTAGGAGATTGAGATAGGCCGCTTGATTGCCATTAGCGATCGTCTCGGTGATTTTCCTAACGTCGGAGAATACGCTTGCGGCCCCCTGATCCCCCGATGCCGGGACCAGCTTCCACAACAGCGATGACAACTTGGTGTCCAGGTTCCCCCACTCATCGAGGAAGTTTGTGACCAGAGCCTTAGCTTTGTTGAAGTCCTGATCCGGATTGAACGCCTTCCCCGTTGCGTCCTGGTAGACCTTGCCAACAAGTTTGAGCATGTAGTCGGTGCTCAAGTTTGCCAGCGCTTGCGGAAGTGGCGCCTGTCCGGAAGCCCAGTCGTCGAGTGCGCTCAAATCCTTCAAAACTTGTGGAGCATAGAAACCCAGAATCGACTTGATCAGATCGTCCATGGAATCGGGTAGAAGTGCGCCGGTACTCGGTTGTACCGAAGCGCCCAGATTAAGGGCGAAATTGAATCCTTTGCTCGGACGTCGAAACACTCGAACCCGGAGGACAGGTTTGTCGCTTTCGCGCGAAACCAGAACCGCAAACCGTCCACTGATGCTGAACCCAAGGCTCGCCGACAGGCCAAGCTGGATCTTGAGGCCGATATCACCTTGCAAGCCTGCAAACTTTGCTTCATGCACCCAGTTGAAGTCGTAACCGTAACTCACCCCGGCACTGCCGGTGAAACTTCCATCCGCTTCGGAATAGATCCAGGTTCCTGCTTTCAGATCGCTATCATTCGAGATCAGGCTTGGAACAATCCAACTATCGACGGTCTGCTCAATGGCTGTGCGCGCTCCCACGCCGCCAGCTGCAGTCTTTTTCTGAAACTGTCGGATCACTGCGAAGTTGTGTCCGGCGCTTGCGTCGACGGAGAACTTTACCGAGGGAGGTCCGAGGGCAACAGCCCCGGCGGCTGACGCCCCAGCGTCAAAACCCCAGTGCAGGAGCGTGTAGTACAAGTCGCTGGCGTCCGTGAGACTAAATCCGTCTCCGACGTGTTCCTCTAGCTGTAAATCTGCCAACAATGTCTCGGGGGTGAAGTAGACGCCTAGCCCCGCCGAAGCAGCTGCTTGGGCACTAAACGTGACCGATCCTTTGCCGGTGGCGAACTGAAGGTCCTGACCTGCCTGAGCGTTCAGGGCCACGCTGCTGAGGCTGATGTCTTTGGTTTCCGGGAATGCGCTGTCGTGCAGGATGGCTTGTACAACGGCCGGATCTTGCGGGCCAAGAACGTTGATTCCAACGGCGCCTGTGCGAAACGGCAACTGGCGTTGGAAATTGAATGGGAGTGGGGCAGTGCCCATATACAGCACCTCCGACTGCGTAACTACACGAGACCTAAATTGTGGGGAAGCCTGAATACGCCACGAATGTGGCGTTCATCGAGTTCTACGTTCTTTGATTTTCGACTCTATCAGCGGCAGAGGGAGCGGTCAACACCTAAGTAGGGAAACAAGGGGAAGCCCACATGTCCCTACTTGTGCTCTGTCTAGTTGACTCTTGAACCCGGGATCAGCGGGTTGCAAATCCATGGAACCATCCAGGCTCCGCAACATGTTCTTCATGAAATCGTCGCAGTCGCGCGGCAAGAATCGACCTTCGGCCAAGATAACCGACGACCTTGCGTTCATCGCCTCGTTCTACCACTGGGAGTCTGCCGATTGCGAATCGCAACAACTTGGCAGCGGCCTCCGAAACCAGTTCGTCAGGATACGTGACAACCAGTCGTGTGTTGCCGGCCTGCTCAACCGTCATCGTGCCGTTCGTGTCGGCCGCCAGTGCGCGCAGCACGTCTCCGCGTGTAATGATGCCCACCAGCATCTTCGTATCGTCCAAAATCAACAATGCCTCGTGGCGAGCCACTTCCGGATCGTGACGGGCAATGCGTTCTGCCACCACTCCTACTTGCGTCCCGGCCGCGATGACGGGCAGTTCTTTGTCCATAGTTTCGCCGACGAACGCCTGCGTGAGGGCATCTGCTTCGTAGTCCTGATGAACCCTCAAACCGCGACGCGCCAGCTTCTCCGTCATGATCGAGCTGTGAGGCATCAGGAGCATGGCTATTCCGTCCGCAATTACTGCAACCAACATGAGCGGCAACACCGCGTTGTAGTCGCGCGTGATTTCAAAAGCAAAAATGATGAAGGAAAATGTAGCGCGAGAGGCTGCGCCGAACACTGCACCCATGGCAACCAGCGCGAATGCTCCTGGAGAAAGATGCGCCGTAGGAAAGAAGTAGTTCCCAACCATGGCGAACAATCCACCCAGTGCCGCACTCCACATAAAAGTTGGCGCCAGCAATCCGCCGGAAGTTCCCGAGCCCAGAGAAATGACCAGGGCCGCGGCCTTCGCCAGCATGACGACGATGAGCAACTTCCACGCAAGCTGGCCGTTCAGGATGTCACCAATCGTGTCATAGCCAACGCCTAGCACACGGGGAACAAAGTAGCCGATCACCCCCAGCCCCAACGCTCCTATGGCGGGCCACCACATCTCATCAATCGGAAGCTTCTCGAACTGATCTTCCACCCAATAAAGCAGTTTGCTGAAGCCCGCCGCGACAACCCCACAAAGCAGTCCCAGCACAAGATAGAAAGGAAGTGCGCGTGGAATGCCGAAATCGACCGCTGCCACCTGAAACATCGGACCGACGCCCAGCATTCGCATATGAACCGCAGTTGCCAGTGTGCTGGCGATGACCAGTGGAATAAACGATCGCGACTTGAATTCAAACAGAAGCAACTCGATCGCAAGAATCACACCGGCAATCGGTGTATTGAACGTCGCCGACATTCCAGCTGCGGCTCCGCATGCCAGCAATACCTTGCGTTCGGCCGCGGTAGTGTGAAACGCCTGACCGACTAATGAGCCCAGCGCGCCCCCCGTCTGAATAATGGGTCCCTCAGCGCCGAACGGGCCTCCTGTTCCAATCGCGATTGCAGCCGAAATCGGTTTCAGGATGGCGACCCGGGGCTGAATGCGGCTCCGGTTGGTCAACACCGCTTCCATTGCCTCTGGTATTCCATGGCCCTTGATTTTTGGAGTTCCATACTTCGCCATGAGACCAACGATGAGACCACCGATCACGGGAATAAGAATGACCCATGCGCCGAGTTGGTTGAATCGCACATTGCTGAGTTCAGTGGTCCAACGATGAAAGAAGAAGACGTTCGTGAAAAGCCCGATCAGCTTGTACAGAGCGTAGGCCACAAACCCGCCGACGAGCCCGATCGCGGCGGCGAGGAAAGAGACCAGCACCATGCGAAACTGCGCAGGTTCAGCAATTTGGCTTTGATTGATGGAAGACCCGTTAGTTGACTGTTGTACGACGAGGCGTTTATCGGAAAAGTCGCTAGATATCATTGCAAATACAGGAGCCCGAGGGATTATGTTGTCGCGAGATCAGAGGCTGGCGTATTGCCGAACAGTATGAAAGAGAGCACGATCCGCGCTTTGGCTCTACAAGAATCCCACAATCCCGTGAGGCCTGATTCAATTATATCTCGCACGGCGACAAACAGACGAGGTTGAACCTGTAGTCGCAATACTATTTTCCATTAGACGGCATATTCATCACGATGGTTAAAGGCTCGATCTTGTCCGGTTTTACGTAACGATCCACCAGGAATCGAGTACCGTCTTTGCTGACGTCGTAAGAGAAAACGTCAGTTGAGGAGATGGGTGCTCTGCCTAACACCTGAAACAGCGGCGTCGGAGCACCCGTAGAAAACGTCTCTCCGGCTTGCACTGGCACAGCTGTTAGCATGCCGCTCGGGTTGAGATAGAAAATTTCTTTTCCATCTCCACGCCACCGGGGTTCGCGCCCGCCGCCCCGCGATACCTGCCACTTACCAATCCCCGCAGGAAAAGTCGTTACATAAATCTCCCAGGTTCCTGACTCGTCGGATGAATAAGCTACCCATTTTCCGTCCGGAGAAATCTGTCCATTCGTCGAGTTTCCGGTACTCGGGTTAAAAGGCACCACGGGACCTCCTGTTGGCGGAATGATGACCAGTGAGTAGCCCGTTGGCTTCTGCCGTGTACACAGAATCTGGCGGTCATCCAGCGACCAGGAGTTCGGCAAGATGTCATCGGCAGGATCCGAGCGGTATCCGAAGTGCTGTTGCTCCAGCCCCGACACTCGCTTAACCGTTAGCATCGCCGTGGCTTGATTCGATCGATAGGCTAATGTTTTTCCATCGTGCGACCAGACTCCGATTACGTCTTCGTCCGGATCAAAGGTAAAGCGGGCATTGCTCGACCCGTCCGTGCTTTGCAGCCAGATATCGATATTATTTTCTGTGGGATCACTGATGTCGATCGCGAAACGCGTTCCATCAGGCGAGATGGATGGATTTGCCTGGATTGCAGGCTTGCCGATCCGGCTGAGTTCCTTGCCAGTTCGGTCAACCCACGAGAGTACCGAGAGCACTGCTCCCAGACTGGTGTTGTAAACCAGTGTCCCGTTATCCGAAGCGGCGAGCGAAGACCAAAATGTCGAGGGCTGGAACCCCACGGTGTCTGCAATGACTGCAGGCGCTCCGGAAACGGCCCCACTTCCAGGATCAAATGCCACACTCATCAGTCGTCTGTTCTCGTCCGCGTAATATAAGTGGTGGGCATCATAAGAAAAGCTGGAACGGCAGAGTAGCAGCAGCTTCTTCTCTCTGTTTTTAAGAGAACTGAGAAAGATACCGCTGACGCGCGCGACCTTTTGGTCTCCAAAGTTGCCGTCAAAAAAAAGGAAGTGGTCGCCGTCTGGCAGGAACATTGGCCAGCGGTGAGTATTCTCATCAGCCTTCCGAATCTCTTCGGTGAGTGGAGCGGCTCCCGTACCGTCAGCATTGACCTGCCACAACGCACTTCCGGAGTCCGGAGAGTAGATGATCTTGTTTTTCCGACCCCAGGTTCCGCCACGTGCCGACAACACGTGGGCCAGCATTTGTGGCGAGCCGCCCGCTGCATCTACCTTGAGCAGCTTTCCATCAGCAAAGTATCCGAGGCTCGCGGCATCCGGTGACCAGAACGGAAAGCTTGCTCCCTCCGTTCCTCTTACGAGCTTGCTCGCCGGTGACCCGATTCGCTGAACAAAAATGGCGGGGAGTCCTGAGCTGTCCTCGGGTGCGACAAACGCCAGCATCGTTCCATCGCGTGACAAGGCAAAGTGGCTCACTTCCGCCGGTACAGGGATGGCGAATTGCTGGCGTTCCGCCGCCGCAGGTCGCCTTGCCAGCCACCACGACACTGCCGCAACCACGGCCATCAGCAACAAGATCACGGCCCAGCGCAACCATGAGATCTGGCTCGCAGCAGGGGCAATTCGCGGTGCCGTGGTGCTGTCTGTACCTGACAGTGCGGATAATGCGAACGATAAATCCTTCGCGGATTGGAAACGCTGTTCCGAATTCTTTTCCAGGCAACGGCGAACGATCCGATCCAGCGCCGGGGAGATCGGATGTGACGCAGCGACAGGTTCGGCTGGATCCTCTCTTAGAACCGCAGTCATCGTTTCCGCCGGTGTGTCCCGGCGAAATGCCCGCTGACCGGAGAAGATTTCAAACAGCACAGCACCAAAAGAAAAGATATCTGTGCGGGCATCCGTCGCTTCTCCACGAACTTGTTCCGGTGCCATGTAGCTGGCTGTTCCCAGCACGATTCCAGGCGCCGTATGCGAACTCGTGAGCGTGATGCCCTCGGAAAGGTCCTGACCGTTTTTCTGGACGAGCTTCGCAAGTCCGAAGTCGAGGATCTTCGCGCGTCCGTCGCGGGTAAGAAACAGATTTTCCGGCTTCAGATCGCGATGGATGATGCCTTTCTCATGCGCTGCCGCCAGGCCCTGTGCAACCTGCACCGCGAATTCCACTCCCTTGCGTTGCGGCATCGGTCCGCGATCAAGAAGGGTTCGTAACGATTCTCCCTCCAGCAACTCAGAAACCAGGAACGGGCAGCCGGTGTATTCACCTACATCATGAATTCCCAAGAGATTCGGATGATTCAGAGCGGCAACTGCTCGCGACTCCTGTTCAAAGCGGTGGAGTCGATTGGTATCGCTGGCGAATGACTCGGGAAGAATCTTGATCGCCACTTCGCGCCCAAGCCGTGTGTCTCGTGCCCGGTAGACCTCTCCCATGCCGCCTGCACCTATCGGCGACAGAACTTCATATGGACCGACTTGCGTACCATTCGCAATGGGCATGGTTGGCGCGAATTATAACGTACGTATGGAGGTCGGGCTGCTGCTAGCCCTACAGGAGGAAGTGCAGCGCCGGCGTCTTGTCGTACTTTCCAAAAGACGGAAAGCACCGGCGCTACGCAGCTAACGCGCTACTTTACGGGAATTCTTTTCGTCGCCTGCGATCACGCCGTCCTTGATGTAGATGACGCGATGGGCGTACCCGGCAATGTCGTGTTCGTGGGTAACCAGGACGATCGTATTACCCTCTGCGTGCAAGCGATCAAAAAGCGCCATGATTTCGTTTCCGGTCTGTGAATCAAGGTTGCCGGTTGGCTCGTCGGCCAGGATGATCGATGGACGATTCACCAGTGCGCGCGCGATCGCAACTCTCTGCCTTTGCCCACCGGAGAGTTCGTTGGGCTTGTGCGACATTCGCGATTCCATACCAACCGCGGTGAGCGCTTCCTTCGCTCGCGCGATGCGCTCTTCGCCCGGGATGCCGGCGTAAATCAGCGGAAGCTCCACGTTGTGCAAGGCCGTGGCCCGCGCCAACAGGTTGAACGTCTGAAAGACGAAGCCGATTTCCTTATTACGAATACGCGCCAATTCATCGTCATCGAGCTGGCCGACCTGTTGCTGGTTCAACCAGTACTCGCCCTTGCTGGGAGAATCAAGGCAGCCGATCAGGTTCATCAACGTTGACTTGCCGGAGCCGGAAGGACCCATGATGGCAACATATTCATTACGCTGAATGCGCAGGTTGACCCCTCGCAACGCATGAACCTGTTGTTCCGATCCCATGTCGTAGGTCTTCCACAGGTCGATGGTGGCAATCATGTACGACTGAGGGGACGCCGACACTTCAGGCTCTGTCATGTTGATTACTTCTGCGGTTGCCATCCTCTTCTCCTCTTCCGCCACTCTACGGCTCCTGCCAGGTGCTACGTTGGACGTGTGAGCATCACAGTCGTTAGTCGTTTATGGGTAGGATGCGTTCATGGCGATCAGCTTTCGTTGCTCTCTTCCTTCTTCGGTGCAGTGTTGTCGATCTTGACGCTGGCGCCGGGCTTTAACGTGCGCAGAACCTTGTAACTTCCAGTTACAACTTCGTCGCCATCTTTGATTCCGCTCAGAACTTCAATATCGGTTGTGCCGGCGATGCCTGTGTCCAATTGGACGAACTCGGCCTTTCCTGCTCGGATGACGAACACGCCCTGAATCTCGGTCTTGTCCTTGGCTGCATCCTTTTGCGGAGCGGCGGCATGAACAGAGTTCTTATCCGACTGCGCCGCATCAAGCTCCGACTGCTTGCGAACCGTGAGGGCTTGCATCGGAATGGACAGTGCACCTGACCGGGTGGCCGTCGTTACCTTAGCGGTTGTCGAAAGTCCAGGCCGCAAATTGTCCGGCGGATCCTGCAACGAAACAACGACCTTGAAATCTTTTGCTTCCTGGCTACCGGTTGTCTGTTGCGAAGTCGCCAATCCAGTCGATCGCACCAGTGCAGCATTGCCAATTTCAGTCACCACGCCTTTGAAAATCTTCTTAGGAATGGCGTCGATTGTGACCTCGGCGGGTTGACCCAACTTGACGTTTACGATATCGGTCTCATCCATCTTGACTTCCGCCGTGATAACCGACATATCGGCAATCGTCATAAGTGTGCTGCCCGGCGAATTCTGAATGCCGATAACAACCGTCTCACCTTCGCGAACGGGCAGGTTTGTAATCACTCCGTCGAAAGGTGCTGTATAGGTCGTCTTCTGCAGAACGTCCGCGGCACGGGTGAGGTTAGCGCGGTTCTGCGCGATGCGTCGTTCCGCAGAGTCCTTCTGGGCTTTGGCCTGTGCGATACGCGCCTCCGCTTCGGCTACTCCTGCGTCCGCAGACTCATACGCGTTCTTCCGGCTGTCGTATTCCGCCTTGGCAATCAAAGCGTCCTTATACAAACCCTGGGCGCGTTCCCAATCGAGCTTCATCCGATCTTCGTCAGCTTTGGCACGGTTCAGATCGGCCATGCTTGTTTTCAACGCGGCGTCTGCTGCAATCACATCCGTCTGTGCGACCTCAAGGGCGGCCCGCGTGGCGTTCACATCCGCCTCGGATTGCACATTCTCAAGTTGCGCCAGCAATTGACCCTTCTTTACCTTGTCGCCTTCTTTAACGTAGAGCTTGGTGATCTTTCCGAAAGCGTTTGCCCCGATGTTGGCGTAAGTCTTCGGTTTGATTTCTCCAGAGGCACTAACAACAGCGCTCAGATCGCCTCGTTGCGCCTTACCGGTCTGTACTGTCACCACGTTCTTGTGGCTTTGGTAAACGGTAAATCCCACAATCGCGGAAAGAGCTACTAACGCGCCGACCCCTATTAAAACCTTCTTCCAGGTACTCATCGCCTCCCCTGCCATGTTGACGAACGCGGTTCAGAAACCATTTCTCGTGATATTCGAACAGCCTGGAGTTCCGGCGGTGAGGCTTCCGGCGTGCATGCCATCAGATACGGGCCTGAGCCACTAAAAGTTCCCCCACCGCAGATACAACTGGCTTGAACCCGTAATCGAACGAGGTGTTTACAGTGAACAGCACAATTATAGCCTGTTGCGAGGCCTCCGACGTCTGGGGGTGACCACCTTGGGACCCCCTCCCAGGAATGATTTTTTAAGCCTCGACAACCAATCACAATCTGTTTACATCGCACGACTTAGCTTGCTTTGCGGGTACCAAAGACATAGAATAGCCAAACAAGTGTCTGAGGAGTTCTCCCTTTTTATGTCCCGGGTAGGCTTGCGATATCGATTTGCGTTGGGTTTTTCTCTGGCTGCGCTGCTGGCGCTGGCAATTCCCGCCTTTTCTCAAAATGACTCTGGCCAAGCAGCACCCGCTCAGGGGAGCGAAGACCCTCTAAAAAGGCCACTCAGCGACAAGCAGAAGAAGGATAACGCCAAAGCCCTTAAGCAAGAGTTGAGCAAGACCTACAAGAAGTGGCTCGACGAAGACGTCCGCTGGATCATCAGCGACGAGGAGCAGAAAGCCTTCAAGATGCTCTCGAACGATGAAGAACGCGACAACTTCATCGAGGCATTTTGGCAGCGCCGAGATCCCACTCCTGACACCGCTGAGAACGAATTCAAGGACGAGCATTATCGTCGCATGGCCTATGCCAACGAGCACTATGCGGCAGGTATTCCTGGCTGGAAAACCGATCGCGGACGCATGTACATCATGTACGGTCCGCCGGATGAAATTGACTCTCATCCCTCGGGCGGTACGTATGAGCGTCCCATGGATGAGGGTGGCGGCTCGACGTCTACCTTCCCGTTCGAAGATTGGCGTTATCGTTACATTGAAGGAATCGGTCAGGAAGTCATCATCGAGTTTGTGGACACCTGCATGTGCGGGGACTACCACATGACGATGGACCGTTCTGAGAAGGACGCTCTCCTCTATACGCCTAACGGCGGCCTGACTTTGTACGAGCAAATGGGTGTGTCAAGCAAGGTGGACCGCTTTACGCATGGCGGATTAGAGCGGTTGGGCACTGGACCCGGAGTCTCTGGCGATTTGCAGACGAAGCAGTTTGATCGCCTAGACCAGTTTTATAAGCTCAACAAGCCTCCGGCTGTGAAGTTTAAAGATCTCGAAGAAGTTGTCAGCCACAAGATTAGCGTGAACCTGATGCCCTTCGACGTAAGGGCAGACTTTGTGAAGGTGACGGCTGACACGGTTCTGGTCCCGATCACGGTGCAGATCAAGAACCGTGATGTCACTTTCATTAACAAGGACGGAGTGCAGCGCGGCACGGTGAATATCTTCGGACGAGTTTCGACCCTGACTGGCCGTATCGCTCAGACCTTCGAGGACACGGTCCAGGTTGATGTTCCGGCCGAACTGCTTCCCAAGGTGACTGAGAACGCTTCTGTGTACTGGAAGGCGCTGCCCCTGAGGCCCGGGCGCTATCGCTTCGACGTGGTTGTCAAGGATGTGAACGGCGATCGCGTGGGGAATTGGAGCCGCGGTATTCAAGTTCCTGACTTCGCCGATGACAAGCTGGAAGTTTCATCTCTGATCTTGGCTGACCAGATGGAACCGGTCGCAGCCAAGAACGTCGGTACCGGCAACTTCGTGATCGGAACTACCAAGGTCCGTCCGCGAGTCGCTTCCTCCGATGGGAAGCCGGTTGTTTTCAAGCGAAATCAGAAGCTCAATTTCTGGATGCAGGTATACAATCTCGGGGTCGACGAGAAGACGCATAAGCCGTCGGCTACGGTCGAGTACAACGTCGTCAACGCGGCGACCAACAAGCAGGTGATTCATACCGTGGAATCCACGGACCAGATGGGCAATGTCGGCGATCAAGTGACTCTGCAGAAGACACTATCGGCCGCAAATCTTGATCCCGGGGTATATCGCATTCAGATCAAGGTGAACGACAATATTTCCAAGCAAACGGTGGACCCGTCAGCGACGTTTTCTGTCGAGTAACACTGCGAAGCTGGATCCCAGAGGTGGTGGCAATGTTCCGTAAGCTCGGGCTGTTAACGATTGTTGTAGCAGTCGTGCTGCCGTCGTGGGCTGCGGATCGACCCGGTTCCATCGCGGGCTACGTGCGCAACAGCGCAGGCGTACCTCAGATGGGAGCGATGGTAGAAGTCCTCGGGTCGACCATTCACAACCTGAAAGTTTTCACCGACGAAAACGGATTCTATTCCGCCGCCGGCCTGGTTCCCGGCAGCTACAGCCTCAAGGTTTCGGCGCCATCTTTCTTGCCGACGCTCCGAGAAAAGATCGGCTTGCGTGCCGGAGCGGCGATGGCCGTCGATGTCACGCTCAGTACCCTGTTCGAGGCCATGCAGGTGGCTCCTGCGGGCAACACTCCCGACAATGATGACGATTGGAAGTGGGTTCTCCGCTCGGTAGCCAATCGGCCGGTTTTGCGCGTCTTCGATGACTCGCAGGTTGCTGCAAAAGAGGATGGCGACGACCGCACGGTGAAGGGAACTGTTTCCTTCGTCGCTGGCTCTCCATCCGAAGGATATGGCTCTGCCTCCGACATGAGCACGGGCTTTTCCGTCGAAAAGTCGATGTTCGCCTCTGGTACGGTTTCGCTCGATGGCAACGTTGGTTACGGTAACGGCTCTCCAGCAGCTGTTGTTCGTGCTGGGTATGTGCGAAAGATGGCCAATGGTTCCGAGCCGCAGGTTGGCTTCACCATGCGCCGCCTGTCTTCTCCGGATGCCAGCTTGCACAACGCTGATTTGCAGGCGTTGGCACTGACAACTTCCGACAATCTCATCGTCGGCGACATCCTGGAATTTCACTTCGGCAGCGAACTGCAGACCATCCAGTTCATGGGACGTGTGAACGCGTTCCGGCCTTTCGGTTCCGCCGATTTCCATCTTTCGCCCGATACCCTGATCGAGTACAGCTACGCAACGTCGCAGCCCAATACCCGTATGGATAAGGGCTTCGACTCTGCGCCAGCAGACTTGAGCGAGTCCGGACCGCACGTCAGCCTTGCTGGATTCAGTCCTGCCGTCGAGAAGGCGCAGCATCACGAGTTGTCGGTCTCCCAGCGTCTGGGCAAGAACAAGGTTCAGGTTGCTGTGTACTCCGACCGCATGACCGATCCCGCTCTGGTCGGCGTTGGCAATGTTTCTGCTGCAAGTGGGGAAGTCCTTCCTGACATATATTCAGGAACGTTTACCTATCAAGGCTCCGATTTCGATACTCGCGGCATGCGGGTCGTACTGCAGCGCAAACTGGCATCGGATCTTACCGCCACTCTCGATTACTCTTACGGCGGCGTTCTTGATCTGGCTAAGCCGGATGTCACTCTGCAGGATGCGCGCGATCACCTGGTAACGCGCGATCGCCACTCCGTCGCGCTGAAAGTGAACGGGACGGTTCCCACGACGAAGACAAAGTGGATCGCTTCGTACCGATGGATGAGTGGAGAGGGTCTGACTCCGGTCGACAGCTTTAATGCGTCTCCGGGACAAGCCGATCCATTCCTGAATTTGTTTGTGCGGCAGCCGATTCCAGGCTCCGCTTTCTTGTCGGCGCACCTGGATGCGCTGGTGGACGTCAGAAACCTTCTGGCCCAGGGCTATGTGCCCGTGATGGGACAGGACGGCCACACGCTGTACCTGGTCCAGACCGCGCGCTCCCTTCGCGGTGGTGTCGCGATATCCTTCTAAGCGTTGAACCTCGCCTGCCTGTCGGTTGAACGGAGGGCGAGTACCTGTAAGAAATCCTCTGGCCAGTTTTTTCGCTGATGTTGTCACTTTGTTCCGCCTGATGAATCTCATTCAAAAGTGAAGACGGGCCCCGCAATCTTTGAATGAGCACCACTAACGGATATTAAGTAAACAAACATACAAGGAGAGTGTATGAAGAAGTTTTCGATCTGTATCCTCGCATTAGCATCGCTGATGTCCATGACCGCGCTCGCACAAGACACGATGAAACAAGACGACACCATGAAGTCCGATTCCATGAAGAAGACGGACGGCAAGCTGATGAGTGTCACCGGCAAGATCAGCGACGACGGCAAGAGCTTTACCGACAAGGACGGCAAAAGCTGGACGATTCAGAATCCTGACGCCGTTAAGGGCCATGAAGGCCACGACGTCACCTTGAAAGCGCACGTGTACAACGACAAGGGCGAAGTCCACGTGATGTCCGTCAAGATGCCAAAGACCACGGCCAAGAAAGACGAGATGAAGAGCGACACCATGTCGCACTAAAAAGCCCAGATTAGCGAACAGCGCCTGGATGCTTCCAGGCGCTTTCGTTTGTGCGACGCAATTTCTAGTAAATGAGTGATCGACCGGCCATCTCTTGTGAATTCGCATGTCGAAGGGGGTTCTAGTGCTAAAGATAAGTTTGGTTTGAAAGAAGATCCCACCCTCTCGCAAAAAGCGCGAGAAGGGTGTGGCAACCCTATTTTGCGAAGTTAGTCCGCCGAAATCGACTTTAGCGTTTGCGCGTTCCCATTTTGTCCACCAGTTTTTCGGGTCTAACTTTTTCAGGCCAACGACCCACGACGACCACTGACCACGACGTTCTAGTTCGGCCTTCGCTTCAACACCGGCGGACCTTCCTCATTCGGGGGAGACGGCGGCTCGCCTGACGGATAGTCTGGCCCAGCTGACGGAGGCGGTGGCCCAATCGGTGGTTCTACCGGTTCCGGATCGGCGGCCCCGGCGCCCGGCCTACGTTTCAGTACGGGACGATCGTTCTCGAATGGATCCGGCGGTGAATTGGGATCGGCGCTGGCAGACTGCTGCAGCGTCGCCGAAGGTTCAACTTCAATCGAAGACTTCAGGCGGAAGCTAAGCAGCGTCTCCGAAGGAATTTCGACGTCATTGGCCTTGCTCTTGGCTTGTACTCCGCTGCCTACGCCAGCTCCGATGGCCGCGCCAATCGCAGCTCCACGACCGCCTCCGACAATTGCACCTAGAATCGCACCTACGCCGGCTGCGCCACCGATCGTTTCAGCCGTGCGCATGTTGCGCGACGTTCCTTCTTTCGAAAACTGGCTCGTGCTCAGCGGATAGCTCTTGCCGTTGTAGGCCACCTCATCCAGTTCGATCACAACCGAAGGCTTGCCTGTGAAATGTCCGCTGCTCTCTGCATCCACGACTCTGCCGTGAATGCCCGCCTCAGCCGGGATGACAACTTTGTCCCCAATCATGACCGGGGATGCCAGGCTCGCGGTGAATTTATCGCCCTTCTGATTCAGTTCCGAGCCAACGGTCTCCAACAGACGCACAGAGAGAACCGTTCCAGGTGGAATATTGATCCGAGAGACTACTGGAGGCGGTGGCGCTTGGCCGAACTGGTTTGAAGCAGAGAGACTGTCGACCGGATGGGTGGGGAGATTTGCGGCTGGATTTATTCCACCTTGAGGAACGTTTCCGGTTGAGTTTGCTCTGCCCTGCGGCGCAGCGGATGTGGAAGAAGGCGGATCAGAAACGATCGGCAAGGGCGATTGCGCTGTCGAATCAGAGTGTCTCACCGTTTCACGAGGCAAGAGCGAAATCGCTGCGGACGGTTTCCGGGACACTATCTGCACAGGAGACCTCACAGGCTGGATAGTCGGCACTGTCACTCGCAGGTTGTTCACTAGTACAGCTACGCCGCTCGCACCGAATGCGTCCTCTGCGGCCGCAGTACGCACCATGGCAGTCGGCACTTCACCTGAGAGGGTGAGGATCCCGCGATTTACAGCGACCCGAATTTGTGGCGCCTTGATGCGTTGATCTGCTCCAATACGATTTTGCGCATCGGCGGCAATCAGGGCGTCGCTGGGAGGACGGGTGCAGCCGGCGGCGATCATGACCAGCGCTGCACAGAAAAGTGCGCCCCACTTCGACATCAGCCTGTCTCCTGGTTGCTTGATTAGATGCGGCCAAAAGCAAGGAATCAAAGGTCGAATTCGGACAGAAGGCGGGTTCCGGGGGTTACTGATAAAGGAGGGAAGGTTAGGCCATCGTCAGGCCGAGCGCCGCCGCCACCACCTCTTCTTGGGAGGAGGCGGATCATCATGGATAAAGACAGGCTCGTCCCTAAGCCCCAGAAAGCCCGAGGCTTCATAGGTAGGAGCCTCAGACTCACTTGCCCCTTCATTTTTCGGCGCGAAATGGGCTACCAGAACCTTTCCTTCGGATTTGCTCGGGAGGAGAACCAGGCTTGGGGTATCGAGAGCGAGAGCTGCGTCTACCGGGTCGCCGGATTGGATTTCGGCGGCACCACGTTCGAAACGGCTGACCACCGTCTCCGCGCTTTCATCGTCGAATGCAATCCAACGAACCATAACTACGGATCAATCGCGGAACTTACCCTGAGTCTACACCCAAAATGCGCAACTTTGGATGCCTTCGCCCCGGCAGGGGCTGCTTCTACAAACACTTGAAATGGGCTCTCTGAGTGACCGGATCCCTGCCTTTTCGCGGTTTCCCGTGAGAATCCGGAGACCAAAAGGGGTAAATACCCGGCTCGGCAAGCGGTCGATTTCCCTCCATCCGCCGTGTTCGCTGCGCTACAATGCGCCATCGCTAAAAACATGATTCCATAGCCTCGAAGGATGCGGTGGAGGGAGACGGCGCCAGCGACATAGGTGTTCGTGCGAAGCCTCCATCCGATTCGAGGGAGCCCTTATTGGGAGCGCAAAAAGGAGATGGTTATGAAAGTGGGGAGAATCCTGGCTTTTGTTCTGTTCGCTGGGGCTGTTTTGATGGGTCAGACGTTCCGTGGAACGATCTTGGGAACGGTAACCGACGCCTCCGGGGCCGTTGTCTCAGGCGCAAAGGTCACGGTCAAGAACGTGAACACGGGGCTGGAACGCACCACGGAAACAAGCGCTGACGGCAGTTACAGCATCCCTGAGCTTCCCATTGGGACCTACACGGTCACTATCACGCAGACCGGATTTCAAACAGCGATCACGACCGGCGTAGTCGTCGACGTCGCCAGTGAACGCCGAGTCGATTCCGCTCTCAAAACCGGACAGGTGGAACAGAGGGTAGAAGTCTCCGGCGAAGAAATTGCTCAGGTCGAAACCACCTCGGCCGTCATTGGCGGCACGCTGACCGCTGAGACTATCGCCGCTCTTCCGGTCAATGGCCGCGACTACACGAAGCTGATCTACCTCAATCCTGGTGTTGCGGGATCGCCCGATCAGATCTCCGATTCTCCAGGTTCGTTCGGAACATTCTCGATGAATGGATCGCGCGGCCGAGCGAACAATTTTCTGCTGGACGGCACGGATATGAATGATGGATACCGCAACGATCCGGCCATTAACGAAGCGGGCGTGTTTGGCGATCCTGCCACGATTCTTCCGATCGATGCTGTTGCCGAACTGCGGGTCCTATCGAATACCGAGGCCGAGTACGGGCGCAACTCCGGCGCCATCGTCAATATTGTCACCAAGAGCGGCACCAATAGTTGGCATGGATCGCTGATGGAGTACTGGCGCAGCGGGCAACTTGGTGCGCGAAATTTCTTCAACATCGACGGGACGCCAAAAAATTCGTTTCTTAATAACCAATTCGGCGGATCGCTCGGTGGACCGATCATCAAGGACAAGACGTTTTTCTATGTGAACTACGAAGGACAACGGGAATCCGGAAAGCAGTCTGGTACGAGTTGCGTGCCAGATCCGAGACAAATTGCTGCGGATTCATTGGCGCTTGGCACTACCAACTCGGTGACCAGTGCGATCCTGGCGCGGAATCCGTGGCCTACTCCGAACATCCCGCTTCCTTTCGATCCGACAAACCCCGACAATGAAACCGGCTGCCCCAATGGCAACAATCTGGCAACTGCCACTCCATTCAGCAATCGGGTGGATAGCCTGATTGCGAAGATCGACCACAACTTCAATCCCAGCAATTTGCTTACGGGTCGCTACTACTTCGGCGATAGCGACCAGAGTTTCCCATTCGCTCAATTGGCTGGGGGCATTCTGCCGGGTTTCAACACTGTCACACCGACCCGCGTGCAGCTAGTCTCGCTGTCGTACGTGAAAGTGGTGAATTCAAGCCAGGTCAACGAAGCACGCCTGGGATGGAACCGCTTTGCGGAGGGATTCTTTCCCGAGGACCAGGCGTTTGATCCAAGCTCTATCGGCCTGAATACGGGAGTGGGTGCCTACGAAGGTGGATTACCAGCGATTAACGTCGGCGACTTCTCGCAGATCGGCGCCACCAACGGTGTTCCCCGCAATCGCGTGGATGCCAACTGGCACTTCATCGACAACTACTCGTGGAAGTTCGGCAAGCATGATGTGAAGTTCGGGTACGAATTCCGCCGCACGACGATCATGCAGGTTCTCGAAAATACGTTTCGCGGCAAGCTTAGCTTTGATGACATCACGACGTTCCTGCAGGGGCAGCCTTCCGATGGCGGACAGCGTGGCGGCAGCACACTTCGCCATACCGCGGAAAACAGTCACGGCTTCTATATTCAGGACAGCTTCCGCTGGACGCCTCGCCTGACTCTCAACTTGGGCTTGCGATGGGACTACTTCGGAGTGGTGCATGAGAAGGATGATCTGTTCTATCGTTTCGACACGACCTCTGCCTCCGAAGTTCCAGCCGGACAACTCTATGACAAGGATCTGAATAACTTTGCTCCGCGCATTGCATTTGCGTACGACGTAACTGGGAAGGGTAAGACTGTCGTGCGCGGCGGATGGGGGATGTTCTATGACGCCTTCGCGCAGGATATTTTCCTGGGGCACTTTCCATGGAACTGCTTCTTCTGTCCCGGTCCAGCATATGCAGGCGTGGGGCCAGCAGCAATTTCGGACATTAGCCTGAGGACTGATACGGCGGGAAATATTCTCCCGTTGGATGCAAATGCGCAAGTATTTGATAGGGCGGGCGCATCTCCGTCAGCGGAGTTCTTCGGTGCTTCAAAGAACCTACCCGCACCCTACGTGCAGAACTTCAATCTCAACGTTCAGCAATCCCTGGGCACGCGCGCGGTTCTGCAAGTCGGCTATGTCGGTACGAAGGGAACGAAACTATTCCGTTTCCGCGATATTAACCAGCCGAGCTTGGCCCAGATTACTGCGGCAGACTTGGCGAGCGGCGTCAGCGGTTACGGTGTTCCTCGTCAGTTCCCGACGGCTCTGCCCTTCTACATCAACCAAGAGGAGTCCGCGGCGAGCTCCATCTATCATGCGTTGCAGACCAGCGTGAAGGTGAACGCCTGGCATGGACTCTCAACGCAAGCGAACTTTGTCTGGTCACATGCAATTGATGATGCAAGTGACAGCGAAGACTTCACTCCGAACCAGGCACAGCCGCAGAACAGCCTCAATCCTGCGGCCGAACGAGGACAATCCAGCTTTGACATCCGTCGGCGATTCACCTGGAATTTCGCATATGCACTTCCCAAATTCGGTGGAAGCATGGCGAGATTAAAAGATGGCTGGGGCTTGGATGGAGTTCTGAACCTGCAAGATGGGCAGCCCTTTCACTTCAACTATCTGTTTGAAGGGGATTACTCGGGCGCTGGCGAAGGATACGATCGGCCGGACGTGGTTGGACCAATCCAATACGGCAGCCTGCCCAATCAATTCATCAATCTGAGTGCATTTGCTGCACCGTGTGGCTGGGATCCGACCCTAGATCCTGGTGCAACGGACGAGACGAATTGCGTGCCCGGCACCCGTCACTTCGGCAACCTCGGTCGAAACTCTTTGAAGGGTCCCAGCTTC
>Ga0066903_100000826_pt1 | contig 21025 bp, 16 predicted proteins | sample PanSoiMetaGPlot1_FD_67491 | JGI IMG/M metagenome (GOLD analysis project Ga0066903, IMG submission 67491) | Tropical forest soil microbial communities from Panama analyzed to predict greenhouse gas emissions - Panama Soil - Plot 1 (version 2) | ecosystem: Environmental > Terrestrial > Soil >... | reverse complement strand
CTACGTGCTGGGGGTCGGGGATCGGCTAGAACTCTCGGTGTTCGGGCAGGAAGATCTCAAGAAGACGCTCGAGGTGCTGGCCGACGGAACAGTGATCTTTCCGCTGGTCGGAGTCCTGCCGGTGGCCGGCAAGACGCTGGCCTCCGTGCGGGCGGCGCTGGAGGTCCGCCTGAAGGATTACCTGGTCGATCCGCAGGTCAGTTTGGACATCAAAGATTACCAGAGCCAGCCCGTCAACGTGGTGGGCGAGGTCGAGAAGCCCGGGACCTACTATCTGAAGGGTCCTACGACGCTGATGGACATCATGGCCCAGGCCGGCTGGATGACGCGCGAGGCGGGAAGTGAAATCATCGTCACCCGCCACACGGGGAGTCCGGGGGACGAAGAGGGGAGCAAGCAAATCACCATCACCAAGGAAGAGCTCCTCAGGGGCGGGAGCCAGTTCAACCCCCGCCTCCAGTCGGGCGACGTCATCACGGTGGGGCCGGAGCAGTACTTCTACATCCGGGGCGAGGTGGTGAAGCCGGGCCAGTACAAGCTCGGGGACCGGCCGACCCTCCTCAAGGCGGTGAGCATCGCCGAGGGACTGACGCCCTATGCTAAGAAGAAGAGCATCCAGATCATCCGGACGGTGAACGGGGAGCAGTCCAAGCTGACTTTCGACCTCAAGTCCATCGAGGAGAGGAAGTCGGAGGATGTCGCGATCCTGCCGGGAGACGTCATCATCGTGGACCGGCGGCTGTTCTGAAGCGTTGAAAGTCTTGTCCTGCTTGCATTGTAAAGAGTTGGGCGTATGATTAAGCCCACCCATTCCAGAAAGGCTTGAAGGCTCTTTGATGGAAAACCCGATTCGAACCGTCGAACCGAAGCGCGAAGTCCATCTACGCGATTACTGGGCCACGGTCTGGCGCTGGCGCTGGACCGTTTTCGTCACCTTTGCCATCATCGCCACACTCGTCGCCCTCTACACCTTCCTGCAGACGCCCGTCTACCAGGCCAGCGCCAAGGTCGAAATACAGCCCTCGACCCGTCGCGTGGCTCCGGTGGCGGACGTGTCCGAGCTGGGCGCCACCGGGTACAGCTTCTTTGCCGAGGATCGGTACTACAACACCCAGTTCGAGATCATTCGCAGCCGGGCGGTGGCCGAGAAGGTGTTTGACCGCTTGAATCTGTGGAACGATCCCCAGTTCAAGAGCATGAAGGATCCTGTGGGCGCGTTCACCTCCACCGTCACCATCGAGCCGATCGAGATGACCGGCATCGTGGTTATCTCCATGGAGGGGAGCGACAAAGAGCGCACGACCGAGTGGGTCAACACGCTGGCGGAGGTTTATGCCGATCGGAACCTCGAGATGGCGCGGCGGACGACCACCAAGGCCGTTTCCTCGCTGCTCGAGCTCATGGAGCCGCTCCGGGAAAAGCTTGCCAAGAGCCAGGAAAAGACGTTCGAGGAGGCCGAGGGTCAGCACATCTACGTGCCCGAGGACCAGCAGAAGATCATGGCGGGGACTCTGCAGGTGCTCCAGCAGGATCTGACCGAGACGCGCCTGGCGCTCTCCCAGGAGGAGGCGGTTCTCCGGAAGGTGGACGAGGTGGGGAGCTCGGGCGGATCGAAGCTATCCATTCCGGAGATTGCTCATGACCCGATCGTGGACGGATTGTACAAAGATAGGCTCAACCTGGAGCAGGAAAAGCAGCGGCTCCTCGCGCAGTACCAGGAGCGGCACGTCAAGGTGGTCGAGAAGGAAGAGGAGATCAAGCGGCTCGACGCGAAGATCGCCGATGAATGCGACAAGATCATCGGAAGGATCAAGACCGAATACGCCATCAAGAAGGAGCACGAGCGCAAGACCTTGGCTCAGATCGACGATGTCAAGGGAGAGTCGCTGGATCTCACCCACCGGACCTCCGGGCTCGAGCTCCTGCGGGGGGACACGGCGGAGATTCGGAAGATCTACGACAGCATCAACAGCCGCATGAAGGAAATCGAGCTGAGCTCGCAGCTCCTCAACAACAACATCCGAATCCTCGACAAGGCCCAGGTTCCCCTGGCGCCCATCCGGCCCCGCAAAGGCCTCAACATGGTCATCGGGCTGCTGACCGGGCTGTTCATGGGCATCGGGCTGGCCTTCTTCCTGGAATACCTGGACAACACCGTGAAGACGACGGAAGACGTGGAGAATTTCCTGAAGCTGCACATCCTCTCCATCATTCCCAAGGTGAACGATCAGAGCAGCTACGCCGTGCGGGAATCGCTGCAGAGCCTCCGGACCAGCCTCCTGTTCTCGCGCAAGAACCGCAACAGGAACCTGGTGCTGGTGACGAGCGCCAGCCCGCAGGAAGGGAAGAGCACCACCCTTATCAACCTGGCCAAGACCATGGCGGCGTCGGGCGAGCGGGTGGCCGTGCTGGATTGCGATCTTCGCCGGCCCACCGTGCACATCCATCTGCAGCTGGACAAGCGGGACGGGATGACGAACTACATCCTGGCTCCCGAGTCCGAAGGTTGGCGCGGCTATCTGAAGGCCTCCAACATTCCGAACCTGTACGCCATGACTTCCGGACCGCTTCCTCCCAATCCTCCGGACATCTTCGGCAGCGACCGCTTCATGAAGCTGCTGAACGAGGTGAAGGAGAGCTTCGACTGGGTGTTCATCGATTCGCCGCCGGTCGCCTCCCTGACCGATTCGATTCTCCTCGCCTCCATGGTGGACATGATTGCGTTCGTCATCCGGCACAACCAGACCGACAAGGAGATGGTACGCCGCTGCGTGACCAACATCCGGAACGTCAATCCCAACCTGGTCGGCGCCGTGCTGAACCACGTCGATCTGGAGCGCTCGAGCTATCGGGACTACTATTACGCGGGGTATTACTACTACGGGGAAGGCAGAGGCACGAAGGAGCGGGGGAGAAAGAGCGCTTCCGGGCCGGCGGTGGTGACCGCGTCCCCGGACGTGGGCGAGAAAGTCGCTCCTTGAGATAGCGGACTTTCTCCCTCCTCCCATGCCGCATCCGCAGGCGACAACTTCACCGAAGTCCGCAGGCTCTGCTCCCGCCGCGGAAGCGAGCGAGTACCGCGCGTCGGGCTCGGGCTGGTGGCTGCTTCCGCCGCTCCTGACCCATCTTCTCATCCAGCTCGCCCATGCCTTCCTGGATCGGGCGCCCGATTTCGACGAATCGATCTACATGGATCTGGGGCGCAGTGTCGTCCGGACCGGCCGGCTCATCACCTCCAATTATCCTCCCAAGCTGTTCCTCATCCATCCGCCTCTGTTCTACTATATGGTCTCCCTCTCCTTCTCGATCTTCGGACCCGGGCTCGAGTCGGGACGGCTCGTCTCGATCCTGATGGGGATCGGCTGCCTCGGGCTCGTCTTCTTCGTCCTGAGGCGGCAGCGCGATGCGCGCTGGGCGTGCGCCGCGACCCTGCTTCTGGCTGTGAATCCCGCCTTCCTCTATTACGGCCATTCGATCTACATGGAGATGACCGTCGCCTTCCTGCTCACCTCGTCGCTGTGGGCTTACACCCGAGCGGTGGAAAAAGACGACGCGGGCGGCTACGTCCTGGCGGGCGCCTTCCTCGGGCTTGCCTGCGTGACCAAGTACTACGCGGCGGTCATGGTGATCGCGATGGCCCTCCTGGTCCTGCTCGACGCTAGGGGAGACGCGCGCAGGAGAGTCAAGAGGCTTGTCGCCCTGCTGCTCCCGGTGGCGGCGGCGGGGGTGGCCTGGATTGCCTGGGGTCTGCTGTCGGGCGGGCAGAGCTTCATCGACGCGCAAATCTCATGGAAGGAGCCGGACATGTCCGGAGCGATCTACTCCTGGAGGCATGCCACGAACCTCCTTTTTCTTAGGGAGATCGTGGGCGTCATGACGCCGGTCTTCGCCGTCCTTGCGCTGGTCGGAATGGTCACGGCCGCGCGCCGGCTCTTCCACGTCCGGGAGGATCACAGCCGGGCGCTGGATCGCCTGCTCCTCATCTTTCCCCCGGCGTTCTTTCTCTTTCTTCTTTCGTTCAGAGAAAAGGATGTCAAGTATATCGTTCCAATGCTTCCGGCGCTCGCCATCCTCATCGGCCTGGCCATGCGGCGCGACGCGGCGTCCAGGATTCCAACCTGGTCCTTTTGGACGGGCGCGCTCCTGCTGGCGTCGCTGGCCTCGCCGATCATGCCCCTTTTCGATCCGGTGACCGGCCAGACGCACGACAACCTCTGGGTCTTCTGCCTGCACCGGGATGCCGAATACCGGCGCTACCGCGACGCAGGGGTCCTGGCCGGAAGGCAGAGCGCGCCCGGTGAGGTCGTGGCCTGCCAGCGCAAAGGACCGATCATCGGCTATTTTGCCGATCGCTCCTATATCGATTTCTGGGGTTTCACGCCTGAAAGGGCCCAGCCCTATCTGGATCAGGCCCAGGTCGTCGTGCTGGACAGGAACACGGAATACCTGGCGCCCGCCGAGGAGGAGAGATTCCGACGCTTCGTCGAGGCCGACTTCCATCGCATCGGGACCATTCCAGCGACGGGCGAACCGGTGCTGGAAATCTTCCGACGCAACGATGCCGGCGGTGTGACGCCCTGAGGCCTGAGGATTGAACCGGGATCTATTTCGATGCCGCGACGGCGCGGCTTCCTTCGGAGCTCCCCGGCCTCAGTCGATTGCGGAAGTCCTTCGAGGTCGTCCTCAGTCCCTCTCTCAGAGAGACCTTCGGCTTCCAGCGCAGCAGGCGGGTCGCCAGATCGATGCAAGGCTGGCGCACTTTCGGATCATCCTCCGGCAGCGGCTTGAACACGATGCGGCTGCGACTCCGGGTCACCTTCTGGACCTCCCGCGCCATTTCCAGGATCGTCATCTCGAGCGGATTTCCGAGATTCACGGGAAGGTGGTAGTCGGATGTGAGGAGCCTGTAGATCCCCTCCACGAGATCCGAGATATAGCAGAAGCTGCGTGTCTGGCTGCCGTCGCCGAACACCGTGAGAGGCTTCCCCTGCAGCGCCTGGAAAAGGAAGCTGGGGATGGCCCGGCCGTCCTGCAGCCGCATTCTGGGGCCGTAGGTGTTGAAGATCCTGACAATCTTGGTGTCCAGACGGTGGCTGCGCTGATAAGCCATGGTCAAGGCTTCGGCGAAGCGCTTCGCCTCGTCGTAGACGCCCCGGGGACCGATGGGATTGACATTGCCCCAGTAATCCTCCCGCTGAGGATGCACCAGCGGATCGCCGTAGACCTCCGAGGTGGAGGCGAGCAGAAAGGCCGCCTTCTTCTCGCGCGCCAGCCCCAGCGCCTTGTGAGTGCCCAGCGAGCCGACCTTCAGCGTCTGAATCGGATGGTCCAGGTAGTCGATGGGGCTCGCCGGCGAAGCGAAATGGAGAATCGCGTCGACCGGCCCGGTGAGATGGATGAACCCCGACACGTCCATCTCGAGGAACCTGAAATCGGGCTCTGAGAGAAGATGCGCCACATTGTCGGGCGAGCCGGTGAGAAAGTTGTCGATGCAGACGACTTCCCACCCCTTGCCCATGAAGAAATCACAGAGATGGGAGCCGATGAATCCGGCGCCGCCCGTGATGACCACGCGTCGTGTCTTGGCCACTGTGCACTCCTCGCAAGGATGGCCTGGGTGCAAGGCAGTCTAGGGACGGCTCCCGTGCCTGTCAAGCCGTGCAGCCCACCGGCGCCGCTCGAGCGCTTCGATGATCCTCTCTGACCGGCGGCAGACGCTTCCGCCACCATCCTTGACAGGGTGCGGCCATTCTTCCTAACATGCGACGCGGAGCCCATCCTTGAGCCCACGTCACGCGTCCCTTTCCGAACGTCTGAAGCTGTTTCTCGTGTCCGCTCTCGCCGCTTCCTGGATACGGCTGACGCGGGCGGCGACGCGGCTGCGTTATCTCAACCGTGGAGCGCTGGAATCCTTGCGGCAGTGTGGAGAGCCCTGCATTCTGGCCTTCTGGCATGGCCGCCTGTTCCTGATGCCCTATTGCTATCCGGGCAGGGAAATCACCATCCTGATTAGCGAGCATCGTGACGGCGAGTACATCAGCCGGACCATGCGCCGGTTCGGATTCGCCACGGCCCGGGGAAGCACGACACGGGGAGGTGCGCTGGGGCTGCGGGAAGTGCTGCGCGCGCTCAAGCAGGGCGGCGACGCGGCCTTCACTCCCGACGGTCCGCGCGGGCCCCGGGAAACGGTGCAAGCGGGCGTGATCGCCGCGGCGCGGCTGAGCGGCGCTCCGATCGTGCCGGTGACCTTCTCCTGCTCAAAAAAAAACTCCTGAATTCGTGGGATCGGTTTGTGGTCCCGCTGCCCTTCGGGCGCGGGGTCTTCCTTTATGGGGATCCGATCCGCGTCCCCCGGGACGCTGGCGATGAAGGACAGGAAAGAGCCCGGCTCCTGCTGGAGTCGGAGCTGCGTCGTCTGACGTCCGAGGCGGACGAGATGGTGGCGGGCGGAGGCGAATCGTGATCGACCGCGGCGGACGGATCCTGATGGTGGCGGGCGAGGCCTCCGGAGATCTCTACGGGTCCCGGCTGGTTGCGGCTCTGCGCGAGCGGGACGCCGCCCTGGCGTTTCGGGGCATCGGGGGGCCGCGCATGCGCGCGGCGGGCGTGGAGATCTTCGCGGACTCATCGGAGCTGGCTGTGGTGGGACTGACGGAGGTGCTCTCGCACTGGAAGCCGATTCGCGCCGCTTTCCAGCGCGCCGCCCTCGAGCTGGCCGAGGGGCGGCCGGATCTGCTCCTGCTCATCGACTATCCGGACTTCAATCTCCGCCTGGCCGAAAGGGCTCGCCGGCGCGGTGTGCCGGTCGTCTATTTCATCAGCCCGCAGGTCTGGGCCTGGAGGCGATCCAGGATCCGGGACATCGCGAGAAACGTGCGCCTGATGCTGGTGATCCTCCCGTTCGAGGAAGCCATCTACCGGGAGGCGGGCGTGCCGGTGCAGTTCGTGGGACACCCATTGCTGGACATCCTGCCGCCGCCCATGGACGCGCTGGAGGCGCGCAAGGCCCTGGGATTGGACCCGCAGCGCAGAATCCTGGGACTGCTGCCCGGCAGCAGGGTGAAGGAGCTGAAGACACACCTTCCCATCATGCTGGACTGCGCGCGGCTCCTGCGCGCGCGCATCGGAGATCTCCAATGTCTCATTCCCGTCGCCGCCACGCTCGAGCCTTCCGACCTGAGGGCTGTTCTCGAGGATGTGCCGGCGGGCGAAAGGCCTCTTCTGCTGGTCGATCGTCATGTGGAAGCCCTCGGCGCGATGGACGCGGCGGTGATAAAATCCGGCACGGCGACGCTGGAAGCCGCCCTGATGGGCGTGCCGATGGTGGTTGGATATCGGATGAGCCCGCTGACCTACGCGCTGGCCTCTCTGCTAGCGGACGTGCCTCATGTAGCCCTGGTGAACATCGTGTCGGGAGAGCGGCTGGTGCCCGAGCTCGTGCAGGAGGCGTTTCGACCGGCCGCGGTGGCCGCCCTCCTGGAAGACCTTCTCGACAATCCGGACCGAACGAGCGAGCTGCGCCGCAGGCTGCTCGCGGTGCGCGCGCGTCTGGGCGCGCCCGGATGCTTCCGGCGGGCCGCCGAGGCCGTTCTGCAGGCCGTCGCGTCGAGTCGTGCGGACCGCGAAGGGAGAGTGGCGCCATGATCAAGAGCATGACCGGATTCGGCAGAGGAGAAGCGGGCTCGGCCCTCACCCGCCTCGAGGTGGAGATCCGGGGCGTGAACCACCGCTTTCTCGAAGTCCGCTTCCGCATGCCTCAGGAGCTGGCGGATTTGGAAGGCGAGCTGCGCCAGCGCATCTCCCAGGTTGCCCGCCGGGGGCGCGTCGACGTTTGGGTGGAGCGGACCAGGAGTGCCGAGCCTTCCGCCGAAATCACGCTCAATCGCACGGTGGTGCAGGGATATCTGGAGGCCGCCTCCCGGATCCGCAGCGAGTTCTCCTTGCAAGGCGGATTGGATCTGCAGGCGATCCTGGCCCTGCCGGGAGCCATCCGCGTCGAGTTCCACCGGGAAGACGAAGGCTCGGACGAGCGTGCGCTGCTGCGCGAGGCGATCGAGCGCGCTCTGCTGACCTTCGACGAGGCGCGCTCGCTGGAAGGAGAGAAGCTCGCCCGCGATCTGTCGGCAAGGCTCGGCACTCTCGATCGACAGGTGGCGAGCGTCCGGCAGGCGGCGGAGAAGAGCCTGCAGGAGACTCTCGAGAAGATCCGGCGCCGGATGGACTCACTGCTGGCGGGGGTTCCTCTCGATCCGGGACGCCTGGCGCAGGAGGCCGCTTATCTGGCGGGACGGGCCGACATCGATGAGGAGCTCGTGCGCCTCTCCGCCCATCTCGCCAAAGCGGCGGATACGCTCTCCGCCTCCGACGGACCATGCGGGAAATCGCTGGATTTTCTGGTGCAGGAGCTGCACCGGGAGGTCAATACGATCGCCTCCAAATCGGAGAGCCTGGAAATCTCCCAGATAGCGCTGCGCATGAAAGCAGAGGTGGAGAGGGTCCGCGAGCAGGTGCAGAACCTTGAATAGGAGGCCGTCGATCCGCAAAACGGGCGTCCGTCGCGCATCCCGGGAAACGCGGGGCGCCCTGCTGGTCATCTCGGGCCCCAGCGGAGTCGGGAAGTCGACGTTGTGCAGGATGCTCCTGCGCAGCGTGAAGGGGTTGACCTTCTCGGTCTCCTACACCACCCGCCCTCCGCGCCCAGGGGAAGAAGACGGTGTAGATTATCATTTCGTCGACGAGCTCGAGTTCCGCCGCCTGCGGAAAGCGCGCCGGCTGCTGGAGTGGGCCCGGGTGGATGGCCAGCTCTACGGCACCTCGAAGGATCTCGCGGAAGCGGTGCTTCGCCAGGGAAGCGATCTGCTGCTGGACATCGACACCCAGGGGGCGGAGCAGGTGCGGCGACGATCGCCGGACGCCGTGCTCGTCTTCGTCCTGCCGCCCCGACCGGGCGCGCTGCGGGCCCGCCACCGGGTCCGGGGGACGGACCCCGCCATGCGAGACCGGCGGCTGAAGCTGGCCCGCCGCGAAGTTCTCCGCTCAAAGAGGTATGATTACCTGGTCTTCAACGATCGAATCGAGCGGGCCGCCCAGGATCTCAAGGGCATCGTGCTCGCCGAGCGCTGCCGGCTGAGGCGGCAGCTTCCCAAAGCCGAACAGACCCTGCGGGCGTTCAGGAATTCCGAATCGAGATGATTTCCGCCGACAGAGGAGACAATCGGATGGAGATTCAAAGCGTGGAAAACAAGTTCAAGTTCATCAGCATCGCGGCCGCCCGGTGCCAGCAGCTGCAGCGTGGTGCGCGCCCGCGCGTGGACAGCAAGTCCACCAAGCCGACCACCGTCGCCCAGGAAGAGGTGCGACAGGGACTGGTCGCGGCGCGCGAGCCGGATGTCCCCGAGCCCGTCGCCCAGGATGCGGATGCGGGCGGCGGGAGCGAAGGGACGGATGTCGGATAGCGCCAAAGGTGAGATCGCGCTCGGCATCAGCGGAGGGATCGCTGCGTGCAAGACGCCCGAGCTGGTGCGGGAGCTGGTGCGCTCCGGCGTGCGGGTCACGGCGATTCTCACGCGCCAGGCCGAGTCGTTCGTCACCCCCCTGACGCTGCAGACCCTCACCGGGAATCCGGTCATCCGCGATCTATACGACCTGTCGCAGGGAACCGACATCGAGCATATCGCCCTGTCCCGGCGCATCGGCTTGCTGGCCGTGGCTCCGGCGACGGCCGCGACCTTGTCGCGCTTCGCGCACGGGCTGGCGGCGGACTTTCTGTCCACCTTTTTCCTGGCGGTTCCCTGCCCGGTCCTGGTCGCTCCGTCCATGAACACACGGATGTGGATGCATCCGGCGACGCAAGCCAATGTGAGCCTGCTGAAGAGCCGGGGCGTGCAGGTCATGGAACCGGCGGTGGGGGAGCTGGCCTGCGGGGAGACGGGGAGCGGGCGCCTGCCCGAGCCGAAGGACCTGGCGCGTGAGATTCTGAGGCTGCTGGAGCGCCGGCGGACCTGGTCGTCGGAAACGGTCCTGGTCACCGCCGGTCCCACGCGCGAGTTCCTGGATCCCGCCCGCGTGCTCACCAATCCCTCCACGGGACGCATGGGATACGCGGTGGCGGAGGAGGCGCTCGCGCGCGGCGCGCGCGTCATCCTGGTCTCGGGACCCTCGGAGCTGGTCGAGCCCGCGGGCGCCGAGCTCGTGCGCGTCGAGACGACGGAGCAGATGTGCACGGCCGTCCTCGAAGCGCTGCCCCGCGCGAGCGTGCTCATCAAGGCCGCAGCGCCCGCCGATTTCAAGCCGCGCGCGACGGCCGCCCGCAAATCCCCGAAAGCGTCGCTAAGCCAACTCGAACTGGAGCCCACCGTGGACATCCTGGCCGAGGTTGGCCGGCGCAAGAACGGCCAGACGGTGGTGGGCTTCTCCGCCGGAACCGAGGATTTCCTCGAGACGGCGCGCCGCAAGCTGGAGGAGAAGAAGCTGGATCTCATCGTGGCGAACCGGGTGGACGAGCCGGGTGCGGGCTTCGGCGCGCCGACCAACCGGGTGGTCTTTCTCGGAGCGGACGGATCGCGCCAGGACCTGCCTCTTCTTGCCAAGCGCGACGTGGCCGCACGGCTGCTGGATCGCATCGAATCGATGCGCAAACCCACTTGAGCGATCGCCCGGTCCGCGACGTCCTGGCGGAGCAGCTGCGCGAGCGCCTTCTCTTCCTCCGCGATTCCGGCATCTCCGATCTCGCGACGCGGCCAAAAGTGGTCACCTCCGCCGGCGCGTCGCTGTCCGCCGCGGGCGTGGTCCAGGCATTCGATGCGGCCCCGCCCGATCCGTCTCAGGCTCTCGCGGGATTGCAGGCGGAGATCGGGGATTGCACGCGCTGCCGCCTGTCGGAGAGGCGCACCCGTCTGGTGTTCGGAACGGGCAATCCGCAGGCTCGTCTCATGTTCGTGGGAGAGGGACCAGGCTACGAAGAGGACCGGCAGGGGCTGCCGTTCGTGGGCAAAGCGGGCCAGCTTCTGAACCGGATCATCCAGGCGATGGGCATGCGGCGCGAGGAGGTCTACATCGCCAACGTGGTCAAGTGCCGGCCGCCCGAGAACCGGACGCCCCTGCCGGATGAATGCGAGACCTGCCTTCCTTTTCTCCTGCGCCAGATCGAGATCATCCGGCCCCAGGTGATCTGCGCGCTGGGAAGCGTGGCGGTCGGAGCCCTCCTGCAGACTTCCGGATCCATCAGCCGCCTGCGGGGCACCCTGCGCAGCCTCGCGGACGGCACCGCGGTCATGCCCACCTTCCATCCCGCCTACCTCCTGCGCAATCCGGAGAAGAAGAAGGAGGTGTGGGAAGACATGAAGATCGTGATGGATTTTCTCGCGCGCCATCCGCGCGCCTGACCCGCTCGATCCGTGCCCGAGCTCTCCGCTGCCCGCGTCGCCCTCCCGCTCGCGCTGGAAACGCCGCTCACCTACCGCGTTCCCATCCGCTTCGAGTCCCTCGTCCGACCGGGCGTGAGAGTTCTCGTGCCGCTGGGCAACCGGCGCCGGGTGGGCGTCGTGGTGGATCGTCCGGAGGCCGGTGAGGGTCCTCTGCGGGAAATCCTGGAGGTGCTCGATCCTCATCCCCTGCTCGACGAAGCTCTCTTGAGCTTCACGCGCTGGGTGTCCGAGTATTACTTCGATCCCTGGGGCCGCGTGCTGCAGGCCGCCCTTCCACTCGACCTGCGGATGGCGGTGGCGCGCAGGTTTCGCCTGCTTCCGGCGGGCAGGGAAGCGCTCGAGAATCCCTTCTCGGGTCTCGCTGCCGCCGCCCGTCGCGTGCTGACCCGGCTTGCCGCCGCGGAGGCCTTCAGCGAAGCGCAGCTGAAGAAGTTTCTTTCGAAGCCGGAATGGCGCGCCATGCAGGACCTGGAGCGTCGAGGGTGGGTGGAGATCGATCAGACGTCCCGCGTCCCTGCCAGGCGACCCCGGGAAGCATGGTGGGCCCGCGCCCCGGCCGCGCCGCCCGCCCCGCCGCCGAGGGGGGCGCGCCAGATCCGCGTCATGCGGCGCCTGGCCGATGCTCCGAGCAGCGGCCTGTCGGTAAGGGATCTCTGCGCCCAGGCGGGAACCACGCCCGCCTTCGTGCGCTCCCTGGCGAAGCGGGGGTGGATCGATCTCCTCTCCCAGGGGATGCCGAGCGAGGACCGAGGCCCACAGCCCGTCGCCTCCGCTCCGCTCGTGCTGACCCTGCATCAGGAGCAGGCGCTCGGAACGCTGGTGCGGGCCGCGCAGGAGGGAGGGTATCAGCCCTTCCTGCTCGAGGGGGTGACCGGCAGCGGCAAGACCGAAGTCTACCTGCGCGCCGCCGAGGCGATGGCCGCCGCCGGGAAGCAGAGCCTTTACCTGGTGCCGGAGATAGGTCTCACGCCTCTGCTGGCCGAGACCCTGCGATCGCGTTTCGGCGAATCCTTCGCGGTGCTCCATTCCTCGCTCACCCAGACGCTGCGATCGGAGTCGATCCGGCGCATCCGCCAGGGACGCGTGACGCTGGTCCTGGGGACCCGCTCCGCTCTGTTCGCGCCGCTTGGGCGCCTCGGCCTCATCATCGTGGACGAGGAGCAGGACCCTTCCTACTACCAATCGGAGTCCCCCCGCTATCACGCGCGCGACGCGGCGCTGGTGCGCGCCAAAGGGAGCGGAGCTCTGATCGTCCTGGGCTCCGCCACCCCGTCGCTCGAGACGCGCATGGCGGTGCGCAAGGGGAAGCTGCGCCACCTCCTCCTGCCCGCGCGCATCCAGGCGCGGGAGCTGCCCGAGGTCCGCCGGGTCGACATGCGGGAGGAATTCCGCGCCACCGGCAAGGCGGCCATCCTGTCCAGGGAGCTCTCGGAAGCCATCGTCGCGCTACGGGAAGCCGGCGATCAGGGAATGCTGCTGCTCAACCGGCGGGGGTATGCCACGTTCTTCATGTGCCGGGCGTGCGGATTGAGGCTCTCCTGCTCGTCGTGCAGCATCGCCCTGACCTACCACAAGGACCGCGAGAGGCTCATCTGCCACTACTGCAACCGGAGCCGGCCCGTCCCGGCGCATTGTCCCGCATGCGGCTCGGGACACCTGCATCTGGGGGGCATCGGCACGCAGCGCCTGGAGGAGGAGATCCGGCGTCTGGATCCGGATCTCCGGGTGCAGAGGCTGGATCGGGATGTCATGCAGGGCTCGGGTCACGCCGAGATTCTCACGAGATTCCAGAGGCGCGAGCTGGATCTGCTGCTGGGAACGCAGATGCTCGCCAAGGGCCACGATTTTCCCGGCGTGACGCTGGTGGGCGTGCTGTTCGCGGATTCCCTGCTGGGGCTGCCGGAGTTCCGCGCGGCCGAGCGGACCTACCAGCTGCTGGCGCAGGTCGCCGGAAGAGCGGGCCGCGGACCCCGCCCGGGTCGTGTCATCATCCAGGCGTTCGACGTCGGCCATCCGGCGCTGGAAGCGGCCGCGACCCACCGGCCGGAGACCTTCTACGAGCGGGAGCTGAGAATCCGCCGGCTGGCCGACTATCCTCCCTGGACGGCCCTGCTGCAGATCCGGGTGGAGGACCGCTCGGCGCCGCGGGCGGAAGAGAGAGCCCGGCGCCTCGCCGCCGCGCTGCGTTCCATCGCCAGGGGTCGATTCCATGTTCTCGGCCCGGCCCCGGCCCCGCTCGCTCGGCTCAAGAGCCTGTTCCGCCAGCAGATTCTCCTCAAAGGAGCCCGCCGTGAGATGGCTCAGGCCGTCCGCCGGGTCCTTCCGGGACAGGATGGCGAGCGCGCGCCGCGCGGCATCATCGTCGAGCCCGATCCCCAGTCTCTGCTCTGATCGAGATATACTCCAGCTCACGCTCCAGCGTCTTTGCACGCCCAAAGCCGGGAGATCCACAGTCATGTGCGGCATTGCGGGAATTCTGCGATTCGACGGATCGGCGGCGGACGCCCGCCGGGCCGAGCGCATGGCGCAGGTCCTGTCCCATCGGGGGCCCGATGGGCAGGGCCTTCACTGCGAAGGGAGCGTGGCTTTCGCGCACCGGCGGCTGAGCATCATCGATCTCAGCGAGCGTGGAAACCAGCCGATGTTCAATGAAGACGGAACGTTGTGGCTCGTCCAAAACGGGGAAATCTACAACTTCCTCGAGCTGCGCGGCGATCTGGAAGGCAGAGGACACGCCTTCCGCTCCTCCTGCGACACGGAGGTGATCCTGCACGCCTACGAAGAGCAGGGCGAGCAGTGCGCGCAGCGCTTCAACGGGATGTGGGCCTTTGCGCTGTGGGATGCGCGCCGGCGACGGTTGCTCCTGTCGAGGGATCGTCTCGGCGAGAAGCCGCTCTATTTCGCCATCGACGCGCGCGAGCTGGTGTTCGCCTCGGAGATCAAAGCGCTGCTGGCGATTCGTCCGGATCTCGCGGAGCCTTGCTGGGAGGAGATCGCGCGCTTCGCCGTCGCCGGGCTGACCGACACGAGCGAGAAGACGCTCTTCCGCAGCGTGCGGCAGCTCCTTCCCGGCCACCATCTCCTGGCAGGGCCGGAAGGGCGCTGGGAGATTCGCCGGTATTGGTCGGCGCCGGAGCCCGACGACGTCGCGCCGATCCCGCTGCGCGACACGGCGGAGAAGCTGCGCGAGCTGCTGGACGACTCCGTGCGTCTGAGACTGAGAAGCGACGTGCCGGTGGGAACGTGCCTGTCCGGCGGGCTCGATTCCTCCTGCCTGGTGGCCGTGGAGAGCCGCCAGCTCGGCTCGACGCCGATCCACACCTTCTCGTCCGTCTTCCGGGAAAGCGAGTTCAGCGAAGGCCGCTACGTGGATGCAATGAACGCGGCGTTCCTCACCGTGCCGCATCGCGTGACACCGTCCCCCGATTTCACCGCCGTCCTGCCGCGCATCGTCTGGCATCAGGAAGTTCCGATTCCCGGACCGGGAATCTACCCGCAATGGTGCGTCATGGGACTGGCCCAGGGAGAGGTCAAAGTCCTCCTGGACGGACAGGGATCGGACGAGCTCCTGGGAGGCTACTTCTACTTCTACCCGGATCATCTCGCGGATTTGATGCGCACCGTCTATCGACCCGCCTCGGCGTGGCAGCTGGCCGGCGCCATGGCCAGGATCTGGCGGCGCTCGAGCCTCGCCAATCTAGGCCGCTTGCTGCGCGCCGGCGGGGAGCGCCTCTCGGGCCGCCCCTTGCACACGGGGTTCAAGGCCGGGTCCTATCCCGACACCTTGTCGCCCGCTTTGTCACGCCAGGCGCCCGAGTTCTTCCCGCCGCACGCCTGGCCGGCGGCCGGGCACACGGCCGTCGCCCTGCATCGCGAGGTGACGCAGACCAGCCTTCCGATTCTTCTCCACTACGAGGACCGCAGCGCCATGGCACACGGGATCGAGACGCGCGTGCCGTATCTGGACCACCGGCTGGTGGAGTTCTGCATGCGGCTGCCCGGCCCCGTGCGCATCCACGCCGGGGTGACGAAAGCGCCTCTGCGGGCGGCCATGAACGCGTCGCTGCCCGAGGCGGTGGCGCGCCGCACCGACAAGCTCGGCTACCCCGAGCCTCTGACTCATTGGCTGCGCGGCGAAGCCTACGAGCAGGTCGAGCAGCTCCTGCTGTCGCGCACGACGCGCGAGCGCGGGGTTCTGGCCGTGGAGGCGCTCGAGCGGCATCTGCGCGAGCACCGGGAGGGACGCAACCGCACGATTCCTCTCTACCGCGCGCTGACGCTCGAGCTCTGGTTCCGAACGTTCATGGACGCCGAAGGCAGATCCCGCTGGCCTTCCGTACAGGCCCGTCCGGACGAGGCGGCTTGCCGGATCAGGGGATGACGACGAGGGAAGGGGCCGCGCAGGCGAAGACCTCGCCCACGCTCGCGGCGCGCGTCTCGCCCGCCTCGAGGAGCGCCGCCAGCAGCGCGTCGGCCGAGGAAGGGGGCACGGCGATGAGCAGCCCTCCGGAGGTCTGGGGATCGCCCAGCAAGGTCAGCATCTCCTCCGCCAGTGATCCTTCGATCTGCAGCTTTCCCTCGACCAGGCGAAGATTGCAGCGTGTGACGGCCGTGCCGGTTCCCTGGCGGATGAGGTCGAGGCTCTCCTCGTAGCGGGGGATGCGCTCCGCCCACAGGCGGAGGCCTGCCCCGCTTCCTTCCGCCATTTCCAGGGCATGGCCCAGCACGCCGAAGCCGGTGACGTCGGTGCAGGCGTGCGCGCCGTGCTCGAGCATCAGGCGGCAGGCGGCGGCGTTCAGCCGGGTCATCTCACCGAGCGCCTCCTTGAGCGTGGCGTCGCTGACCTTGCGGTTGCGGTAGGCGCTGATGAGCGCGCCCGTGCCGATTGGCTTGGTCAGCAGCAGGATGTCTCCCGCCTTCGCGGTGGAGTTGCGCACGACCCGGCCGGCGCTCACGAGGCCGGTCACCGAGAGGCCGTATTTCAGCTCGGCGTCGCGCACCGTGTGGCCGCCGACGATCGCCGCGCCCGCCTCGCGGACCTTCGCGGCTCCGCCGCGCAGGATCTCGGCCAGCACGGATCGATCGAGGCCTTCGCCCGGAAAGCAGCAGATGTTCAACGCCGTGAGCGGCCGACCGCCCATGGCGTAGACATCGGACAGCGCATTGGCGGCGGCGATCTGGCCGAAGAGGGCGGGATCATCCACCACGGGAGTGATGAAATCGACGGTCTGGACCAGGGCGGTGTCCCCCTCCAGGCGGTAGACGCCCGCGTCGTCGGACGTGCCGAATCCGACGATCAGATGGGGGTCGTCCTGGGGCTCCAGCCCCGCCACGATGGCTCTCAAGTCCTCCGGACTGAGCTTGGCCGCTCAGCCGCCCGAGGAGGAGAACTCCACCAGCCGCGAGCGCGTGCTGAATTTCACTCCATTTCTCCTTGGAAGCTCGAATTCTGAAGGAGGAAATCATAGCACAGGGGATCCTCCGGTCCGGGTCCGGAGGGCGGCGTTGGGTATAATGAGCCGACATTCCCCGGGCCGGCTCACGAGAGGGGGAGCTTTGCGCATCCTGGTAGTCCTGGCCGATTCCATCGACCGTCTCATCGAGGAGTATCGCGCCGCGCCCGCCGCCGCGGACCTGGTCGAGCTGCGCCTGGATCGTCTCTCCGAATGGAGCCTGGCGCCGCTCTTCAAAATCGCCGGGAAGCCGCGCATCGCGACCTGCCGGAGCCGCGCCCAGGGAGGGTTCTTCTCGGGAAGCGAGCGGGAGCGCGGGGAGATCCTGGAGCAATCCGTCGCGCTGGGGACGGAGTACGTCGACCTTGAATTCGAGAGCGCGGACGAGGAAATCCTGGCACGGGCCGGGACGAGCCGGCCTCTGCTTTCCTATCATCATCGGGGGATTACGCCCCTCAATCTGGAATCGATCTACCGGAAGATGGCCGACAGGGCCCCGCGCGCCATTCTCAAGCTGATTCCGTATGCCGATGCCTGCTCGGACAACCTGCGCGCGCGCGAGCTGCTGAAGCTCGCGCGGGGGGAAGGAAGGGATCTCATCTGCTTCTGCATGGGACAGCGCGGGCAGGTCAGCCGCATTCTCGCGCGGGCGTGGGGGTCCTGGGGCATGTACGCTCCGCTGCGCAGCGAATCGACCACCGCGCCGGGACAGCTCCTGCTGGAGGAGCTGGAGCAGATCTATCGGGAAGGCTCTGTGCAGGACAGCACGCCGCTCTCCGGCGTTCTCGGGCATCCCGTGTCGGCCTCTCTCTCGCCGATGCTGTACAACCGGGCCTACCGGGAGCTGGGGATCGAGGGGTGCTTCCTGCCGATCGAGGCGGAAAGCGTGGCGGAATTCCTGCCGCTCCTGAGCGAGCTGCCGCTCACGGGCCTTGCCATCACCCATCCCCACAAGGAAGCGTTCGCGGGACATTGCGACGAGCTCGCTGCGGAAGCGGGCGCCGTGGGCGCCGTGAACACCGTCGCCCGCCGATGGAATCGCCTGGTGGGACACAACACCGACATCGAGGGGGCGGTGCGGCCGCTGGCCAGGCTCATGGATCTGCGCGGCGCCAAGATCGGGATCCTGGGGTGCGGCGGGAGCGCTGTGGCTGCGGCCTTCGGGTTGACCCGCGCGCGGGCGAGGGTCGTGCTCTTCGGACGGGATGCAGCCAGGCGGGAAGCGGCCGCCCAGCGGGCGGGCTGCGCGGCGCGGCCGTGGCGCGAGGCGTCGACTTTCCATGGCGACGTGCTCATCAACGCCACGCCGGTGGGCATGTCTCCATCTCCCGCCGAGACTCCAGTGTCGTGGGAGAAAGCCTCCGCCGAAATCGCCTACGACTTCGTCTACAACCCTCCCCTGACGAGGTTTCTGAGCGAGGCCCGGGCCGCCGGAACACGCGATCTGCAGGGGACGGCGATGTTTCTGGAGCAGGCGGCGCTGCAATTCCAACTGCTCACGGGGCACGAAGCCCCGCGCGATCTGTTCGAGAGGATTCTGGCCGCGCCGTCGCCTCCGGAGGCCGCATGAGCGGACCGTCGCCCAGGAAGGCTCCATCCCGTTACCAGCGGCAGATTGCCTTGTCCCAGATCGGCGAGGGCGGACAGAGATCGATCGAGAGCGGAAGCGTCGTCGTCGTGGGGCTGGGCGCTCTGGGATGTGTGCAGGCCTCGTACCTGGCGCGCGCCGGCGTCGGCCGGCTCCGGCTGGTGGATCGAGACGTGGTCGAGGAGGGGAATCTCCAGCGCCAGGTGCTCTTCGATCAATCCGACGCCCAGGACGGGCGGCCGAAGGCGGAAGCGGCGCTCCGCCATCTCCGCTCGATACACCCGGACCTCGGCATCGAGTGCCGCGTCGCCCATCTGGAGCCGGGCAACGCGCGCGAGCTTCTCGGCGGCAGCGACGTGATTCTGGACGGAACTGACAACTTCGAGACCCGTTTCCTGATCAACGATTTCTCGCTGGCGCACCAGATACCCTGGATCTACGGCGCCTGCGTCGGAAGCGTGGGATCGGCGGCGCCGGTGGTGCCGGGACGCACGGCCTGCCTGCGCTGCCTGGTGGCGCCGCAGTCCCCCGGAATCGACCCCAGCTGCGAGTCGGCCGGCATTCTGGGCCCGGCGGCCGGGATCATCGGATCCTTTCAGGCAGCGGCCGCCATCAGGATCCTGGTGGAAGGGGAGGCCTGGAAGCCCTGGGGACCCCTGCGCATCGAGGCGTGGGAGGGCCAGGCGACTTCGCTCGCGCCATCCCGTCCAGATCCGGCCTGTCCGGCGTGCCGCCAGCGGAAATTCGAGTTTCTCGAGGGCAAGAGCGGCGCGGCGCAGGAGGCGCTGTGCGGGAGGAACGCAGTCCAGGTGCTGCCGCGCCACCGCGCGCCCCGGGATCTGGAGCAGGCCGAGAGGGCGCTCACCGGTCTGGCCGAGATGCGAAGAAGTCCCCAGCTCCTGCGGGCCAGCCTGGCCGGTTATACGCTCTCCATTTTCCCGGATGGCCGGGTGATCGTGTTCGGCACCTCGGATCCTCTGCGGGCGCGCACCCTGGTGGATCGTTACCTGGCGGGTTTCTGAGGGAGCAGGCGGTGGCCCGAACCTCTCACTCTGACGCAAGACGACACAGCAAGGAGTCTGTCATGCCCTTCCCGGTCCCGGCGGCGACGCGGGTCGGCGCGCTCGGCGCGGCATCGCTTCTGTTCCTGCTTCTGCCTGCGGCCTGCGCCTCGACGCCGAATCCCAACGTCGTCTCTCCCTACTCCACCAAGCTCAGCCCGTTCAACTACAAGGACGAGGGAACGCTCATTTTCCTGTCGGTAGGAGTGGAGGCCGCCCAGTACAACGTGCGCGAGACCTACTTTCCTCTCTTCATCACGATGGCGAACAAGGGCGCGACCACCCTGCACGTCACCCCGGAGAGCTTCGCCTTCGAGGACTCCCTCGGGCGGCGTTACAGCCCCACCCCGCTCACGGTCATTCAGTCCGAGTACCATCGGGGAGAATTCGACCTCAAGCTCTTCCGCCAAAACTACTCGTTCACCGCCACGTCAGTGGACCGCTACACGCCGATCGCCAGCAATTTCTATCCCTCGGTCACGAGAGGCGTGGTCAACGACAATCTCCAGGTCCCGCGCTTCGGCTACATCAACGATCTCCTCTATTTCCCCGTGCCGGAGCAGGGGGTGATGGGAGGACCTTTCCGTCTCTACTTCAAGACTCCCGAGCTCGAGGAGGCGGTGGTCGTGACTTTCGAGATCGGGAAGGCCGCCTCTCCTTGAGATCCCCGCCCTTCAATCTGTCGGAGGAGGAATTCCGGCGCTGCCGACAGCGCGGGAACCTGATTCCTTTGTGCCGCGACATCGGCGCCGACCTCCTGACTCCCGTCCTCGCGGCCATGGCGATCGGGCGCGGCTCCCGCACCCACTTCCTCCTCGAGTCGGTGGAAGGGGGCGAATCGGTAGCCCGCTACACCTTTCTGGGGAGCCAGCCCTATTGCATGGTGCGCGCGCGCGGGAGCGAGGTTGCTCTCGAGCAGGACGGCAGGAGCCGGCGGCTCGACGAAGATCCCTTCGCCGTCCTCCATGGTCTCGCCTCGCGCTACCAGCCGGTGACGCTCCCCGACCTGCCCAGGTTCTGCGGAGGAGGAGTCGGGTACCTCGCGTACGATCTCGTCAGGCTGCGCGAGAAGATTCCGCTCCGCGTACGCGACGACCTGGGCCTTCCGGACCTCCTGTTCGGCTTCTACGATCTGGTGCTGGCCTTCGACCATCGCCGCCAGCGACTGCAGATTCTGAATCTGGTGAGGACGGACGAAGTGAAGGGGACACCACGCCAGCAGTACCGCGAGGCGTGCCGGCGCATTCTGCGCTGCGAGCGGGTCCTCTCCGCCGCCCGGCCGGCCGGGCGCGCGCGCGCGCCGCGCGGCCACCGACCCAAGGTGCGCTCCAGCCGCTCCTCCGAGGATTACCGGAGCGGCGTGGAGCGGGCGCGCGGCGCCATTCTCGCGGGCGAGATCTTCCAGGTCGTCCTTTCCCGTCGCTTCGAGCGGCCCTGCCGGGTGCCTCCCTTCTCCGTCTACCGGGCCTTGAGGCGGGTCAATCCTTCCCCGTATCA
>Ga0066903_100000825_pt1 | contig 21027 bp, 21 predicted proteins | sample PanSoiMetaGPlot1_FD_67491 | JGI IMG/M metagenome (GOLD analysis project Ga0066903, IMG submission 67491) | Tropical forest soil microbial communities from Panama analyzed to predict greenhouse gas emissions - Panama Soil - Plot 1 (version 2) | ecosystem: Environmental > Terrestrial > Soil >... | reverse complement strand
GGGCGTGCTGATGACCGCGCTGATGGCGAGCGGGGAGCCGATCCTGCTCACGTCCGCGTCCGACGCGCCGGCCGAGGCGCGGCCCGGACTCATGGCCGAGGGCATCGGCTCGCTCCTGCTCGTGCGCCTGACCTCGGGAGACCGGGCGCTGGGCATGCTGTCGGTCAGCAACGAGGTCGGCGGCCGCCAGTTCGGCCAGGCCCAGCTCGAGCTGGTGCAGCTGTTCGCGGCCCAGGCGGCGGTCGCCATCGACTACCTGCGCGCGCGCGACGAGCTGGGCCGGCTGGCCGTGCTGGAGGACCGAGAGCGCATCGGCCGCGACCTCCACGATGGCGCCATCCAGGCGCTGTTCGCGGTCGGCATGGGCCTCCAGGGCATGGCCATGATGACCTCCGACAGCGGTCTGCGCGGCCGGCTGGAGGGCGCGGTGACGGAGATCGACCAGGTCATCCGCGATCTCCGCAACTACATCTTCGGGCTCCGGCCCGGAGTGGTCGCCGACCGCCAGGTGACCGACGCGCTGCGGGCGCTGGCCGGGCAGCTGGAGGCCCAGGGCGTCGACTGCCTGGTCGACATCGACCCGGCGCTGACCACCCTCCTGGCCGAGCACGCGGCCGATGTCGTGCAGGTGGCCAGCGAGGCGCTCTCCAACGTCGTCCGCCACGCCGGCGCGAAGACGTGCCGCCTCTCGCTCCGCGCGGAGGCCGGCGGCGCGGTGCTGGAGATCGAGGACGACGGCAGGGGCTTCGTGCCGGAGGAGCGCCACGACCGCGGCTGGGGCCTCCGGAACCTGCGCGATCGCGCGCACCGCGTCGGCGGCTCGCTGGAGGTCAGCTCGGTGCCTGGCGAGGGCACCGTCGTCCGCCTCCACGTCCCTCTCTAGCGGCTCCCCTCGGTCACGAGCGCGCAGGGACTTTTGGCACTGTCCGCCAAATGCGCGCATCGCCATGCTCTCTTGGGACCATGTTCGTCAAGAGCCACGCCGCCCTGCTGATCGAGTTCGAGGCGCTTCGCAAGATGCTCCTCGGGTGCGCTCGGTCCTGGCTCGGGGCGGTCGCGCAGGAGGCCGAGCGTCACGGCGAGCGCCTGCTGGAGGAGGTCGGCCTGCAGCCGCGCGGAGCGGCCCGGCAGCCGGCGCGGCTGGAGCTCGGGGAGGCGGTCTCCACCGAGCGCACCACCTCGCTGTCGCTGCGCATCCTGGTCGAGGAGACCGGGCTCCTGCCCTCGCTGGAGGGCTCGCTCGACGCCGCCTGGCTGGGCGACGGGCGGAGCCACCTGGCGCTGAGCGTGCGGTACGAGCCCGCGGCCGGCGCGCTCGGCCAGGTCGTGGACCGGGCGCTGCTCCACCGCGTGGTGGAGGCGGTGGCGCTGCGCTTCGTGGAGCGCACGGCCGAGCGCCTGCAGGAGGCCTGCCGGCCGGCCTGAGCGGGGACCAAGAGGAGGCGCCCCGCCGGGACTCGCCGGGGCGACCTCACTCTTGGGGATAGGGATCCAGAGCGATGGGCGGGCGCGCCTCCGAGCCCGGGCAGTACCTGCCCCATTCCTCGCGCCCGCATCATGGCGTCAAGTGAAGCGCGCTCACGCGCCCACAGGGAGCGCCACCTGGCCCCCTTCGGCCGGGACCGGTCCCGGGACGGACCGGGTCTAGCCCTGGGACCCCGGGGTGTTCGTGTGGCGGGCCAGGTAGGCGGCCGCCTCGGTCCGGCGGCCGACGCCGAGCTTCGAGAGGATGGTCGAGACGTAGTTCTTGACCGTCTTCTCGGCCAGCTTGAGCCGGAGGCCGATCTCGCGGTTCGTGTGGCCCTCGGCGACCAGGACGAGGATCCGCTCCTCCTGGGCCGACAGGCGGGCCAGCCGCTCGTCGCGCAGCAGGTGCTTGCCCTTGCGCAGCCGCTCCAGGACGGTGGCGGTCACGGCCGGGTCGAGGAGGCTCTGGCCCTGGCCGACCGACCGGATCGCCCGCACCAGGTCGCCGCCCCGGATCTGCTTCAGCACGTAGCCGCTGGCGCCGGCCATGATCGATGCGAACAGCGCCTCGTCGTCGGCGAACGAGGTGAGCATGATCACGCGGGCCTCCGGCCGGCGGGCGCGGATCTCACGCGTCGCCTCGATGCCGCTGCCGTCCGCCAGGCGGACGTCCATGACGATCACGTCCGGGTGCACCCGCTCGGCGTCGGCGATCGCGTCCGCCACCGTACCGGCCTCAGCGATCACGCGCATGTCGCCGGCCGCCTCGAGCATGGTCCGCAGGCCGCTCCGCACCACCTCGTGGTCGTCGACCAGCATCAGCCGGAGCGGTCCGCCCTGCGACCCGCCCTCTTCCTCCGGGGTTGGTTGGTCCTGGTTCACGCGCCGTCAATCATCACACCCGTGATGGTTGACGCGCCCGACCAGAGGTCCCCCGCTTTCCGGGACCTTCGGCCCTCCTGTGGGATGCTGTTCGGCGATGGCGCGCTTCCGCAATCCGATTCTCGCCGGCAGCCATCCCGATCCCTCCATCTGCCGCGCGGGGGACGACTACTACCTCGTGACCTCGACGTTCGAATACTTCCCTGGCCTGGCCGTCCACCACAGCCGCGACCTGGTGCACTGGCGGCCGATCGGGCACGTGCTGGACCGGCCGTCCCAGCTCGCTCTGGACGGCGTGCGGACGTCGGGCGGGCTGTACGCGCCGGCGATCCGGCACCACGAGGGGACGTTCTACGTCACCTGCACGGCGATCGACACCCGGCCGTCCGGCAGCTTCGTGGTCACCGCGACCGACCCGGCCGGTCCCTGGTCGGAGCCGGCCTGGCTGGCGGGCGCGGACGGCTTCGACCCCTCGCTGTTCTTCGACACCGACGGCACGGCGTGGTACGTGGCCTGCCGGCCGGTGCGCCGTCCCGCCCGGCCCGGGCAGACGGAGGTGTGGCTGCGCAGGCTGGACCTGACGCGCATGGCGCTGACGGGCCGACGGCACGTGATCTGGACCGGCGCCCTGGCCAACGCGGTGTGGGCCGAGGGGCCGCACCTCTACCGGGTGGACGGGCGGTACTACCTGCTCTGCGCGGAGGGCGGCACCGAGCACGACCACGCCGTGACGGTCGCCAGAGCCGACCGCGTCACCGGGCCATACGAGGGCAGCACCCGCAATCCCGTGCTGACCCACCGACACCTGGGCCGGAGCCACCCGATCGTGGGCACCGGCCACGCCGACCTGGTCGAGACCTCGGGCGGCGAGTGGTGGGCCGTGCTGCTGGCGATGCGGCCGTACGGCGGCGGCTACGCGTACAACCTGGGCCGGGAGACGTTCCTGGCGCCCGTCGCGTGGGAGGATGGCTGGCCGGTGTTCTGCCCCGGAGTCGGGCAGGTGCCGCTGGAGCTGCTCGGGCCGTCGCTGCCCGCTCACCCGTGGCCGGCGGAGCCCGCCAGGGACGACTTCGACGCGCCCGCGCTGGGTCCGGCCTGGAGCGTCCTGCGCACGCCGCGCGACCCGGCGTGGAGCCTGGCCGCGCGCCCCGGCCACCTGCGCCTGCGGCTTCGGCCCGAGCGCCTGGGCGACCGGGCCCACGTCGCGTTCGTCGGCCGGCGCCAGCAGCACGCGAGCTTCGCGGCACGGGCGGCGCTGGACCTCGCGCCGGGACGCGCGGACCAGTGCGCCGGTCTGGTGGCGCTGCGCGGCGGCGCCCACATGGCGATCCTGGTGGCGGGGACGCCGGCCGGCGGCCGGGCGGCGCGGGCGGTGCGCCGGGTCGGGGGCGACGAGGAGCGCGTGGGCGAGGTGGAGCTGGCAGCGGGGCCGGTCCACCTGGCGGTGGAGGCGCGGGGCCAGGACTACGCGCTGCGCGTCGCCTCGCCGCCCGGGTCGTGGCGGACGCTGGCGGCGCTGGACGGCCGCTTCCTCAGCCCGTCGGGCGCCGCCGGCGACTTCACCGGCGCGTACGTCGGCATGTACGCGACGTCCAACGGCCACCAATCCACCACCCCCGCCGACTACGACTGGTTCGAGTACGAGGCGTTCGCGGCCCCTCCCCCCTAGCGGGGGAGGAGGCCGAAGGCCGGAGGGGGCCGCTCGAACGAGACGGGCTACCCCGCCGCCGCCGTGCTCTGGCGGAGCACCAGGCTGGTCGCCAGGTCCAGCCGCAGGTTGGTCGGCTCCTCGCCCCGGCTGATGCTCACCACCAGACGGGCGGCCGCCTCCGCCATCTCGGTCAGCGGCTGGCGGACCGTCGTCAGGGGCGGCCCCACCCAGCGCGCGACCGGCAGGTCGTCGTAGCCGACGACGCTCAGGTCGTCCGGGATGCGCACGCCCAGCTCGCGGGCGGCACCGTAGAGGCCCAGCGCCTGGAGGTCGCTGCCGGCGAAGATCGCGGTCGGCCGGTCCGCCATCCGGAGCAGCGTCAGGCCCTGCTCGTAGCCGCCCTCCACGTGGAAGTCGCCGACGCGGACGAGCGCCGGGTCGATGGCCAGGCCGGCCGTGTCCAGAGCCGCTCGATAGCCGTCGAGCCGGGCCCGGCTGCACAGGACGGAGGGCGGTCCGCTGATCACCCCGATGCGCCGGTGCCCGAGGTCGATCAGGTGCCGCGTCGCCACCAGGCCGCCGTTCCAGTTGGCCGACCCGATGGACGGCACGCCCTCGCCGGGGTCGCCGGCGGGATCGACCACCACGAACGGGATGCCGCGCGTCCGCAGCTGCGTGTGCTGGGCGACGCTGAGGTTGGAGAGCACGAGGATGGCGCCCATCGGGCGGCGCGCGAACACGCCGTCCACCCAGCTCTGCCCCGGGGTGTTGCTGCCGGCGCTCTCGGACAGGACGACGGTGAGCCCCTCCTCCCTGGCCACGCGCGCGACGCCCTTGATCACCTCCACCGCCCAGGCGCTGTCGAGCTCGTGGAAGACCAGGTCGAGCATCGGCGACGGGTTGCCCCTGGCGCTGCCGCGGCGCTGGTAGCCGTGCTTGCGGATCAGCGCCTCGACCCGGGCCCTGGTGTCCGCCGAGACGTCTGCCCGCCCGTTCAGCACCTTGGAGACGGTGGGCGCGGACACGCCCGCCTCTTGCGCAATCTTGGCGATCGTTGCGATCGGAGACCGGTCCGACCGACCCGGTCGCGGCGTCATCGGAGCGCTCACGAGCCCACTGTAACCCGCCGGCGCGCCGTTGACCCCGCAACGAACCGGCGGTAGCATAGAGCGGGTCCGTTCGGAGACTGTTTCGAAACTTTCGGAGGGAGAGGGTCCCAGCACGATGGCCGAGGTCCTACAGGTGCGCGGAAGCGAGCTGGTGACGCCGGACGGCGAGGCGGTCTGCCTGCGCGGGGTCGGCCTGGGCGGCTGGATGAACATGGAGAACTTCATCACCGGCTTCCCGGGCACCGAGACCGCGGTGCGCGAGGAGCTGGCGCGGACGCTCGGCCCCGAGCGCGCGGAGCTGCTCCTCGACCGCTTCCTGGAGGCGTTCTTCGGGCCCGCCGACGCCGCCCACCTGGCCTCGCTCGGCCTCAACCTCGTCCGCCTGCCGGTCAACTACCGGCACCTGGAGGACGACATGCGGCCGTGCGCGCCCCGCGAGGAGGGCTTCCGGCACCTCGACCTCGTGATCGACGCCTGCGCCCGGGAGGGCATCTACACGATCATCGACCTGCACGCGCTGCCGGGCGGCCAGAGCCAGGAGTGGCACGCCGACAACGGCTCCCACGAGGCGCTGTTCTGGCGGCACCGCCACTTCCAGGACCGCGCCGTCAACCTGTGGCGCGCGATCGCGCACCGCTATCGCGGCCATCCGTGGGTGGCCGGCTACAACCCCATCAACGAGCCGTCGCACCCGGACGAGTCGCGCATCATGGCCGTCTACGAGCGGCTGGTGACCGCCATCCGCGAGGTCGACCCGGAGCACGTCGTGTTCCTGGAGGGCAACCGCTACTCGCAGGACTTCGGGATGTTCGGCGAGCCGTGGCCCAACGTCGTCTACACGATGCACGACTACGCGCTGCCCGGCCACGTGGACGGCGGCCCGTACCCAGGCGTGTCGCGCGGTGAGTACGTCGACCGCGACGCGCTGGAGCGGACGTTCCTGGGCCGCACCAGGTACATGCGGGACACCGGCACCCCCATCTGGGTGGGCGAGTTCGGGCCCGTGTACACCGGCGACCCCGATCGGGACGAGGTCCGCCTCCAGGTCCTGCGCGACCAGCTCGAGATCTACGAGCGGTACGGCGCGAGCTGGTCGATCTGGACGTACAAGGACATCGGCCTGCAGGGCCTGGTCCACGCCGATCCGGAGTCCGCGTGGATGCGGCGCATCCGCCCGGTCCTCGAGCGCAAGACGCGGCTGGGCGTGGATCGGTGGGGCACGCTCGACACGCACGTCCGCGAGGCGCTGGGGCCGATCGAGGACCTGGTGGCAAGGGAGTTCCCCGGGTACGAGCCGTTCCCGTTCGGCCAGCGGTGGCTCGTGCATCGGCTGGTCCGCCACGTCCTGCTCGCCGGCGCGCTGGTGCCGGAGTTCGCCCGCCGGTTCGAGGGCGTCACCGAGCCGGAGATCGAGGAGCTGGCCGACTCGTTCCGCCTCGAGCGCTGCGTGCACCGGACGCGCCTGGAGAGCCTCCTGACGCGGTTCGTGCCAGCCGGCTGAATCGAGAACGCCCTCCCCACCCGTGGGGAGGGCGGGTAGGGGCAGGATGAGAGCGTTCCCCTTGCGCACACTCCTGCGCCGCAATCGCGCCTTCTCGATCTTCCTGATCACCCAGGGCCTCTCCAACCTGGGCGACGGGGTCCGCAACGTGGCCGTCCCCCTGTACCTCCTCCAGCTCACCCACCGCCCGGCGCTGGTCGCCGCCCTGGCGGTGCTGGAGGCCGTCCCCGCCATCACCCTGCAGATCCCGTGCGGTGCGCTTGTGGACCGCTGGGACCGCCGCCGCACGCTGCTGCTGGCCGACGTGGGCCGTGGCCTCCTCACGCTGCTGATCCCGCTGACGGCGGTGCTCCACGGCCCGGTCGTGATCGTTCTGTTCGCCGTGACGGTGCCCCTCGGCGCCCTGTCCGCGCTGTTCGGCGCCGGCTTCGCCGCCGTGACGCCGGCGCTGGTGGGACGCGAGCGCCTGGAGCAGGCCTACGCGCTGGTCGAGGGCGCCGAGTCCCTGGCCTGGGTGCTGGGGCCCATCGCGGCCGGCGCGCTGGTCGCCACGGTCGGCGGCGCCCTCGCGCTGGCGGTGGACGGCGCCTCGTTCCTGTGCTCGGCGCTGGGGCTGGCCGCCATCCGGATCCCGCGCGTCCAGCCGGCCGGCCGGCGCGGCGGGCTGTGGCGCGACCTGGTGGACGGCCTCCGCTTCCTGGCCGGCAGCGCGGCGCTGCGCCGCGCCCAGCTCACGTGGACGCTGTACGGCGCGATCGGGTTCGGCGCGGTGCTGGGCCTGGTCACGGTCGGCAGCGCCGGCGGGACCGCGGGGCCGGGGGTCGCGTCGCTCGCCGTCGCCGCCTACGCGGGCGGCTCCCTGCTCGGCACCGCGCTGGCCGGGTGGCGCCGGCCGGCGTCGCCGTCCCCGGCCGCGGCCGCCTCCCTGGTCGCCGCCGCGGCCGGGGCGGCGCTGGTCGCCAGCGGCCTCGCGGCCGCCGTCGTGGCCGGCGGCCTCCTGTTCGGGCTCGGCGAGGGCTACCTCCTCGTCACGTGGCTCACGCTCCGAGCCGAGCTCACGCCGGACGAGCTGATGGGCCGGATCACCGGCGTCAGCGGCGGGCTCGCCCAGGTCGCGAGCGCGGTGGCGGTGGGGTGGATGGGCCTGGCGCTCCAGCTCGTCGGAGGCAGGGGGGCATTCGGTCTGCTGGCCGCGCTCGCCGTCCTGCTCGCCGGCTGGGTGGCGCTGGCCCGGCCGATGCGGCGGTCGGCGCCGTGACCGTCAGGCCCGCGCCTCGCCGGTCAGGTGGTCGAACATCCACCGGCCGTAGCCGGGCGCGGGCGTCCCCCGATCGTCGGCGAGCACGCCGTAGGAGCACGTGGCCCACGGGTTGAAGCTCCACGCCAGGTAGCCGATGCCGCGGCCCTCGAGCCAGGGCACCAGGTCCGCGACGAAGTGCGCCGAGCAGTCGTCGTCCGCCTCCCCCACCTCGGTCGCCAGCACCCGCTGGCGGCCGAGGCCGTCCAGCGTCGACCGCCAGCAGGCGGGGTCGGCGCAGGGATAGCCCGGATAGAGGTGCCACGCCGCGATCAGGGCCGGATCGCGCGGCGCGTGGGCCGCCCACCCGGAGAGGTCGTTGCCGCGCCCGACGCCGTCGAGCAGGATGGGCTGGTCGGCGCCGGCGCCCCGGATGGCGGCCACCAGCTCGGCCATCCCGGCCGCCTGCCATGCGCCGCGAACGGGCCGGCCGTAGTTCTGGCGCTCGTAGTGGGAGCGCATCTCGCAGCCGTCGCGCCAGCAGGCCCACGACGGCGGGTCGGGCTCGTTGAACGGCTCGAAGAGCACCCAGCGGTCGGCCCGGAACTCGCTCGCCACGGACGCCCAGAACGCGATCGAGTGGTCGGCGTCCGGCATCCGCTGCTGGGCGCTGGCGCGCGCCGACCCGGGCGCGGACCAGTGCAGCTCCAGGACCACGACGTAGTCGCGCTCCAACCCGTGCACGTAGTCGCGCACGACCGCGCGGTAGTCCTCGCCGCCGGTCGCGACCCCGTTGATGCCGAGCCAGCAGTCCTCGTTGAGCGGCACGCGGACGGCCTGGATCGGCCAGGTGCGCAGGGCCGCCACCAGCGCGGCCTGCCCCGGCGGCAGCGCGGGCCCATCCACGCACGCCGTCTCGGTCCCGGAGACGTTGACCCCGTCCAGGCGGTCGTCGACGCGCGGGTGCGCGCGGGCGTGGGCGGCCAGGAGCAGCGGCGCGCAGGCGACGAGCAGCGCTCCGAGCCGGAGGGTGCGTCCCGCGGCGGATCGCAGGCGCGCCATGTCGCGCAGACAGCGTAGGGGCGGCTCGGCGCGGCGCGAACAGGACAACATTCCCATTGCCAACGGGCCGGTCGATGGCGACGCCGGCGGCCGATTCGGGAAGATTGGCCCTTCGTGGCAGCTCCCACCGCGCGCTCCACCGTTCCGCGACGGCGCCGGCCGGCCGCGCTGGCGCTGCTGGTGGCGGCCGCGGGCGTCCTGGCCGCATGCCAGGGCGGCGATCCATACGCGCCCGGCACGTACGCCACGACGACCCAGCCGCCGGTCGCGACCAGCCCGGTGCGCTGCGCGTCCGCTCCCGCGGTCCAGCCCGGGCAGGCCGGATCGGCCGACTGGACGTCCTACCACGACGGCCCGCAGCGGCTCGGGGTCGGTCCGGCCACGCCGGCGGCCGGGACTGTGCGCTCGCTGTGGGGGGTCTACCTGGACGGCTGGACGTTCACGCAGCCCCTCGTCTACCAGGGTCTGGTCCTGGTCGCGACCGAGCACAACAGCGTGTACGCGCTGGACGCGGCCACCGGCTGCGTCGCCTGGCAGACCAGCCTCGGGCCCTCGTTCGACGCGAAGGTCCTGAAGTGCGGCAACATCCCCGAGCTCGGCGTCACCGGCACCCCGGTCCTGGACCCGGCCACGCTGACGCTGTACGTCGCCTCCTACCAGCCGCCGGGGGCGTTCCAGCTCTTCGCCCTCGACCTCGCCGGCGGCTCCGTCAGGTGGCGCCGGCCGATCGATCTGCCCGGCGGCGACCTGCCCTCCCAGCTCCAGCGGCCGGCGCTGACGCTGGCCAACGGCCGCGTGTACGTCAGCTTCGGCGGGCGCGCGGGGAGCTGCGGGAGCTGGCACGGGTACGTCGTCGGCATCCCGAGCGACGGCAGGGGGACGCAGGACACGTTCCGCTCGGCGGGCGTCAAGGGCGGATCGATCTGGGCCCCTGCTGGTCCACTGGTGCTGGCCAACGGCGACCTGCTGGTGGCCACCGGCGAGGGCGCGTCCACGCGGGAGCTGGACGGCGGCAACAGCGTGGTCCGGCTGTCGCCCGCCCTGCAGCGCGTCGACTTCTTCGCGCCCGCCGACTGGGCGCGGCTGACCGGATCCGACTCCGACCTGGGCAGCACCGGGCCGACGCTCCTCGCGGGCGACCGGGTGTTCCAGGTCGGCAAGGAGGGCGTCGGCTACGTGCTCGACCTGGATCACCTGGGCGGCGTCGGCGGCCAGCTCGGCATGGCCAAGCTGGCCGGCCACGGCTCCTGCTACTCGATCGGGGCGACCACCTACCGGGCGCCGTACGTGTACGTGCCGTGCGACCACGGGATGAAGGCGGTCGACACCCGGACCTCGACGCCGAAGGTGGCGTGGACCGCGCCCGACTTCCGCTCCGGCTCGCCGATCATCGCCGGGGGCCGGCTCTGGAACTTCGACTTCGAGGGCGGCTACCTGTGGGGCATGGACCCCGCCGACGGCCGGGTGATCGACAAGATCCCGGTCGGGCCGGCGCCCGACGGCAACCACTTCCTCTCGCCCAGCGCCAGCGCCGGGCGCCTGTACGTGCCCGACGGCAGCCGGCTGGTCGCGCTCCGCTTCAGCGGCTGACCGGCAGGTTCGCCTCGATCGCGGACACGACGTCCGGGTCCTCCGGCGCCGTCATCGGCCGGAAACGCCGCAGCACCTCGCCGTCCGGGGAGACCAGGAACTTCTCGAAGTTCCACAGCACGTCGCCCGACTTGCCGTCGTCGTCCGCGGTCTCCGTCAGGATCGCGTACAGCGGGTGGCGGCCGGGCCCGTTGACCTCGAGCTTCGCGAACATCGGAAAGCTGACGCCGAACCGGGCGTCGCAGAATTCCCGGATCTCCTCGGCCGTGCCCGGCTCCTGATCGCCGAACTGGTTGCATGGGAAGCCAAGGACCGCGAGGCCGTGTTCCGCGAAACGGCGGTGCAGGCGCTCCAGGCCCTCGTACTGGGGCGTGAGGCCGCAGCGCGAGGCGACGTTCACGGCGAGCACCAGGCGGCCGCGGTAGGAGCCGAGGGGTGCCGGCTCGCCGGCCAGCGTGGTGAGCTCGAGGTCGTAGATGGACGGGTCGGTCATGAGCCGTCAATACCCCGCGAACTGGCGCCCTCTTCCCCGGGGCGCCCGGTCAGTAGACTCGCGCGCATGATCAAAGGGGCGCACGTCATCGTCTACAGCCGCGACCCGGAGGCGGACCGCGCCTTCATCCGTGACGTCCTGGAGTGGCCGCACGTGGACGCGCACGGAGGCTGGCTGATCTTCGCCCAGCCCCCGGCCGAGCTGGCCTTCCACCCGATCGATCCCGACGACCACGAACGGCACGAGCTGTACCTGATGTGCGACGACATCCACGGCACGATGGAGCAGCTCGCGGCGCGCGGCACGGAGTTCGTCGCGCCGGTCACCGAGACGCGGTTCGGGCTGCTGACCCAGATCCGGCTGCCGGGCGGCAGCCTCCTCGGCCTGTACGAGCCCCGCCACGCGAGTCCGCTGCCGGCCTTCTCCTGAGGGATCCGGCAGCGGACCGCATCCGGACCGTTCGGTCGGTTCGGTCGGCTTCTAGCGGTGGAACGGGCAGCCGCCGCGCCGCATCTGCCGGAACTCCGGGTTGGACACGTACTCGCCGGTGAGCTCGCCGTCCGGGTCCAGCTTCCACGCGCCGCGAATGGCGCTCAGCGGAACCGGCGGCGTGTGGTTGCCGACCACCTCGTCCAGCCAGCCGCCGCCGGCCTGGCGCGCCGCCTCCTTGATCGCAGCGGGTACGTCGGGCCGCGTCGCCCTCTCCTCGTCGATCATGGCGGCAAGTATGCCCCAGATCGCCGGCTGCCGCATCTTCCTTAAGCTCTGGCCATGTCCGATGGCGCGAGGCGTGAGGTGCTGGCGTGGGATCTCTTCGGCGAGGCGAGCCGCGTGCTCGCCCAGCAGGTGGCGGACAGCGGTTACCGGCCCACGATCGTCCTGGGCATCGCCCGGGGCGGGCTGCTGCCGGCGGCGACGCTGGCCTACGCGCTGGGCGTCAAGAACCTCTTCACGATGAACGTCGAGTTCTACACCGGCGTCGACGAGCGGCTCCAGTTCCCGGTCATGCTGCCGCCGCTGCTCGACGCGGTCGACCTCGCGGGCGCCACCGTGCTGGTCGCCGACGACGTGGCCGACACCGGGGCCACGCTGAAGCTGGTCATGGACTTCTGCGAGGCGCACGTCGCCGACGTGCGCTGCGCGGTGCTGTACGAGAAGCCGCGCTCCATCGTCAAGTGCGAGTATGTCTGGCGGCGGACCGACCTGTGGATCGACTTCCCGTGGTCGACGCTGCCGCCGGTCGCGTCGGAGAGGGCGGCCGATCCCGCATGAGCGCTGGTATCCTCGCCTTGCACGCCTCGAGCGCCCGGCCTCGCCGCGCGAGACCGGCTCGGGGACCACGACCTCTGGCGGAGTGCTGGAACACCTCGCCGGGGGTCGTCTCGCGTCCGCCGCCGCTCCCACGGTGATGCTCGTCTGGGCCGCGCTCGCCGTCGTGGGCGCGGCTTCGCTGCTGGGCTGGCTGGCGGTGGCGCTGCGGCCGGCCCGGCACTGGGATCTGCGGCCCCGGGGCGAGGATGGGCCGCCGCCAGAGGACCCCGCGTCGTGGCCGGCGGTGCGGATCCTCGTGCCCGCCCGCGACGAGGCCGCGAGCCTGCCGCGCACGCTGCCGGCGCTGCTCGCCCAGGACTATCCAGGGCCGTGCGCGGTGGTTCTGGTCGACGATCGCTCGTCCGACGGAACGGCCAGGGTGGCCCGGCGCCTGGGCGGCTCGCGGGTGACCGTCGTCGAGGGCCGGCCGCTGCCGGCGGGATGGGCGGGCAAGGTCTGGGCGCTGGAGCAGGCGGTGATGGCGGACGAGGGTCCGCCGGAGCGGGGCGCCGTCGAGCCCGACTACCTGCTGCTGACGGACGCCGACATCCTGCACGCGCCGGGTTCGCTGCGGCGCCTGGTCGCCGAGAGCGAGGCGGGCGGCCTGGCGCTGAACAGCCGGATGGCGCGGCTGCGTACGGACTCCGCGGCCGAGCGGCTGCTGGTGCCGCCGTTCGTCTTCTTCTTCAACCTGCTGTATCCGATGCGCCTGGTGAACGGTCCCGGCCCCACGGCCGCGGCGGCCGGCGGCTGCGTCCTGCTCCAGGCGGGCGCGCTGGAGCGGGCGGGCGGCTTCGCCGCGATCCGGGCCGCCGTGATCGACGACGTCAGCCTGGCCAGGGCGGTCAAGCGGACGGGGGCGCGGATCCGGCTGGCGGTCAGCGGCCGGGACGTGGTCAGCCTGCGCGGCTACCGGTCGGTGGGACCGATCTGGCGCATGGTGCGCCGCTCGGCGTTCGAGGAGCTGCGCGGCTCCTGGACTCGGCTGGGGCTGACGGTCGCCGGCCTGGCGCTGGCGTTCGCGACCGGGCCGGCGCTGGTTGCGGTCGCTCTGGTCGGGGTCGGCGCGGATCCCGGCTGGCGGGTCGGGCTGGGCCTGCTGGGCGCGGCGGCGTGGGCGGCGATGGCCCTGGTGTACGTGCCCACCGTCCGGTACTTCGGCCTGTCCTGGCCGTGGGCGCTGACCCTGCCCGCGGCGGGCGTGCTGTACGGCGCGATGACGGTCGACTCGGCGATCCGGCGCCGGCGGGCGTCAGCCTGGCGGTAGGGAGCCGCGCAGCGCCCGGGCGAGGATGTCCCGGTCGAGACGCCCCTCCCCCACCGGCCGGCCGTCCACGAGCACGACGGGGACGCGGAAGTCGTACAGCGCGAACAGCTCGGGGTCGCCGTCCACGTCGAGCTCCCGCGGCTCGACGCCGAGCTCCCGCAGCAGCGCGACCGCGTCCGCGCAGAGGTGGCAGCCGCGCCGCGTGACGACGTCGACGTCCATGGCGGACAGGATCGCACACAGCCACGGCCCCTCCCCCCTCGCGGGGGAGGAGGCCGAAGGCCGGAGGGGGGTCGCTCACGAGGGAAGCCGTCCCGTCCCGCCCATCGCATCTCCGGCCGCGGCTGTTGGCCATCAGCCCCGACGGCGCCAGCTCGGGCCCAGCGACCCCCTCCGGCCTCCGGCCTCCTCCCCCGCGAGGGGGGAGGGGCGTCTGGACGCAGTGCCCCCTCCGGCCTCCGGCCTCCTCCCCCGCGAGGGGGGAGGGGCGTTGGACGCAGTGCCCCCTCCGGCCTTCGGCCTCCTCCCCCGCGAGGGGGGAGGGGCGTCTGGACGCAGTGCCCCCTCCGGCCTCCGGCCTCCTCCCCCGCGAGGGGGGAGGGTTGCTCAGCCCGCGGGGACCCGCAGGCGCTGGCCCGTCATGATCGTCGGGCCGCGCAGCCCGTTGAGCTGCTCGATCTCGAACACCTTCTGGCGGGGGTCGGCGTCCGGGTAGCGCTCGGCCGCGATCCCCCACAGGGTGTCGCCCGGCGCGACCGTCACCGTCTCCGAGGCCGCCGGTGCCGGACCGCTCACCAGAGGCGACCCGGCCGCCTCCCTGGCGTAGCCGATGCCGAGCAGGCCGGCGGCCACCAGCGCCAGGAGCGCCCAGCGCGCTCGCCAGGCCAGCGAGTCCGCGAGGTGCCATCGGCGCGCGCGTTCGTGGTGCGTCTGGAGAGCGTACATCCGTTCGCGCGCATGTTAACAAACACCCGTTCGACGGTCAAGCGTTCTCCGAACAAAGGTTTGTTTTTTCGAGGCATCCTTGCTACGATTGGCTTCGCCTCGGTTCCGCCGAAGCACAGCAAAGCAGCCTACGAGGTAGCAGAACTTTGAGCCAAGAACTCAGCGAGCGCCAGGCCCGCATCCTGGACTACATCCGAGAGGTGACGCGGGCCCGCGCCTATCCACCCAGCGTGCGCGAGATCGGGGAGGCCGTCGGGCTCTCCTCCAGCTCCACCGTGCACAATCACCTGAACCAGCTGGAGCGCCGGGGCCTGATCAAGCGGGATCCGTCGAAGTCCCGCACCGTCCAGCTCGTCGAGGACGCGCAGAGCGGGGAGCTGCGCCGGAACGCGGTGCCGATCCCCGTCGTGGGCAGCGTCGCGGCCGGCGTGCCGATCCTGGCGGAGCAGAACATCGAGGACCACCTGATGCTGTCGCCCGACCTGGCCGAGGAGGGCTGGTTCGCGCTCCGCGTCAGGGGCGACTCGATGATCAACGCGGGCATCTACGACGGCGACCTCGTCATCGTCCGCCCCCAGCAGGACGCGCCGGACGGCACGATCGTCGTCGCCCTCGTCGAGGACGAGGCGACCGTCAAGCGGCTCGACCGGTCGACCGGCCGCGTGCGCCTGATCGCGGAGAACCCGGCCTACGCGCCGATCGAGCCGGACACCGCGTCGATGGTCGGCCAGGTCCGGGGCCTGATCCGCAGCTACTGAGGGCGGGCGGCCGCGTCAGGTCGCGATGCCGTGCTCGCGCAGCGCGTCGTTGAGGGTGATCTTTCGGTCCGTGCCCTCGCTGCGCCAGCCGACGATCAGGCCCGTGGTGACCTGGTACTCGCCGGCAGGAAAGCGCCGCGTTCGGGAGCCCGGCACCACGACCGCGCCGGCCGGCACGACGCCGCGGTGCTCGACCGGCTCGACGCCCGTCACGTCGATGATGGGCGTCGAGCTCGTCAGCACCACGTTGGCCCCCAGCACCGCCCGCTCGCGCACGAGCACGCCCTCCGTGACGATGCAGCGTGAGGAGACGAAGCAGTCGTCCTCGACGATGACCGGCCGCGCCTGCACCGGCTCCAGCACGCCGCCGATGCCGACGCCGCCGGACAGGTGCACGCGGGCCCCGATCTGCGCGCAGGACCCGACGGTCGCCCACGTGTCCACCATCGTGCCCGGCCCGACCCAGGCGCCGATGTTGACGTAGCTGGGCATCATGATCACGTCCTCGGCGAGGTAGCTCCCGTACCGCGCGACGGCCGGCGGGACCACCCGCACCCCGCTCGCCTCCAGGTCGTGCTTGAGCGGGATCTTGTCGCGGTACTCGAACGGCCCGACCTCGATCGTCTCGGTGCCGCGCAGCCGGAAGTACAGCAGGATCGCCTTCTTCACCCACTCGTTGACGATCCAGCCGTCCGGCGTCGGCTCCGCGCTGCGCACCTCCCCGCGGTCGAGCCGCCGGACCGTCTCCTCGACCGCCTCGGCGTCCATGTGGCCGGAGTCGAAGGCCGCGTCGACGCGGCCGCGCAGCTCGTCAGGGGTCAAGGCACGTCCTCCAATCGGGTCAGCCGCGCAGGAAGCGGCGCAGGACGGAAAGGGTAGTCGACATCGCCGCGACGTCGATCCGCTCGTCCCGGCGGTGGGCGAACGCGGGGTCGCCGGGCCCGAGGTTGACCGCGTCGAGCCCGCGCGCCGCGAACTCGGCGACGGGCGTCCACGCCTGCTTGGGCTCGACCGCCAGGTCGCCGGCGGCGCGCAGCCGGCCGAGCAGCGGGTTGTCCATCGCGGCCGGGGCCGCCGGCGCGTTGCTGCGCACCCGCAGATCGCCGCCGGGCCCGACCAGCTCGCGCAGGCGGTCCTCGGCCTGGACCGGCGTCCGGTGCCCGGCGTAGCGGAAGTTGAGGCCGCAGACCACGCGGTCCGGGATCACGTTGTTGGCGATTCCGCCCGCGATCTCGGTCACGCTGAGCACCTCCCGGAAGGGCAGCCCGTCGAGCAGCACCTCGTGGGGTTCGGCGTCCGCGACCGCGCGGAGGCCGCGCACGGCCTCGTGGATGGCGTTGACCCCCAGCCACGGCCGCGCGGAGTGGGCGGCCACGCCGCGGTACTCCAGGTCCGCCTTGATGTTGCCCAGGCAGCCGACCTGGAGCCGATTGGCGGTGGGCTCCATCATCACGGCGAGCCGCGCCTCCAGGATGGCCGGACACTCGTCGAGCAGCCGGGCGAGGACGCTCTCCTCGATCGCCACCTCCTCCCGCCCGAAGACGACGAAGAGCGGCATCAGGTCGGGCACCAGGCGGTCCAGCTCGGCCGCCAGCGCCAGCATCACGGCGAGCGACCCCTTCATGTCGGCCGCGCCCAGCCCGTGCACCGCGCCGTCCTCCAGGCGCCCGGGCAGGTTCCCCTGCTCGGGCACGGTGTCCGAGTGCCCGGCGAGGACGACGTCCGCCCGCCCGCCAGGCGGCCCGAACACGATCGCGTCGTCCCGCCGGTGGACGACGCGAAGGTGCGGCATGGCTGCCACGCGCTCGGCGATCCAGTCGGTGACGGCCTGCTCGTGCCGGCTCACGGAGGGCACGTTCACGAGGTCGAGCGCGAGCCGAGCGAGATCGTCCATCACCCGAAGTGTGCCGTCCCGGGCGAGCGGACGTCCGGGGGACGAACTGTCCGCTTTTTGTCCGCGTGTGCATGCCAGGGTCAGGCAATGACGCCCTCATCGCTACCGGCCACGGCATTGGCATACCCTGATGAAGGTCCGCGAAGTGATTCGACTGATCGAGAGCGGATGGCTGGCGGCTCATACGCCAGCGTGGCAGCCACCGGCAGGACGTGCATGCGGTCAAGCGTGGCACCGTGACCGTTGCCGGTCATGGCAACGTGGACGTGCCGCCCGGCACGCTCAACAGCATCCTGAAGCAGGCGGGTCTGAAATGAGCAGGTACCTCGTGGTCATCGAGCGGGGCCCAACCAGCTACGGCGCGTACGTGCCGGATCTGCCGGGCTGCGTAGCTGTGGGTGATTCGGCGGCCGAGGTTCGTGAGCTGATCGGTGAAGCCATCACCATGCACGTCGAGGAGCTGCGAAAGCAGGGCCTTCCCGTGCCCCCACCGCAGAGCGAGCCGACATGGGCGGAGAGCGCCTGAACCGCGCCTGACGACCGCTGACAGCGGTCAGTCGGTCGCGAACGGGCGGAAGCGGTGGGCGATCTCCCGGGGCGCCCGGCCCCGGGCGTACGTGCCGCGCTCGGTGTACTCCACCCCCTGCAGGCCGCCGTACTGTCGCAGCTCCTGCAGCACGCCCTCCTGGCCGTACGGGATCAGCACCTCCAGCGCCACGTACCGGTCCGCCGTCGCCGCCTCGATCGCGTCGCCCAGCGCGTCCAGGCCCAGGCCGCGCAGCGCCGAGATCGGCACCAGCGTCTGGTAGCGCTCGCCGAAGGCGCGCATGACGCGCCGCAGCGTGGCCGGGCCCAGCAGGTCGACCTTGTTGACCGCCACCACCCGCGGCTTGTCGCCGGCGCCCAGCTCGGCCAGGATCTCGTCGACGGTCGTGGCCTGATCCTGCGCGGCCGGCGCGGCGCCGTCCACCACCTGGAGGACCACGTCGGCGAACGTGACCTCCTCCAGCGTGGCCCGGAACGCCGCCACCAGGTCGGTCGGCAGCTTCTGGATGAAGCCCACCGTGTCGGTCAGCAGCACCTCGCGGTCGCTGGGCAGGCGCAGCCGGCGCGTGGTCGGGTCGAGCGTCGCGAACAGCGCGTCCTCGACCAGCACCCCGGCGCCGGTCAGCGCGTTGATCAGCGTCGACTTGCCCGCGTTCGTGTAGCCGACGATGGCCACCGTCGCCAGATCGGTGCGCTGGCGCCCCGCCCGCTGCTGCTCGCGCTGGGCGCGCACCTGCTGCAGCTCCTGCTCCAGGTCCCGCATCCGGCGCCGGATTCGCCGCCGCTCGACCTCGATCTGCTGCTCGCCGGGGCCGCCGCGCGTGCCGATGCCGCCCATCTGCCGGTGGTAGTCGTACGCCCCGATCAGGCGCGGCAGCAGGTGCCGCAGCTGCGCCGCCTCGACCTGGAGGCGGCCCTCACGGGTCCGGGCGTGCTGGGCGAAGATGTCGAGGATCAGCTCCGTGCGATCGACCACGCGGAGGCCGAGCTCCCTCTCCAGGTTGCGCTGCTGGCGCGGGCTCAGGTCCTCGTTGCAGATCACGAGGTCGTAGCGCAGCTCGGGGCGGAGCTCGCGCATCTCGTCGACCTTGCCGCGGCCCACGAACAGGCCGGGCTCCACCTGCTCCCGCCGCTGCACGTCCGAGGCGACCACCTCGCCGCCCGCGGTCCTGGTCAGCTCCGCCAGCTCCCGCATCTGCTCGGCCAGGACCTCCGACGAGGTCCCGGGGAGCTGCACTCCGATCAGGTAGGCGCGTTCCCGCGCCGGCTTCGTGTCGATCAAATACCGTGGTCTCGCAGGTACCCAAGAATACCCGGCACCGGGTCCGCCGACGCATCGAACCACTCGATGGCCGGGTTGCGGCGCAGCCACCGGAGCTGGCGCCTGGCGTAGCGGCGGTTCGACCGCGCCATCACCTCGGGCAGCTCCTCCAGCGACACCTCGCCCCGGATGTGCATCAGCGCCTCGGCGTACCCGATCCCGGTCATGACCGGGGCGCCGGCCGGCACGCCTGCCGCCAGCGCGTCGCGCGTCTCCTCGATCAGCCCCCGCTCCACCTGCCGGCGCGACCGCTCGGCCAGCCGGGCGTCGATCACCTCCAGCGGCGCGTCCAGGCCCACGCGCACCGGGGTCCACGGCGGCGGCCGGCGCGTGCGCAGCCGGGCCAGCGGCGGTCCTGCCACCTCCAGCACCTCGATCGCCCGGACCAGGCGGACCGGGTTGCGCTCGTCCACGACGGCCGACGGATCGAGCGCGCGCAGGAGGCCGGCCAGCTCGGGCACCGGCAGGCGCTCCAGCTCGGCGCGGCGCTCGGGCCGGGGGGGCACGCCGGCCAGCGAGAAGCCCTCCGCCAGCGCGTCGGCCCACAGCATGCTGCCGCCCTCGACGACCGCGACGCGGCCGCGCGCGGCGATGTCCGCGATGGCCTCGTTGGCCGCCGCCACGAACTCGTGGACGGTGTACGTGGTGCGCGGGTCGGCGATCCCGACCAGGTGGTAGCGCACCGCCAGCATGTCCTCCGGCGGCGGCTTGTTCGTCGCGATGTCGAGCCGGTCGTAGACCTGGCGGGAGTCGCAGACCACGATCTCGCCGCCGAGCGCACGGGCGACCTCGAACGCGGCTCGACTCTTGCCGATCCCGGTCGGGCCCAGGATCAGCGGGACCCTAGTAGTTGCGTCGGAAATGGCGCTTCAGCTCCTGCCAGGAGAGGAGCAGCCGGGTCGGGCGGCCGTGAGGACACGTGATCGAGTGGTCGGCGACCTCCAGCTCGGCCAGGAGGCGGCGCTGCTCGGCCGGCTCGAGGCGGTCGCCGAAGCGGACCGCCGAGTGGCACGCCAGCGACGCCGCCGCGTCCTTGATCGCCTCGTCCGGGCGCGACTCCGCCAGCACCGTCAGCAGCTGCTGGAGGGCGGGCAGGGCGCGGTCCGGCGGCGTCTCCGCCGGATGGGCGGTCAGCCGCACCGTGCGCGGCCCGAACTCCTCCACCTCGAACCCCAGCGCGCGCAGCCGGTCGCGGTGGTCGGACGCGGCCGCCACCTGGGCCGGGTCCAGCTCGACCGTCTCGGGCAGCAGCAGCGTCTGGCTGAGCGCGGCCAGGCTGCGGGTCTCCAGCCGGGCCAGGAACCGGTTGTACAGCACCCGCTCGTGGGCCGCGTGCTGGTCGACCAGGACCACCCCGTCCTCGGCCTCCGCGACCAGGTAGCCCTCCATCACCTGGCCCAGCGGCCGCAGCGGGGAGTCGAACGCGGGCGCGACCGGCGCCGGCGCCGGCAGGGCCGCCGGCATCGCGGCCGGGACCTCGTGGAGTCGGGGAGCGCGCCAGTCGCGCGCGACCGCGGCCGCCGGCGCCGGCGCCAGCCGGTACGGCGAGCTGCCGGTCAGCGCCGCCCGGACGGCGCGCTGGACGTCGGCGAACAGCACCCGCTCCGCGTGGAAGCGGACCTCGCGCTTGGCCGGATGGACGTTGACGTCCACCGCGTGCGGGTCGACGGTCAGGTTGAGCGCCGCGATCGGGTAGCGGCCCTTCTCCAGCGAGCCCAGGTAGCACTCCTCGATCGCGTACATGAGCGCCCGCGACGCGGCCGGCCGGCGGTTGACGGCGAGCAGGATCGCGTCCCGCGTGCCCCGGCTGAGCCGCGGCTGGGAGACCAGCCCGCGCACGCCGTCGCCCTCGACCGCCAGCAGCTCGGCAGCCACCGCGGCGCCGTGCACGGCCGCGGCGGCGGCCAACGCGTCGCCGTCGCCGCTCGTCCGCAGCGCCGAGCGGCCCTCCACGGCCAGCTCGAACCGGACCTCCGGGTAGAGCAGCGCGTAG
>Ga0066903_100000824_pt1 | contig 21039 bp, 12 predicted proteins | sample PanSoiMetaGPlot1_FD_67491 | JGI IMG/M metagenome (GOLD analysis project Ga0066903, IMG submission 67491) | Tropical forest soil microbial communities from Panama analyzed to predict greenhouse gas emissions - Panama Soil - Plot 1 (version 2) | ecosystem: Environmental > Terrestrial > Soil >... | reverse complement strand
GCAGGAACACCGGCCCGACATGCTCGGTTTCCTGTTTCGACTGATCGAGGGTGGTGACAGGCTGCGGCTGTCCGCCTGCGGCGAGCACCCGCTGGATGACACTTGCTCCCGGGAACAGGATCACGCCGTCCCGATTCCACGTCCCCGCGGAAGTGCCCGCCGGAATGTCGCAGATGATCTGCGGCGGCCCGCCGCCGATATCGGCTCGCTTGAGCTTTCCCGCCTCGAAGTAGGCGATCGACCGGCTGTCGGCCGACCAGAACGGCTGGAAGGGAACACCGTTGATGAGCGCCTGGGACGTGACTGAATCGAGAGCCAGGCCGATCACCGATCCGCCGTTGATGGATGCGGTCACCCAGCGGCCATCGGGAGAGAGCGAAATCGGCGTGGTCCCGGTCGGCAGGCCTGCCGCGACAAACCGGACTTCCTCCGGCTCCGGCGCGCGCGCGAACCTTGCCCACGTGGACGGCGCGAGCGCCGCGGCCAGCGCCGCGACCGCCGCCACGCCGATCCAGACGACGCGGTCACGTCGCTTTCGCACCGAAGCAGAGGGCGCGGCAACACCCGGCTGCGGCGCGCTGCCTTTCGCGATCCATTGCAACTCGGTCAGCACGTCGAACGCCGTCTGGATGCGCTGCCTCGGATCTTTGGTGAGGCAGCGCGCGATGACGAAGTCGAGGGCCACCGGAACTTCGGGCCTGACCTTGGATGCCGGATCGGGATCGACCGTTTGCACGGCGGCGATGAGGAGTGCCTGCGTCTTTTCGTTGAAGGCAGGCCGGCCGGTCACCATCTCGTAAAGGATGGCGCCGAGCGCGAAGATGTCCGCGCGCGCGTCGGCACGCTGGCCGGCAAACTGCTCGGGGGCCATGTAGGGCGCGGCGGCAGTTGGAATGGCCATCAGCGACGCGACCGACGTTCGTGTCGCCGCCATCGTCTCCGCCTCAACCTGATCGGCCGCCTCGGCGGCGTTCGCCACGCCGAAGTCCAGCACTTTCGGTCCACTCGGCGCGAGCATCACCACTGACGGGTTCAGCCCTCGATGCACGACATCCCGCCGGTGCGCCTGATCGAGCGACTCGGCGATCGCGATCGCGATCCTCAACGCTTCGGGCAGCTCCAGCGGTCCCCGCGTCAGCCTCTGGGCGAGCGACTCGCCCTCGACGAGTTCTGCCACCACGAAGCTGATCGCGGGATCCTGGTGGCCGACGTCGACGACGGCGCTGATGCCCGGATGGTTCAACGCCGAGATCGTCCGCACATCGCGTTCGAGCCTGGCTTTCGTTCCGGGACTCGAGGCCACATCGGGCGGGAGGATCTTGAGCGCCACCACGTGCTGCCGTCGGGTGTCGGTCGCTTTGTACCGCTCGTCAGCTTCATCGCCGATCGGGGCGATCACCTCGTAGGGGCCAAGCCGTGTGCCGGACTCGAGTGGCATTCGACGCTCCTACTTGTTCAGCGCCGCCGGCCAGTTGAGCACGACGGTGACCGGCGATCCGGATTGCTGCGCGGACTGGGACGATCCGCGACGATCCTGTCGCACGGCAGCGAGGATGGACACGATCAGCGGATTGGCACCGCGGCCGAGCGCGCCGGGATTCTCCAACTGTGGATACAGGAATCGTTGCGCGTCGCTCGACACGGCAAACGCATGGGACTGCCCGCGCTGGTGAGTGCCGCCCACATAGAGCGTCTGGAACAGGAGGCGAGGCACCTCGCGCTGCACGGACGCGCCGGTGGCCCGGATGTCGGACGCCATCATCGAACCCAGGGCGACGAGGCTCATGAAGTAGAGCTCCTTGCCATCGCGCCGCCACCGCGGAAACACACCGCCATCCACCGAGACCTGGATCTTCCCAGGGCCTTCGGGGAACGGCCTGATGTACACCTCGCTCCGGCCCGTCTCGTTCGAGCTGTACGCGAGCCACTTCCCGTCGGGTGACACCTGCGGATTGCGTTCGTCGGCGTTGGTTTGCAGGATGGCGATTGGCTTCTTGTCGCCAGCGAGATCCACGCTCCAGATGTCGCCGGAGGTTTTCGGATCACTCGCCCAGTAAATCAACCGGCTGCCCGACCAGCTCATGGGCATCACAGGCACTTCCGACTCGAGCACCAGTTCTTCGTTGCGCGAGTTGTCGGCGAGCTTCACATACAGCCCGCGCTTGCCGTTCCGCAGCGAGCTGAACGCGACGCGCGTCCCGTCCGGCGACCACACAGGCGACGCGTTGTCCTGCGACGCGTCGAAGGTGAGCTTGGACGGCGTGGTCTGTCCCGCTTCGAAGATCCAGACGTCGCCCCCCGCAGGCTCGTGGAGATGAATGGCGATGCGCTTCCCGTCGGGCGACGCGTCGAGTCCGTCCCATCCGCCCGCAGCTCCAGCCTGTTCGACCGTCCCGGCGCGCGCAACCCAGCGAAGCGCCCGGTCCGGCACGGCGTTGCCGACCGGCTGGGCGGTGCTGCCTCTCGCGTCCTGTCGCGCCGGATTGTTTCGGTAGACCAGCACCCGGTTCTGCGAAACCGCAAACGCCGCAGCGCCGCCGTCGCTCATGGGAAGTCCGTCTGCGAGACGAACGGCTTCACCGCTCAATTTCAGCCCACGCGGATCGAACGCCTGCGCGTACAAGGTGCCGTCGCGGTGGAACAACAGGTACCCGGGATCGGCGTACGCGCCGTTCGATCGCGAGGCGACCACGCGCGTCGCCTCCGCCGAGTCGAGCGAGGCGGCGTAGAGGGCAGCGTCGGTTCCTTTTGGTGCGCCGGCCAGGAACAGAAAATGACGGCCGTCGGGCAGGAACGACGGCTCGCGCGGACTCTGTTTCGCGATGTCGCCCGACAGCTGGATGGCCGACGGCTGTCCTCCCGCCGCGAGCACGCGCTGAAGCCCTTTGCTCGACGCAAAGACGATCACGTCATCGCGGTTCCAGGTGCCGCCGGCGAGATCCGGTGTTTCGCAGATGTTCTGGGCCGGGCCTCCTGTCGCTTCCACCTTCTTGAGCCGGCCGTCCGCAAAGAAAGCAATCCAGCGACTGTCGGGCGACCAGAACAGCCGGCCGGCGCCTTGCGTACCAGGCAGGCTCTGTCCGGCCTCGCGGTTGAGCGGGCGGATGAACACTGCGGTCGACCCGCCGTCAGCGGCCGAGTACGCGACCAGCCGGCCGTCGGGCGACACCGATACGGCTTCGGCCACCGGCATGTCCGGCACGTCGATCAGAAACCGGCTGACGGGTGTCGATCCCGTGTTGCGCGGCAACGCGAACAGGATCGCCAGCATCGCCATCACGATCGCGCCCGCGCCGCCGAGCGCGAGCTGCGCCAGCGTCACGCGTGCGCGGCGCTTTCCTGCCGCCACCGGCGCATCCCGCTCGGACTTTCTCTCGCGGATCCATCGCAGCTTCCAGACCACGTCCGTGACGGACTGCATCCGCTGGTCGGGATCCTTCGCGAGACAGCGCTCGACGAGAAAGTCGAGCGCCGGCGGCGCGGCCGGCTGCACCTTCGAGATCGGATCGGGCTGCGCCGAGATGATCGCGGCGATGAGATGCGCCTGGCTCTTGCCCTGGAACGCGCGCGATCCCGTGACCATCTCGTACAGCAGCGCGCCGAACGCGAAGATGTCGGTCCGCGCGTCAGCTTCCTTGCCTTCGAGCTGCTCGGGCGCCATGTACTGCATGGTGCCGAGGATCATCCCGGGCGCCGTCGCGCTGCCGACGCCCGTCAGCGGCGCGCCCGAGGGCGAGGCCTTCGGCGCCTGCTTCAGTTTCGCGAGGCCGAAGTCGAGCAGCTTCGCCTGCGGCGAGCCCGCGCCCGCCTTCGTCAGCATCACGTTGCCGGGCTTCAGATCGCGATGGGTGACACCCTGTTGGTGCGCCTTCTCCAGCGCGTCGGCAATCTGAATGGCGACGTCGAGCGCCTCGTCGAGCGGCAGCGGCCCGCGCTCGACGCGCGCCGCAAGCGTCTCGCCCTCCAGATACTCCATCACCAGGAAGTCGATGTCCCCCTGGCGCCCAACGTCGTGCAGCGTGCAGATGTGCGGGTGGCTGAGGGCCGCAATCGTCTGCGCTTCCCGGTCGAAGCGCTGCTTCATCTCGGGGTTGTCGGCGAAGTGCGGCGGGAGAACCTTGATCGCGACCGTGCGGTTCAGGCGGGTGTCGGTCGCCTTGTAGACCTCGCCCATCCCCCCGGCACCGATCGGAGACACGACCTCGTAGGGCCCGAGCCTGGTTCCGGCCTGAAGGGACACGGGGAAGCCCCGTGATCATGGCGAGGCCAGCTCAACCAGTCAACACCGGAATTCGTTATGATGCCATGGGCCCCATGACACCACCGAACGACGACCTGATGCGCACCGTCTCGCTCCCGGCCGACTGGCTGAACAAGAACAACACGCCGCGGGAGACGCTCGGGCATTATCTCGTGGCTATCGCCGGCGCTTCGCCCGGCAAGCGCGCCGAGATCGGCGAGACACCGATTTCGATCGGGCGGAACGCCCAGCAGACACTCGCCTTCGCCGACGATCCCGAAATGTCGCGGCTCCACGCGCGGGTCTCGCTCGCCGGCGGCACCGTCGTCGTCGAGGACCTGGGATCGACCAACGGCACGTTCGTCGACGATCGCCGCGTCGCCGGCACCACGATGCTGCGCGAAGGCAACGTCCTGCGGGTGGGTCAGCAGCTCCTCAAGTACGAACGCCGCAGCAAGAGCGACGTGGCACGCAGCCAGGACCTGGAGCGCGATCTGCTCAAGGCCAATCGGTACGTACAGTCGCTGCTGCCGGCGCCCCTCGACCAGGGACCCATCCTCACGCAGTGGCGCTTCGTGCCCAGCGCACAGCTCGGCGGCGACGCGTTCGGCTACTACTGGCTGGACCCGACGACGTTCGTCTTCTACCTGATCGACGTCTCCGGCCACGGCGTCGGATCGGCGATGCACTCGGTAACCGTGCTGAACGTGCTTCGGCAGATGGCGCTGCCGCATGTTGACTTCAGCGATCCGGCCGCCGTGCTGGAAAGCCTCAACGACCGGTTCTCGATGGAAGACCACCACGGCATGTTCTTCACGATGTGGTACGGCGTGTACCGCACGGCGAGCCGTGAGCTCGCGTTCGCGTCCGCCGGCCATCATCCGGCGTACCTGGTTCCGTCCGACCGGCAAGCCTCACAGCCGCTCGGCGTGCCGGCGCTCATGATCGGCGCCCTTCCCAATCAACAGTACGAAGTGCAGCACGCGACGATGCCGATCGGCAGCGACGTGTATCTCTTCAGCGACGGGGTCTTCGAAATCGTGACGAAGGCGAACGACCGGTGGGCGCTCTCGGACTTCCTGCCGCTTCTCGTTCAACCGAAAGCGGCGGGCACATCGGAGGCCGAGCGGCTCTATCAGGTCGTGCGTCGCGCGGCGAAAGACGGCCCGCTGGACGACGACTTCTCGCTTTTGCTCGTGACGTTCCCGTAGGGGCCGAGGGATTGCTTCTTCTCGACGACAAGTGACGATCTCCAGCGGCACGCGCCTCGGTGTCTACGAAATCGCAAGCCTCGTGGGCTCCGGGGGAATGGGTGACGTCTACCGCGCGCGCGACACGAAGCTCGATCGCGACGTCGCGATCAAAGTCCTGCCCGACCGCTTCACTTCCGATCCCGATCGGCTCGCGCGTTTCGAGCGCGAAGCCAAAGTGCTCGCGTCACTCAACCACCCGCACATCGCCGCGCTGTACGGCATGGACGAATCTGGCGGCCGGCACTTTCTGGTCATGGAGCTCGTGCCCGGCGAAACCTTGGCAGAGCGCCTGAGCCGTGGTGCGCTGACAGTCCCGGATGCGCTGCGCGTCGGCATCGGCATCGCCGATGCGCTCGAGGCGGCGCACGAGAAAGGCATCGTCCACCGCGACCTCAAGCCGGCCAACGTGAAGATCACGCCGGACGACGAGGTGAAGGTGCTCGACTTCGGGCTCGCGCGAGTCGCGGCCGCAGATTCGACAGTCGGCGAGAACCTCACGCACTCGCCGACGCTGAGCATCATGGCGACGCAAGCCGGGATGATTCTGGGCACGGCGGCCTACATGTCGCCGGAGCAGGCCAAAGGCCTGACTGCCGATCATCGGAGCGATGTCTTTTCGTTCGGGGTCGTTCTCTACGAGATGCTCACCGGCCGCGCGCCATTTCAGGGAGACACCGCGCCCGACATCCTCGCATCCGTGCTCGCGCGCGAGCCCGACTTCGGCGCGCTTCCCGTCGATCTCAATCCACGGATTCCCGAGCTTCTCCGGCGATGCCTGGAGAAGAACCCGAAAAAGCGCTGGCAGGCGGTTGGCGATGTCCGCGCCGAACTCGAGACCGTTTCACGCGCGCCGCGTGCGGCCGTCGTTGCCGCAGTCGCGCAGCCGCCGCAACCGATGTGGCGCCGTACCGTACCGTTCGCCGCGACGGCGTTCGCCGCGGCTGCCCTGGCCGGCGGGATCGTGTGGAGTCTCAGGCCGCGCGTGCCGGCGCCGGCGATCACGCGATTCTCCATCACGTTGCCAGAGGACCAGCAGTTTGCCGCGCCGGCGTTTGCGGAGGTCGCGCTCTCCCCTGACGGCACGCAGATGGTCTACGCGGCGAACCAGCGGCTGTACATCCGTTCGATGTCGGAGCTCACGTCCAGAGTGATCGCGGGAACCGACACGCGAGTCGGTTACGCAGGCGGTCCCTTCTTTTCTCCTGACGGCCGGTCCGTCGCCTTCTGGTCGGGGCAGGATGCGGCCACGGCCGTCCTCAAGCGGATCGACATCGGGGGAGGCGTGGCGGTCAACATTGCCCAGACGGGCATCAGTATTGGCGCAAGCTGGGACCGCGATGGCATTGTCTTCGGCGCGCCAATGGGCATCATGCGCGTGTCGCCAAACGGCGGGCAACCTCAGCTCGTCGCCGGCCTCAAGAACAACGAGACCGCGGTTTCCCCGCAGATCCTTCCCGGCGGCGGCTCCCTGCTGTTCACGCTCGCCACGGACACGAGTGTCACGTCGCGGTGGGACGACGCGCAGATCGTCGTGCAGTCGTTGAAGTCTGGCGCGCGGAAGACGCTCCTCAAGGGAAGCGATGCGCGGTACCTTTCGTCCGGACATCTCGTCTACGCAGTCGGCAACGTGCTGTTTGCCGCACCCTTCGATCCGGCGCGCGAGGAGCTCACGGGCCAGCCTGTTCCGGTGGTGGAAGGCGTACAGCGCGGCGCGTTTGCGGGCTTCGAATCCGGCGTCGCCCAGTTCAGCGTCTCGTCAACCGGGTCGCTCGCCTTCGTGCCCGCGCCAGCGCCGGGCGCGTTGGACCGGCGCACGCTGGCATTCATCGATGGACAGGGCGGCGTCGAGCCGCTCAAGCTGCCGCTAGCGCCGTACGAGTTTCCGAGGATCTCGCCGGACGGCAGGCAGGTGGCATTCTCCATCGACAGTGGCAGCGTCGCGAACGTCTGGATCTACGCGCTCGGGGGCACGAGTTCCCCGCGTCAGTTGACGTTTGCGGGGAGGAATCGCTATCCGGTCTGGACGCCCGACGGCGAACGCATCACCTATCAGTCGGACCGAGAGGGCGACGCTGGTATTTTCTGGCAGCGGGCCGATGGCGCAACCGCCGCCGAACGTCTGACCAGGGCAGAGGCCGGCACCGCACAGACGCCACGATCGTGGGCGCCGGACGGAAAGACATTGCTCATCAGCGTGGCGAAGGATGCCAATTTCAGCAAGTCGCTGCTGTTCTTCTCGCTTCCGGATCGAAAGACCATGCCTTTTGTCGAAGGAGGGGCGACGCCGGACTCGCTCGACGCCACGTTCTCGCCCGATGGCCGCTGGATTGTGTACAACCCGCCCGGTCAGGCGTTCGGCCAGATCCTCGCGCAACCGTTTCCGCTGACGAGCGCGAAATACCTCGTGGCCCCTCTGGGGCGCCATCCCGTCTGGTCGCCCGACGGAAAGTCGGTCTACGTGGAAGTACCACGATTCAGGAGCGGTGGGGGCGATGTCATGGCTGTCCCCGTCACGACGCAGCCGACGTTTGCAACCGGAAGTCCTCTGACGGTCTCGAGCGGCAATATCCGGCTCGATCTGAGCGTGCGCGAACGGCAATACGACATCACCCGCGACGGCAAGCGGCTATTGGGAGTCCTCGACGCCACCTTGAACCCCACGTCCACGCCTGCGGCGCCGAAGATTCTGGTCGTCCTCAACTGGCTCGAGGATGTGAAGCAGAAGGCGCCGGTGTCGAAGTGACCGAGCTTCCTACCCTCATGCGCCCGGCGCGCGAGCTGTTCGGCATCGACAGCGATCTTCAAGTACCGACCTACGAGACCGTCGACGAGCACGTGCCGCCGCGCGACCCCGACTACGTCTTCGATCGCGACACCACGCTGGCGCTTCTTGCCGGCTTCCTGCACAACCGGCGCGTGATGATCCAGGGCCGCCACGGCACGGGCAAGTCGAGCCACGTCGAGCAGGTCGCCTCGCGCCTCAACTGGCCGTGCGTCCGCGTCAATCTGGATGGCCACGTGAGCCGCATGGATCTCATCGGCAAGGACGCCATCGTGATCCGCGACGGCCAGCAGGTGACCGAATTTCAGCCCGGGATCCTCACCTGGGCGCTTCAGCGGCCGTGCGCGCTCGTCTTCGACGAGTACGATGCCGGCCGCGCCGACGTGATGTTCGTCATCCAGCGCGTGCTCGAAGTCGAAGGACGCCTCACGCTGCTCGATCAGAGCAAGGTGATCGAGCCGCACCCGGCCTTCCGCCTGTTCGCCACGGCCAACACGCTCGGCCTCGGCGACGCGACCGGCCTCTATCACGGCACGCAGCCGCTCAATCAGGGCCAGATGGATCGCTGGCACATCGTCGTCACGCTGAACTACCTCGCGCATGATCGCGAAGTGGACGTCGTGCTCGCGCGATGTCCCGAGTATCGAACGAAAGAGGGACGGTCGCAGGCGAGCGCCATGGTGGCGCTGGCGAGCCTGACGCGCCGCGGGTTCGCCGACGGCGACCTGTCGACGGTCATGTCGCCGCGCACGGTCGTGACCTGGGCAGAGAACGCCACGCTCTTCCATGACGTGGGCCTGGCCTTTCAGCTGTCGTTCCTCAATCGCTGCGACGAAGACGAGCGCGCCCTCGTCGCCGAGTACTACCAGCGGTGCATGGGCACGGATCTTCCCGAAGGCCGGCGGGATCCGCTGAAGGCTTGAGCCGCTTCCCTGCGCAAACGCTCGCGGCGGTCGGCTCGTGCACCCGCGCGCTCGACGGCCCGGACGAGGCGGCCGCGATCCTTTCGCGATCCGACGTGGCTACCCTCGGCGGTCTGCGCGCCGCCGGCGATCGCCTCGCACTCCGGCGCCGCTTCCATGACGCAGCCCTTCATTTGGAGATGCGGCCAACAGTGGGCATGGCCGCCGCAATCTTCGACGCCCTCGAAGAGGGGCGGCTCGACGCGATCGGCGCGCGCTGGCTCGAGGGCGTCGCGCAGAACCTGACGGCCCATCCCGGTCGCGAGCGCGACGGACTGCGATGGCTGGCGTTCGAAGCCTTGAGCGGCCGGCCGGCGCCGGAGGTCAAACGCCCACTGATTGACGACGTGCGCGCGTCGCTTCCCGGCGACGTGCTCGACGAGCTCGACGGCCTCGCCGACCACCTTCGCGATCAGGCGCGGTTTGCCGAGCGAAGCGTCGCGTGGGCGGCGCTCGCCGCCACGCACCTGTCCTCGGCGTTCACATCCTCGCCGGACGCACCGGCCTTTCCCTGGCTCGAGCCGAGGGCTGAGTACGTCCTGCGGCCCCAGCAGCTCGATGCCGACACGCCAGGCGCTGGTGTTCGCGCAAAGGAAGAGGACCGGTCCGCGCCATCCGGCGGCGATTCGTCGTACAACGCGGAGGAGCTTGCACGCGGCGCGTCGGGTCACGACGACGAGTACCGCATCTTCACCACCGCCCACGATCGCGTCGTCCAGGCCTCGGACGTCGTCGACGCGAAAGAGCTCGCGGCCCTGAGGGCGACGCTCGAGGCCGAGCTCAGCACGCTGCGCCCAGTCATCGCACGATTGGCCAAGCGACTGCTGCGCGTGCTCATGGCGCGGCAGACGCGCGAGTGGGCGTTCGATTTGGATGAAGGCGTTCTCGACGGCTCGCGGCTGGCGCCTCTCGTCGCCAGCCGCGGCACCACGCGGCCGTTCAAGCAGGAGCGCGACTCGCCGTTCCCCAGCACGGTCGTGACGCTGCTCATCGATCACTCAGGGTCGATGCGCGGCCGCCCGATGCTCGTGGCCGCGATGACCGTCGAGATCTTCGCCCGCGCGCTCGAGCGCTGCGGCGTCACCTGCGAGGTGCTCGGCTTCACCACGCGCGACTGGGATGGCGGCGAGCCCGCGCGCGAATGGGCGGCGGCGAACTACCCCCAGCACCCGGGACGCCTGAACGCGCTCGAGCACATCGTCCTCAAGAGCGCGGACGCACCCTGGCGCCGCGCCCGCGCGGGACTCGGCCTCTTTCTGCACGACGAGATCCTCAAGGAGAACATCGACGGCGAGGCGGTGCTCTGGGCGCACGGACGGCTGCTGGCCCGCCGCGAGCGGCGCCGCTTCCTCATTGTCGTGTCGGACGGCACGCCGATGGACGAAGCCACGGCCGCCGCGAACGGGTTCGCCTATCTCGACGATCACCTGCACCAGGTGGTGCGGGCGATCGAGGCGAACTCGCGCGTCAGGCTCGCGGCGATCGGCATCGGCCACGACGTGTCGCGCGTGTACACGACCGCCACGCGGATCGCGAGGATCGAACAGCTCGGGCCGGCCCTCACGGCGAACCTCATCGCGCTCCTCGGTTGAAGTCGGCAATGCGGCCGTGGTAATGAGTGGCCGTCACCATGGTGCGGATTCAGCGCGGTCGATCCAACTCCCTGCGGGTCTGGTGGACAGACTCGCGGAACGAGCGATGGCGGAAGGCCGATCCGTCGAAGCGCTCATCGAACAGGCGGTACAGCTCCCCTGCACGACCCGAACGCACACACTGAAGGCGTGGGACTCGCGACGGAAGAAGAGCCCGCCTATTGGGGTTTCATCAGCTATAGCCATGCGGACGAAGCGACCGCGGTCTGGCTGCACCGGTCGCTGGAGCGGTATCGCCTACCGACCAGGTGAGGATTCGCAACGCGCGCTAGAATTCATGGTTTGCACATCGCCGCCTGCCGGCAGGCGCGCGTCTTCTGGAGGATGAATGTTTCGCAACGCCCTGGTCAGTACCGTCGTGTGTGTCGCGCTCGGCGCCTTCGTCTTGAACGCGCAATCCAGAGTTGTGCCGCGGCCGCCCGCCGCGCCTCCAGGGCAACAGCCGCCCGGAGAAAGCGCCGCGCCGGACGGCTACCAGCCGCTTCCGCAGTGGCTCGGCCAGACTCGCGCGCCCGCGCCGGCGAAGACCGAAACGTTCACCGTCGAGGCGTTCGCGGAGGGGCTGAACGGCCTGTCGCTCCGCTTCCTCCCCGACGGCCGCATCGTCGTCGGCGAGCGCACCGGGCGCATCAGGATCGTCGGCAAGGACGGCAAGGTCTCGGAGCCGCTCGACGGCATGCCGGCAAACATGTTCAAGACCGGCCAGAGCCTGTGCGACGTGCAGCCCGACCGAAACTTCGCCATGAACCGCACGGTGTACCTCGCTTACCCGGTGCTGCCGGAAGGCGCCGATCCGGCGAAGCAGCGATCGCCCGCGCACATTCATATCGTCAGCGCGAAGATCTCGACCGACGGCAGACGGCTCGAGGATGTCAAAGACCTGCTCGACGCGGAAGGGACGAACAGCCGTGTGATTCAGGCCCCCGACGGGACGCTGCTCGTGACGTCGACCGTTCCCGCCGGGCTCGGCATCAAGTCCGAGGACTGGATGCAGCCGCAGCAGCTCGACAGCCTGATGGGCAAGGTGCTGCGCATCAACACCGACGGCTCGATCCCGAAGGACAACCCCTTTGTGGGAAAGACCGGCGCGCGTGCAGAAATCTACGCGCTCGGCTTCCGTGACGATCAGGGCATGGCCATCAATCCGAAGACCGGCAAACTCTGGACGAGCGAGCACGGCCCGCGAGGTGGCGACGAAATCAACGAAGTCGAGAAAGGCAAAAACTACGGCTTTCCGGTCGTTGGCTACGGGCGCGACTACACCGGCAAGCCAATCAACGGCGACAAGACGGCGCAGGCGGGCATGGAGCAGCCCGTGTACTTCTGGACGCCCGACATTGCGCCCGCCGGCATCGCGTTCTACACCGGAAAGATGTTCCCCGGATGGGACGGCAACCTCTTCGTCTCGGCGCTCGCGGCGAAGTATCTCGTCCGTCTCGTCCTCAACGGCAGCCGGGTGGTCGCGGAAGAGCGGCTGCTGGTGGATCAGAACGCGCGGATTCGTGCCGTGAGCGAGGGGCCCGACGGCGCGCTCTACGTGATGACCGACGGGATGGGCGGCAAGATCCTGCGACTGAAGAAAGGCGTGTGATCCGTCAGCGAGGCGCGTTCCAGTTGAGGAGCAGCCTGATCGGCGCCACGCTTTCATCGGCGATGGTGTTGATCAGGAAGCGGCCGTCCGGAGCGACGTCGTACTGCCCTCGAAAATCACCCGGGCTGCCGCCTTCGAGGATGCGCGTGCGGAACAGCGCGACCGGCGCTTCCGACGCGAAGGTCGTCCCCGCCGATGAGACGCTCGCCGCCATCAGCTGTCCGTCGGGAGAGATGAAATACAACTCCCGGCCGTCTCGCCGCCATCGAGGCGTGATGCCGCCGGCCGTCGAGATCTGCCATTGGCCGCCTGGTCCCGGGAACGGACGCACGTAGATTTCGAACTGGCCCGATTCGTTCGATTGATACGCGATCCACCGGCCGTCTTTCGAGAACCGTCCCTGCTGCTCGGTGAACGACGTGCTCAGGAACAGCCGCGGCTTTCGATCGCCGTCGAGCGGCAGCACCCACAGGTCGTACGCGTTTTTCGGATCCTGCGCCGCGTACAGGATGTACTTGCCGTCGGCGGACCAGTCGTTCAACCCTTTGTCGCCAGGGATGGTCGCGATCAGCTGCTCGTCGCCGCCGGCTCCGCTGGACGGCTTCCAGAAGAACTGGTGTCCCGGCGTATTCGTGCGGCTGGAGTCGAAGGCGAGACGGTTGCCGTCCGGCGACCAGATCGCCGCGTGATCGACGCCCGCGTCGAACGTCACGCGCGTGGATCGAGCGCCCTCCATGATCCAGACATCCGTGTTGCCTTGAACGCTGCGGTCCACGGCGATGCGCCGCCCATCCGGTGAAACTTCCGGATGGCTCAGCGCGTTCGCGTCCACCGCTCCTGCCTCCGAGATGACCCGGCCCGATCGATCGAACCACGTCAACTGGCTGTGGCTGGTGCCTACAGCGCGGTAGGCGATCAGGCCGGACGTCGAGATCGAGAACGCTCCAAAGCCGAATTCGGGTACGTCCAGGTTGGCGATGGTGACGGGATCGCCCGAGACCTCGGCTCGTGCCATGTCGAACCGTCTTCCGATGAGCGTCCCCTGACGCACATATATAAGCCATCCCGGCAGAGAGGCGGCCGCCGAGTCATCGGCGACGAGCCGTTTGATGCCTGGTGCATCGAGCGAGCCGAGATAGATGCCGTGCTCTTCCGGGCTCCCTTGCGCGGAGAACAGAAACTGCCGGTGATCGGGGAGAAACACCGGAAACCGGTGGTTCAGGATGTGCCCTGCGATCGTGGTCGCGAATGTGACGTCGCCGCCGGAAGCGGACACGCGCTTGACGGCCGACCCGGTCGTGGAAAACAGGATCGTGCCGTCGCCCCACGTGCCGCCGCGCCCGTTCGGTGCGTCGGCAAGCACCTGAGGCAAACCGCCAGCCAGATCCAGACGTTTCAGCTTGCCGGCGGCGAAGAACCCGATCGAGCGGCCATCCGGCGACCAGAACGGATAGGTCGCACCCTCGGTTCCCTGCAGCGGCTGGACGGTCGTCGAATTCAGCGATCGAACCCACAGCCGCGGCTGGCCGTCGCCGGCCGCCACGAACGCCGCGCGCTGGCCATCGGGCGAGAGCGCGAACGAATTCGGACTGGACGTCGACGGCGTCTCGATGTCGAGCCGCATCTCGGCCGGCCGATCCGGCGCGCGGCGATAGAGCGCGACGGTCGCGACCGTGGCGATCGCGGCGATGACGGTCATCGCGGAGGCCACGACCCAGGCGAGCCGCGACGATCGCGAAGCTGCCGCGGCAGGCGGAGCCGAGACAGCAGGCGTCGGTTCGCCAAGCGCGCGCTCGATCTCGAGCCGGACGTCGCCCATGTCGCGACGGCGCTTTCCAGGATCTTTCTCGAGGCAGCGGCGCAGCAGCTCTCCCAGGCGCGGGTCGAGCGGCGGCAGCGCACTCCAATCGGGCTCGCGCTCGATCACGCATGCGAGGACTTCCGTAATCGTCTCGCCCGGAAACGCGCGGCGGCCCACCAACATCTCGTACAGCACGGCGCCGAACGAGAAGATATCCGTGCGCTTGTCGACCACGCGGCCCCTCGCCTGCTCGGGGCTCATGTACGCCGCCGTTCCCAAGATCACGCCGGCGCTGGTGGCCTGCAGCGTCAGCGTCGGCGAGTGCGTGATCGCGATGCCGCTCCGATCCGGCGTGAGCGCCTTGGCCAGCCCGAAGTCGAGGACCTTGACGTTCCCGTCCGGCGTGATCTTGACGTTCGCCGGCTTCAGGTCGCGGTGGACGATGCCTTTCTCGTGCGCGGCCTCCAAGGCGCCAGCCATCTGAGTGGCGAACTCGAGGGCATCGCGCACAGGCAGGCCGTTCAAGCCGCGCGCGATCACGTCAGCGAGCGTCTCGCCCTCGACCAGTTCGAGCACGAGCGCGTACGTACCGCCTGCTTTTTCGAATCCGTAGATGCCGCCGATAGACGGATGATTGAGCGAGGCGAGCAGTTCCGCCTCGCGTTCGAACCGCGTGAGACGCTCTGCATCGAGGGAGAACTCGTCGGGCAGGATCTTGAGCGCGACGTCGCGCTTCAACTTCGTGTCGCGGGCGCGATAGACCTGTCCCATGCCGCCGCTTCCGATAAGGGCGGTCACCTCATAGGTGCTGACGCGATCACCTGGCGCAAGCGGCACGGGAACAATCCTCTGCGATGCTCATTCGTGTCGCGGCTCCGGCTCGACGATCGCCTGATAGGCCAGCCGCTTGAACACGTCGCCTTTGCCGAGATCGAGCATCGTCTGCATCATCCAGACGCCGACGAGCCGCTCCTGCGGATCGATCCAGAAGCTCGTGCCGGCGGCACCGCCCCAGAAATATTCACCTCGCGAAAAGGCCGTCGCGCTTTGCGCAGGCCCGCGATTGACCGCAAACGTCAGTCCGAACCCGTATCCCGGCGGCGGCAGGTTGGGGAGCGTGCGCGGCAGGTCGCCCAGCACGTCGGCTCGCATCAATTCGACCGTCTTCGGCCCCAGGATCGACGCACCATCCAGCTGGCCGCCGTTGACCAGCATCTGCACGAAGCGCGCGTAGTCGCTGGCGGTCGACGTGAGCCCCGCGCCGCCCATGAACACGCCCGGCTTCTTTTTCCCGAACTCCTGTTCGGCATCGGTCGCGCGCTTGATCGTGCCGTCAGGATTGGGCGTGTACAGCGCCGCGAGACGAGGCCACTTCGATTCCGGTACGAAGAATCCCGTGTCGTCCATCTTGAGCGGCTTGAAGACGCGATCGGCGAAGAACTGGTCGAGCGCCTGACCTGAGACGACTTCGACGAGACGGCCGAGGACATCGATCGACAGCCCGTAGTCCCAGATCGTACCCGGCTGGTGAACGAGCGGCGCCTGCGCGAGTTTCTTCACGAAGTCCGCCAGCGAGCCCTCGCGGCTTCCTGTGGCACTGATGCCCAGCTTCCGAAAGAAGGGGTCTCCCTTTTCGTCGCGCGGTCCGTCGTAATCGAGGCCGGACGTGTGCCGCAGGAGATCCAGGATCCTGATCGGCCGCTCGGCAGGTACGGTGTGAGAGAGCATCCGCTTGTTGGTGACCGGATCGGTCTTTTCGATCGCCACCTTCATCGACGCGAACTCGGGCAGGTAGCGCGACACGGGATCGGTCAGCGAAAACCGTCCGTCCTCATACAGCGTCATCACCGCGACGCCCGTGACCGCCTTGGTCATGGAGAAGATGCGGAAGATGGTGTCCTTCGTCATCGGCCGGCCGGCTTCCTTGTCGGCCATGCCGTAGGTCTCGAAGTACGCGATCTTCCCGCGGCGCGCGAGCAGCCCGATCCCCCCGGCCAGGCGGTTCTGCGCGATTTCCCGTTCGATAGCCGGCCTGATGCGATCGAGTCGCGGCCTGGACAACCCCACCTGTTCGGGGACCGTGGGCGCCTGCGCCGCGACGGCCGTCACGAGCGCCAGCCAGAGGCAGACGATCTTTAGTGACGTTTTCATTGGAAATCTCCTGCGATTCGGCGGATGCTATCACGCCCTGGCACTCCCGATGACGGGCCATTCGCGTTCATGATTCTGCTGATTACAGGTGCCGGACGCGGCATCGGCGCCGCCACCGCCCGCCTTGCCGCTGCGCGCGGCTACGACGTGTGCATCAACTATCGCCGGAACAGCGACGCCGCCGCCCGCGTGGTCGCGGACGTAGAGGCGGCCGGACGGCGAGCGGTCGCCGTCGAAGCCGACGTCTCGGTCGAAGCCGACGTCGTCCGGCTGTTCGACACGTGCGATCGTCAGCTCGGGCGCCTCGACGCGCTGGTCAACAACGCGGCGATTCTCGAGACGCAGATGCGGCTCGACGCGATGGACGCCGCGCGCGTCACCCGCGTGCTCGCGATCAACGTCGTCGGCCCCTTCCTCTGCGCGCGCGAAGCGGTGAGGCGCATGTCGACGCGCTACGGCGGCCCTGGCGGCGCCATTGTCAACGTGTCGTCTGGCGCGGCGCGTCTGGGATCGCCGAACGAGTACATCGATTACGCGGCGTCGAAAGGCGCGCTCGACACGATGACCACCGGGTTGGCCAAGGAAGTGGCGGGTGAAGGCATCCGCGTCAACGCCGTTCGCGCCGGGCACGTCTACACGGAGCTCCACGCCAGCGGCGGCGAACCCAATCGGGTTGAACGAGTCAAGAACCTGGTGGCCATGAAGCGCGGCGGGCAGCCCGAGGAGATTGCGCGCGCTATTTTGTGGCTGTTATCCGACGAAGCGTCCTACGCGACCGGCGCGTTTCTCGACGTCGCGGGAGGGAACTAAGTCGCGTGCGGGAATTAACAGGATAGTTTCGAGTCCATGTTAGACTGCGCACCTTCGTCCGGGGGCGCTCCTCATGGCCCGAGTGCTTGTTGTCGAAGACGATGATCCGACACGAGAGGTGCTCGAGGCCCTCCTTGGCGTCGAGGGTTACGCCGTCGACGTCGCCGCGACCGGAGCGGATGGCCTGCGTGTTACTCATACGAAGTCAATCGATATCGTCCTGTGTGACCTGCGCCTGCCGGACATCGACGGTCTCACGGTGCTCCGGCATCTGCTGGCCGATGGAATCGAGCTCCCATTCGTCCTGATGACGGCGTTTTCGTCGTCGTCAATTGCTTTCGAAGCGGGCCGGATGGGCGTCGCCGCCTATCTTGAGAAGCCAGTGTCCGAAGAGGAACTCCTCCGGATACTGCGTATGCATACGCCTGGTAACGGCAGAGCTGCGACGACCGCGATCGAACAGCGCGGCCACACGCAGCGCGCGCTGCAGCTGATTGACGACCGCTACGCGGATCCCGACTTCGACATTCATACCGTCGCGGACGTGTGCGGCATTACTCGCGAACATCTGGCTCGCCTGATCCATGAGAGCATCGGCCGGTCTTTCACCGATCTATTGCGCACGAAGCGGATGCAGGAAGCCAGTCGGCTCCTGGCCGGAACCTCGCTCCGCATCAAGGAGATCTATCAGCAAGTCGGCCTAACGCGCGCCAGTGACTTCAATCACGCGTTCAAGAGAGCGTGGGGTGTGACTCCCAAGACTTATCGACAGACTCGCATGAGTGGGATACCTGCGGTCAAGCCGCGTGACGAGCCCCAGGCGTAAACTATCAGGCAACGAGACGTAAATCCTCTGCCAACTCACCGGCTGAGCATCACCCGCTTCTTACGATTATCACGGGAACACAAACAATTCGGATTGAAGGACCTGGTGCCGCCTCCAATAATGGGCGCCCTTCACTCACCTCGCGACTGAGTTCATGTATCGAAGGGGGAGTCATGCGTGCAACAGGAGTGTTCAAACGACGACGCTGGAGCAGTCAGGCGAGATCGCTCGCGCTGCTGCCGATAGTTGGCGTGGTCCTTGGCGCGGCATCTGCCGCGGCCAGTGATTGGACCCGCGGAGACCTGATAGTGGGAGTAAGCGGCGGGTCGTACCAGATCCGTGACGGCTCCGGCGGGCTCAAGGAAACGATCACGGGGCCCTTCGGAGGCTCGACGACTGGTTGCGCGTTCAACAACGACCTCGACAAGCTTTACACGACATTCTTCGACGCCACCAAAGTCGTGGTGTTCAACGTCGCACATCCGCACGGGGTCGCTCAGACGATCGACACCGCGGCCACCTCGCCCGGCGGCCACAGCGAGTCGATCGTCTTCGCCGCCAACGGCCATTTCTACGTGGGTCACCCGGACGGGAACAGAGTGATCCAGGAGTACGACGCAAGCGGGACGCTCGTGACGACGTTTGCGGCGGCCATCGAGGGACGGGGCACCGACTGGCTGACCCTCACGTCCGATCAGACGATTCTCTACTACACGTCAGAAGGCCGCCATGTGAAGCGCTTCAACGTGGCAACCAACACGCAGCTCCCCGACTTCGCCGACCTGGGAGGGCCGCTCGACGAGCAGCATGTGGCGTACGCCGTCCGCCTGCTCGCCCCGGGCGACGGCAGCGGCGGCGTTCTGGTCGCGGACACGCTGAACATCAAGCGTGTCGACGGAGCGGGCAACGTCGTCCAGACGTACGATGCGGCCGGGGAGGACAGCTGGTTCGCCCTGACGCTCGACCCGGACGGCACGTCGTTCTGGTCCGCAAACTTCGAGACCGGGAACGTCTTCAAATTTGATATCGCGTCGGGCAACATCCTGGTCCAGTTCAATACGGGGACCGGCGGAAACACGGTGTTCGGTCTGTGCCAGATGGAAGACCGGCCGCCGATTGCGCTCTGCCACGACGTGACGGTCCCGACCGATCCGGGCGTCTGCCAGGCGGCCAACGCCTCGATCGACAACGGTTCGTTCGATCCGGACACGGCAGCCTTCGGCGATACCATCACGCTGTCTCAGGCACCTCCCGGTCCGTACTCATTAGGTGGGCCCACGAACGTCACGCTCACCGTGACCGACAACCTCAATAAGGCCGCCCAATGCAGCGGAACCGTGACGGTTGTCGACCAGGAGAAGCCGATCATCTCGTGCCCCGCACCTCAGAGGCTGGAGTGCACGAGCCCGAGTGGCGCCGACGCCACCGTGGTCGCGACGGCGACGGACAACTGTTCAGTGTCGAACGTCGGCTGCGTGCCGGGCTCGGGAACGTTCCCGCTTGGCACGACCGCGGTTTCCTGCACGGCGACTGACGGCTCGAACAACACGAGTAGCTGCAGCTCGAGCGTCCAGGTTGTCGACACGACGCCACCGGTCGTCGCGTGTGTGCCCAGCGTGAATCCGAGCGGTGGGAACGTGCCGCCTGGAACCAATCCGGACGGGTTCTACCAGGTCTCGGCTACCGACATATGCACGCTGGCGTCGAACATCACCATCAAGATTGGCAACTACACGCTGGCACAGGGCGAGACGATCAAGATCGTGCAGGCCCCGGGAACATCAGGCGTCACGCTCGTCACTGAGATGGGGCCGCTTCACATCAAGCTCTTCCGCGTCGGACCGAATGACGGCGTGATCACAGCGACGGACGGATCGGGCGTCACGGGGAACGTGACGTGCCTGGTGCCGCCGCCGCCAAAGTAACAGCCCACGCGCCGCGAAAGCTGGCGGGCAGCCACGAGGCTGCCCGCCTTACCGAAACGCAGCGACGGAACCGCAGATCCCGGTGAAGGAGGCGAGATGAAGAGCGGCATGAGAAGGCTGTCGACCGGCCTTGCGCTGGGAGGTCTGCTGGTATCGCACGCCGTCGCCGCGCAGGAACCGTCCGGGACGGAACTGAAAAAAGAGATTCAGGCGCTGAGTGAGACGCTCAAATCTGTGCAAGCCGACCTTCAGGAGATCAAGACCCTGTTGCAGCGCGGCGGCGCTCAACCGCGGCCGCCGCAGAACATCGTGCTCGATCTCGCGAACCGCCCGTTCAAGGGCAGTCCTGACGCGAAGCTGACGATGGTGGAGTTCTCGGATTTTCAGTGCCCGTTTTGCGAGCGGCACGTCCGCGAGACCGACCCGCAGATTGTCAAGGAGTACGTCGAGACGGGCAAATTGAAGGTCGTGTTCATGGACTTTCCCATCGAGTCCATTCACAAGTCGGCGTTGGCGGCCGCCGAGACGGCTCGTTGTGCAGGAGACCAGGGCAAGTTCTGGGAAATGCACGATCGGTTGTTCGGGACGCAGAAATCGCCGGCTGAATTCAACAACTGGAACGCGCACGCGTCGGCCGTCGGGCTCGACATGACCGAGTTTGAAGAGTGTGTCAGCAGCCACCAATACGCGGCGGACATTCGGAAGGACATCGCCCTGGGGCAGTCTGCAGGCGTCACCGGCACCCCCGGTTTCCTTCTCGCCGTGCCCGAGACCGGGCCGACGAAGGTCAAAACGGTCCGACTGATCCCGGGTGCCCAGCCCTACTCGTCGTTCAAGACTCAGATCGACGGGCTGCTGGCGGAGCAGCAGGCCGCTGCCAGAAAAACCCCCTGAGCCCAGACAGGTGACATCGAGTTCCCGTCGAGCGCGATAGACTGCTCGAACCGAGGTGCCCGATGACACAGTTCGTGCGAACGGCGGCGGCTGCCGCCCTCATTTCCGTCAGCGCACTCGCGTCCGTGCGCGCGCAGACCGGCGCCAACGCC
>Ga0066903_100000821_pt1 | contig 21061 bp, 20 predicted proteins | sample PanSoiMetaGPlot1_FD_67491 | JGI IMG/M metagenome (GOLD analysis project Ga0066903, IMG submission 67491) | Tropical forest soil microbial communities from Panama analyzed to predict greenhouse gas emissions - Panama Soil - Plot 1 (version 2) | ecosystem: Environmental > Terrestrial > Soil >... | reverse complement strand
GCGGTGCAGCCCTCGACGTAGTGCACGTACGCGCCCTCGTCGACGATGATCAGCGTGCGCTCGAACTGGCCCATGTTCTCCGCGTTGATGCGGAAGTAGGCCTGGAGCGGCATCTCGATCCTGACCCCCGGCGGGACGTAGATGAAGGAGCCGCCGGACCAGACGGCCGAGTTCAGGGCCGCGAACTTGTTGTCGTTCTGCGGGATGATCGTGCCGAAGTACTGCTTCACGAGCTCCTCGTGCTCGCGGAGGCCGGAGTCCATGTCGAGGAAGAGCACGCCCTTGGACTCGAGATCGGCCTGGAGCTTGTGGTAGACGACCTCCGACTCGTACTGCGCCCCCACTCCGGCGAGGTACTTCTTCTCCGCCTCCGGGATCCCGAGCTTGTCCCAGGTGTCCCTGATGTCGGAAGGCAACTCGTCCCACGAGGACGCCTGCTTCTCGGTCGGCTTGATGTAGTAGTAGATGTTCTCGAAGTCGATCCCGGACAGGTCCGCCCCCCACGAGGGCATGGGCCGGGCGAGGAAGTAGTCGAGGCTCTTGTGCCGGAACTGCCGCATCCAGTCCGGCTCCGACTTGTGCTCGGAGATCGCGTCGATCAGCTCGTGCGAGAGGCCGCGGCCGGACTTGTAGAAGTACTCCTCAGGATCGGCCCAGCCGTAAGCGTACTCGGAGCGGATGCCGCGGACGACGTCAGTTTCCTGCGTGCTCATGCCGAATCACCTCCCCCGACGGCCACAGGGGCAAACGACTCGTACCCCTCTGCCTCGAGCTTCTGCGCGAGCTCCGGTCCACCCTCGGCGACGATCCTGCCGCCCATGAACACGTGGACGAAGTCCGGCTGCACGTAGTTCAGGAGACGCTGGTAGTGGGTGATCAGAAGCGCTCCCATGTCCTCTCCCACGAGCGAGTTGACGCCGCCGGCGACGATGCGCAGAGCGTCGATGTCGAGGCCGGTGTCCGTCTCGTCGAGGATCGCGATCCGCGGCTTCAGCATTGCGAGCTGGAGCACCTCGACCCGCTTCCGCTCCCCTCCGGAGAAGCCGTCGTTCACGTAGCGCGAGGCGAGCTCGCGCGACACCTTCAGCGTCTCCATCGCCGCCTCGAGCTCCTTCCGGAACTCCGGGATCGGGATCGGATCGTCTTCGCCCCCTGCGCGCGCCTTCCGGATGGAGTTGAGCGCGCTGCGCAGGAAGCTCGTCACCGTGACGCCGGGAATCGCGTGCGGGTACTGAAAAGCGAGGAAGAGGCCACGCTGGGCGCGCTCGTCGGCGCCGAGCTGCGTCATCTCCTCCCCGTCGAAGAGGATCTGGCCCTCGGTCACCTCGTAGGCGGGGTGCCCCATGAGCGCGTAGGCGAGAGTGGATTTCCCGGAGCCGTTCGGGCCCATGATCGCGTGCTTCTCGCCCAGATCGACGGCGAGATCGACGCCTTTGACGATCTCTGTGCCGTCCTCCAGGGCGACGTGCAGATTCTTCAGCTTCAGCAGGGCCATCGCGGTCCATGCTAGCGACCGGTGCTACGCTTCGGCCCGTGATCCCTGAGATCGGAATCCCTGGTCTCATCCTCATCCTCGTCGTGGCCCTGATCGTCTTCGGGCCGAAAAGACTTCCGGAGATGGGACGTTCGCTCGGGCGCGGCATGCGCGAGTTCAAGGACTCGGTCACGGGCAAGGATGCAGCGGATGACGAGCCGCCGGCGCTGAGCCCGCCCGACGAGGCGCGAGCTGCCGGCTTCTGCTCGGCGTGCGGAGCCCCGCTCGCGGCCGGCGCCCAGTTCTGCGCGAGCTGCGGAACGCCGGTCTCGGCCGTCGCCAACGGCCCGAGCGGCGAGCGGCAGACGGTCTCGGTCGAGCCCGACCGGTAGGTCCATGCGAATCCTGCCGCGGCGCCTTCGCCACGGAGAGGAGGCGACGCTCGTCGAGCATCTCGAAGAGCTGCGCTCGCGGCTGTTCGTCGTCCTGATCGCACTCGCGCTCGCCTTCGCGGTCACCTACACATTCCACGGCCACATCCTCGACTGGCTGAACGAGCCGTTACCGACACGGCTGCGCAAGCCCGTGACCTTCAGTCCGCTCGAATCCTTCTCGATCTCGATCTGGGTGAGCATCTGGGCGGCGTTCCTGATCACGATGCCCATCTTCTTCTGGCAGACGTGGTCCTTCTTCGCCCCGGCGCTCGACGAGCGACACCAACGCTCGATCGCCGTTCTCGTCGCGTTCTCGGCCGTTCTCGCGCTTGCCGGGATTGCCTTCGGCTACTGGGTCGTCCTACCGGCGGCGATGCGCTTCCTGACGAATTACGACTCGTCCCACTTCACCTATCTCCCCCGCGCGCGGGACTACTACCGGTTCGCCGCCATCGTACTGCTCGCGGTGGGCGTCGCTTTCGAGGTGCCGGTCTTCGTGCTCGGGCTCGTCCGGCTGCGCATCCTCTCGGCCGCCCGCCTCCGCAGGACCTGGAGGATGGGCGTCTTCGTCATGGTCCTGATCGGGGTTGCGCTCCCCGGCGTCGACCCGGTGTCCACGATCCTCTCGACGATCCCGCTCGTCGCCCTCTACCTGCTCTCGATCGCGCTCGCGTCGGTCTTGGAGCCGCGCTGGCGACGCTCGGTGGAGGACGACGTGCTCGGCGCCGAGCCGACGTGAGGATCCTCTCGGCGGACTGGGTCGTCCCCGTCGAGGGGGCGCCCATCCGGGACGGAGCCGTGGCGATCGAGGACGGGCGCATCATCGCCGTCGGCGCCGTCTCGGACCTCGGCGAGGGGGAACGCCATCCGGACGCGGTGATCCTGCCGGGCTTCGTGAACGCCCACAGCCACCTCGAGTACGCGGTCTACGGCGGGTTCGGCGACGGGCTCTCGTTCGCTCCCTGGATCCTCATCCACATGGAGCGCAAGGCCCGGATCGGGGTCGAGGAGATGGAGGCGATCGCACGGGCCGGAGCTCTCGAATGTCTCAAGTCGGGGATCACGACCGTCGGCGACTGCAGCTTCAGCGGTGCCGCGGCGTCCGCGTGTGCGCAGCTCGGGCTGCGCGCGATCGTCTTTCTCGAGGTCTTCGGACGTGACGCCGCCGCTCTGGACGGCCGCTTTCGGCAGCAGCGCGAACGTGTCCAGCCCCACCTCTCGGCGCGCGTTCGCCTCGGCATCTCGCCCCACGCGCCCTACACCTGCGCTCCGGAGCTCTACGCCGCCTGTCTCGCACTGGACGAGCTCCCCGTCGCGACGCATCTCAACGAGAGCCGCGACGAGCTGGAGTGGCTCGCGCAGGGGACCGGGCCCTGGGAGTCGTTCGCCGCGGAGCTCCCTCCCCCACTCGGCGAGACAGGCATCCGAGCACTCGCGCGCCGCGACCTCCTCTCTCCGAGGATGCTCGCCGCGCACTGCGTCAAGGTGGACGACGAGGAGATCGCGCTGCTCGCCGCGCACGACGTTCCGGTGGCCCACTGCCCGCGCTCGAACGCCGTTCTGGGGTGCGGCGTGGCTCCGCTCGTGGAGCTACGCGCCGCCGGGCTGCGGGTCGGGCTCGGCACGGACAGCCCCGCCTCGACGCCGTCCTTCGACATGTTCGACGAGATGCGCGTCGCGCTGTACGCGGCCAGGGCTCGCGAGGAGCGGCCGGACGCGCTCACGACGACCGACGTCCTGGAGCTGGCGACGCTCGGCTCCGCGTGCGCCCTCGGCCTCGCGGACGAGGTGGGAACGCTGACGCCCGGCAAGCAGGCGGACATCACCGTCCTCTCGCTCGCCGACTCGCCGTTCCTGCCGTGGGAAGATCCAGTTACGGCCGTCGTCCTCGGCGGAGCGCCCGAACGGGTCGTCGCTACCCTCGTGGCCGGCGAGACCCGCTACGAGAAAGGAGGGAAGACATGGCCAGAGCTGACCGCCGACGCGCACAGCGCTCGAAGCCGGCTCCTGTCACACGCCGCAGCGACGTCGTGATCGAAGACACCATGTTCTTCCCCCGGCTTCGCCGGCACGCGAAGTGGGTCTTCGTGTTCCTTGCGCTGGTATTCGCCCTCGGCTTCGTCGGCTTCGGCGTCGGTGCCGGAGGCGTCGGGTTCGGCGACATCCTCAAGGGCGGCGGAGGCTCCGGCGTGCCCTCGATCTCGAGCGCACAGAAACGAGTCGACGCGAACCCGAACGACGCCCAGGCCTACCGCGACCTCGCGACCGCCTACGAGGCGAAGAACGACACGACCAGTGCGGTGAGCGCCCTGGAGAGCTTCACGCGCCTGAAGCCGAAGAACGTCGACGCGCTGCGAGAGCTCGCCGGGCTCTATCTGCGCCAGGCGAGTGACGCGCAGCAGCGCGCCCAGGCTGCCCAGGTCCGAGCCGTCTACCTCGCTCCCGGGGCGGCGGTGCTCGGCTCGATCACGCTCGGCAAGAAGCCGCTCTCGGTGGATCCGATCAATACCGCTCTGAGCTCCTCGCTCTCCCAGGGCACGAACCAGGCAGTGTCCGAGGAGCAGACCGCCGCGCAGAATGCGGTGACCACGTACAAGAAGATCGCGGTCGTGGTGCCGACCAAGGGCGAGAAGGCCCAGGCGCAGCTCACGGTGGGCGAGATCGCCCAGCAGGTTGGCGACACGACGAGCGCGATCGCCGCGTACAAGGCCTTCCTGAGACTGACGCCGAACGATCCGAACGCGTCGGTCGTCAGGCGGGCGCTCAAGCAGCTCGGCGGCTAGCGGCCTGGGTTAGACTCGCCGCGGTGAGGACGGCTGCCCTCGTTCGCCTCGCGTGCGGGGTCGCCGCAGTTCTCGCGCTTGCCGGGTGCGGAACCGGCGGCTATACGCCAAAGGGGAACCAGGGGGCCGGAAAGGTGCTCTTCGTGAAGGCGTGCGGCAGCTGCCACACGCTCGCCGCGGCGGGCACCGCTGGAACGATCGGCCCGAACCTCGACAACGCGTTCGCGGCCGCGCGCGAGGTCGGCATGAAGTCGTCGACCTTCCGCCAGGTCGTCCACGACCAGATCATGTTCCCGATCTCCAAGCCGTCGACCGGCGCGCCCGGAATGCCGAAGGTGGACACGACGCTGCCGCCGTGCAGCAGCGTCCAGGGATCCGGGTTCTGCGTGGAGAACCAGGACCAGGCTGCGGCCGACATCGCGACCTACGTGGGCGAGGTGGCCGGGACGGGCGCCACGGCGGCCCCGCCGTCGGGAGGCGGGGGCGGCGCGACGAACGGCAAGCAGATCTTCCAGACGGCGGGTTGCGCCAACTGTCACACGCTGAAGGACGCAGGCTCGACCGGGACGGTGGGCCCGAACCTCGACCAGCTGAAGCCGCCGGAGGCGAGGGTCGAGACCCAGGTGACCAACGGTGGCGCGGTCATGCCGGCGTTCAAGAACACGCTGAGCCCGCAGCAGATCAAGGCCGTCGCGCAGTACGTCTCGTCCGTCGCCGGCAAGTAGACGGCGCTACTCGCCCTGCTGCGCTTGCCCCGCGGCCTCCAGGTCCACGACGACGTGCGTCACCGGCAGATCGAAGCGTTCCCGCGCCGCGTCGACGACACCCCGCTCGAGCCAGTTCGACTTTCCGAGGGGATGGGTCGAGAGGACGATCTCGTCCGGGTGGTAGGTGCGGATCGCGTCCTCGATGGCGACGAGCGGGTCGAGGTCACCCACCTCCCCGGTCGCCTCGATCCCGACCTGAGAGAGGCGGGCGATGGTCGCGTCGAGCCTGCGCTGGGCGGCCTCGCGCGCCGCGTCGGAGTCGGACGTCCAGGTCTTGAGGCGCGAGTTGAGCGCGGGACAGACGACGTGGAACTGTGTCCGTCCGGCAAGGGCGAGCTCGCCGATCTCCTGGATGAGCTCCTGACCGCCCACCGTCTCGTTCGCGATCACGAGGACGCGGTGCTCGTCCGGAGGGCTCAGGTGCGCGACTCGCTGCTGGGGTGGCCGCTCGCCACGCTGCCGCAGGTAGAGCCAGACCGCCGCCCCACTCAGCAGGAGGAACACCGCGACGCCGAGCCACGTGTTGATCAGGCCCGCGACCACGATCAGCGCGAACGCCCCGATCGTCAGCAGCAGGAAGCGAAACGCGGCCGCCTCGCTCCGGAACGGGCTCTCCACGTCGGGGCCCTAGAGGAGGTAGACCGTCGAGTAGACCACGATCCACATGACGTCGACGAAGTGCCAGTAGATCCCTGGCAGCTCGACGCCGTGGTGGTGCTCCGGCGAGAAGTGCCCGCGGAAGCCGCGAACGAGGACCATCCCGAGCAGCGTCAGCCCGACGAACACGTGGGCACCGTGGAGGCCGGTCAGGCCGAAGAAGACGGACGCGAACGCACCGCTCGACGTGTTGAAGCCGACGTGGAGGTACTCGACTGCCTGCGTGAGCAGGAAGGCGAGCCCCATGACGAAGGTCAGCGTCATCCCGGCGAGGAAGGCCGGCCGGTTTCCGCGCTTGATCGACTGCAGCGCCCAGTGCATCGTGAAGCTCGAGGTCACGAGGATCGCCGTGTTGACGCCCGCGACGAAGACCGGGAAGTGGTACGGGTGCGGCGGCCACGAGCTCGGCGCGCCGGGATTCACCACCCGGACGAAGAAGTACGCCGTGAAGAAGGAGCCGAAGAGCATCGTCTCCGAGGCGATGAAGAGCAGCATCCCGAGCACGCGCGCGTCGACGCGCGAGCTCTGGTTCGCGACCGGCGGCCCGTGGTGGTGCGCTGCTTCGGCGTGAGAGCTCATACCGCCACTCCCTGGGCCTCCGGCTCGACGATGACGTGCTCGACGGGCACGCCCGCGTCCGCGCGCAGACGCCCGACGAGGTCACGGCGCAGCCAGCCCGAGCGGGCGCCAGGGTAGGTCGAGACGATGATCTCGTCCGTCCGCTCGTCGTGGACCGCCTGCATCGCCGCGGTGTACGGATCCGGATGTGCGACCTGGCCGTGGACGTCGATGCCCTCCGAACGCAGCCCGAACACCGCGGCCCAGAGGCGGCTGTCGGCCTCGGGATGCCGCCGGCGGCGCGGGTCGCTCTGCGGACAGACGATGAGGAAGCTCGCCCTGCTCTCCTTGGCTCGCGTGCGGATGCGGTCGAGCAGCTCGTCGCCGAGCACGGTCTCGTTCGCGACCACGAGCACGTTGGCACCCTCCTGCGCGGTGACGTCGGTCACGACGTGCTCTACCGGCCTGTCACCGGCTGCGTGCCGGATCTCCTCGAGCAGGTTGCGGCGGAGCCAGCCCGACCTCGACTCGGGGTGCGTCGAGACCACGATCTCGTCGATCTCCTGCGTCGCGAGAGCATCCCGCACCGCGGCCGCCGGATCGTCGTCGACCACCTCGCCGCGCGCCGGGATGCCCGCCCCGTGGAGCGCGGCGAGCGACTTGCCGAGCCGCCGCTCAGCGGCCGCGTGCCGCGAGTCCCGGTACACGACGTAGCCCTGGCGAGGAGCGCTGACCGGCGCGACCACGCTCACCCTGATCGGGCCCTCCGCCGCACGCAGCCGCAGCGTCTCGACGATCGTCCCGCCCGTGAGCGTCTCGTTCGCGACGAGCAGGATCGACGTCGCTTCCCGCGTCGTCTCTGTCACGCGTGCACCTGCTCGGCATGCTCGGCCTCGCGGGCTGGAGCGAGGACTGCATGCCGCGCGCCCGGGACCCCGTACTCGTACGGCCCGCCCACGACCTGCGGGATCTCGTCGAAGTTGAAGATCGGCGGGGGCGACGAGACCTGCCACTCGAGCGTGTGCGCATGCCAGGGGTTCGCCTCGGCGCGTGGCCCGTGCGCCCAGCTCATGATCATGTTGTAGAAGAAGATCACGACCGACGCGCCGAGCACGAACGAGGCGACCGAGATGAAGAAGTTCAGGTTGCCGAAGGCCGACGGATAGTCGAAGACGCGCCGGTTCATGCCGCGCAGCCCGAGGTAGTGCATCGGGAAGAAGGTCGCGTTGAAGCTGACGAACGTGAGCCAGAAGTGCGCCTTCCCGAGCCGCTCGTCGTACATGCGGCCCGTCATCTTCGGGAACCAGTAGTAGACGCCGGCGAAGATCGTGAAGACAGAGCCTCCGAAGAGCACGTAGTGGATGTGCGCGACGATGAAGTACGTGTCGGAGGCGTGGATGTCGATCGGCACCGCCCCGAGGTAGATGCCCGACAGGCCGCCGATCGTGAACATCGTCACGAACCCGAGAGCGAAGAGCATCGGGGTCGTGAGGTGGATCCGCCCGCCCCATAACGTCGCGATCCAGGAGAAGACCTTGATCCCGGTCGGCACCGCGATCAGCAGCGTCGTGATCATCATCGGGACGCGCAGCCAGTTGGCCATCCCGGCGACGAACATGTGATGCGCCCAGACGGAGAACCCGAGCACGAGGATCCCGATCAGGGACAGCGCCATGAGCCGGTAGCCGAAGATCGGCTTCCGCGCGTTCGTCGAGATGACCTCGGAGACGATCCCGAAGCCCGGCAGCATCATGATGTACACCGCCGGGTGGCTGTAGAACCAGAAGATGTGCTGGTAGCCGAGCACGTAGCCCCCGCCCGAGGGCGTGAAGAAGTCGGTGTGCAGCATGCGGTCGAAGAAGACGAAGAACTGCGACCCCGCGATGAACGGCGTCGCGATCACGACGAGTAGCGAGGTCGTGAAGTTCGCCCAGACGAGCAGCGGCATGCGCCAGAAGGTCATGCCCGGCGCGCGCATGGTGATGATCGTGACCAGGAAGTTGAGGGCGGTCATGACCGACGACGCACCCGCCCACTGCACGCCCATGTTGAAGAAGATGTTCCCGATAGGGCCGTCGACCGAGAGCGGCGCGTAGCCCGTCCAGCCCGCTCCGAAGGCGCCGCCGGGTGACACGAAGCTCGCCAGGAACATGACTCCCGCGATCGGGAGCAGCCAGTACGAGAGCGCGTTCAGCCGCGGGAAGGCCATGTCCGGCGCGCCGAGCATGAGCGGCACGACGAAGTTCGCAATGCCCGCGAACGCCGGGATGATGAAGAGGAAGATCATCAGCGTGGCGTGCACGGACACGAGCCCGTTGAACGACTGCGAGTCGAGGAACTGCAGACCCGGTTGAGCGAGCTCGGCGCGGAAGAGCATGGCCATGAAGCCGCCGATCACGAAGAAGACGAAGGTCGTGCACAGGTACTGGATTCCGATGACCTTGTGGTCGGTGTTGACCCGGAAGTAGTCCTTCCAGCTCGCCGCGCCGTGGCCGGAGTGGTCCTCGGGCCGCGTCGGTCGCCCGGAGATGTAGTGCAGCCAGTAGTCGAAGGCGCCGATGCCGGCGAGGAAGCCGACCGGCGCAGCGATCATCCCGCCGACCGAGTAGATGACCGTCCAGTCCCAGACCGGGTCCCAGCCCCACCAGTAGCGGAGCCCGACCACGAGGAACATGCCGAGCGTGAAGAAGAGCGGGGTCATCCACAGCGCACGGCCCAAGCCGGGGCCGAAGAAGAGCCGCCAGGTCGGGCCGCGCGGGGGCTCGAACTCGCTCGGGTAGAGCTGCGGAGGGCTCGGCTCGTGCGTCGCCGTCGTCACGCGGACTTCCCCTTCGCCCACTTCTCGAACTGCGCCTCGCTTACGACGCTCGCCTTCGCGCGCATGGTCGCGTGGCCCAGGCCGCAGAGCTCGGCACACACGACTTGATAGTTACCAAGCCGCGTGGGCGTCACGTAGATCGAGGTGGTGATGCCCGGAACGGCATCCATCTTCTGCCCGAAGTTGGGAACCCAGAAGGAGTGGATCACGTCCACCGACGTGACCGTGAACTTCGCCTGCCGGTGGATCGGGAGGACGAGCTCGCCCGTGGTCTTGTTCCCGTACCCGGGATAGACGAACTTCCAGGCGAACTGCTGTCCGATGACGGTCACTTGCAACGGCTTGGTCGAGCTCGCCTCGCCGTTCTTGGCGAGCACGACGGCGCTGACGATCCCGATGGCGATGACGAGGACGGCGGGAACGGCTGTCCACGCGATCTCGAGGCCAGTGTTGCCGTGGATCGGGGGCCCGTCGGCGTCGTCGTCGAGCGGGACGCGCCACTTCCACACAGAGAAGATGACCACGGCGCTGACGAGCGAGAAGATCCCGATGGCGATCGCGGTCGCGAACCAGTAGACGTCCTGGATGCGGTTGAACTCGACCGAGGCCGACGTGGGCAGCCACTGGAAGACGAGGGCCACCGCGATCAGGATCCCGGCCACGACGAGGCCGATCGCGACGAGCTGGACGATGCCTCTGCGCACCGCTGCGAGAGTATCCCAGCCGCCAACCTCGTGTAGCCGGAGGATCGTGCGGTTCGGAGCGAGATTGCCCCGGTATCCTTCGACCTCCGCCGGGGCCGTTAGCTCAGCTGGTAGAGCAGGGGACTCTTAATCCCAAGGTCGAAGGTTCGAATCCTTCACGGCCCATCAGGAATCACGCGGTCAACCGTCGCTCATAGAGCCGGGGGCATCCGGGAGCACCGTCGGTCATCGGAGGAGGCACCGACGAGTCTGCTAGAAGATGCTGGGTGCGTCGCTGGTTGTTGCCGACACCGGGCGCTCATCTCCTCCAACTGGACGGGCTCCGGGCATTCGCCGTCTTCCTGGTCGTCCTCACCCACTACGTTCCGGCGACCCGACCTGTCGCTCCATTCGGGGACTTCGGGGTCAGGCTCTTCTTCGTCCTCAGCGCCTTCCTGATCGTCGGCATCCTGCTCCGCGCCGGCACGGAAGGCCGGGCACGGACGCTCCGCCGCTTCTACGCCCGCCGTTTCCTCCGAATCTTCCCCGCCTTTTACCTGGTGCTCTTCACTGCCGCGGCGCTGAACGTGCCCGGCATCAGAGAGGGCCTCTGGTGGTTCGCGGCCTACCTCGGGAACTACTGGTTCATCTTCGTCGGGAGCGTCGCCAACCCGAACTACGGCAATCACCTCTGGTCGCTCGCAGTCGAGGAGCAGTTCTACCTCCTCGCTCCGGCGCTCGTCCTCTTCGCCCCCCGGCGCTACCTGAAGCCGATCCTCATCGCCGCAGCAGTCGCGGCGGTCGGCTATCGAGCGGGAGCCGTCGCCTCCGGCTGGGACTGGAACGCGTACACGCGGCCGACGAGCGCCTGCCTCGACTCACTCGGACTCGGTGCCCTGCTGGGGCTCACAACACATCGCGGGCTGAGCGACCGCTGGACGAGATGGGCGCTCGCAGCGGGGATGCCGATGCTCATTCTCGTCCTCGCCGCGAACACCCTCGCTCAGGAGCACGTGAGCTCGAGCCTGCTCGACTACCAGCACGCAGCCCAGGGCACGGCGTTCGCCCTCGTCAGCGTCTGGATCGTCGCCGGCGCCGCTAGAGGCTTCGGAGGCATCGGCGGGCGGGCCCTCTCACTCACACCGGTCGTCTACCTGGGGACGATCAGCTACGGGATCTACCTGTACCACTTCTTCGCGATGTGGGGCTTCCAGGCGGCGTTCGGTTGGACTCGCGTGCAGAACCCCAACCAAGCCCTGTACTTCGTCGTGCTCACCACGACGACGATCGTCGTGGCGACGGCCTCGTGGTTCGCCTTCGAGCGGCCCATCAACGGCCTCAAGCGCTACTTCCCGTACGACGACGTTCCGGCCGGGTCGCGGTCGCTCCGCTCGAGGGCGGCCGAGGTCGCGGCGAGTCCCAAGCTACGCAATCCCTGGGTCGCCGGCATCGGCTTCCCGCTCCTCGGCGTCGCCGCGTTCGTGGCGAGCGCGATGCTTGTCGAAGCCTTCACCGACCGCGACTGGAAGTTGTCGGGGTTCGAGTGGCCCGCCGACTTCATCACGGCTGCAGCGCTGGTGCTGCTCGCATTCGTCGCGCACTGGGCTGTCCGGCAGCTTCTGAATGTGTGGTCGAGGGCGCAGCGCGGACGGGCGGGTCGTGCCCCCTCGCCGGCAAGGCGGAGCAGCAGCTCGAGAGACCGATGAGGCTCACTCGCATCGGACTTCTCGTCGGCGTCCTTTCGGTCACTGCGATCCTGCTCGTCTCGGACGCCAGCGGGACTCGGTTCGCCGACCAACCGTGCCCGGAGACCGGAGCGGGCGGAATCCGCGTGTGCCCGGCAGCGACCATCGGACGTGGATACGAAGTCACGCTCGCCGGTGACGGTGGCTGCGGTCCCGCCCTCCCGTACCAGTACCGCCTCCTGAGCGGCGATCTTCCACCGGGTGTCTCGCTGTCCAGGCAGGGAGTGCTGGCCGGAGTCCCGACAGCGACAGGAAGCTGGGACTTCTGGGTCGAGCTCAGCGACCAGGATCCGCCGACTGCGTCGTGGTGCGCCCCGAAGCAATCTCAGCGCGAGTTTCAGATCGCAGTCGGAGTGCCTCCCGCAACGGTCGGCGTCGCCTACGCGTTCTCCATCGGAGGTGGTGGGAGCACCAGCTGGTCGATCTCGTCCGGCGCGCTCCCCGCCGGGCTCACGCTCGACTCTGCCGCCGGAGTCGTGTCCGGGACGCCGACGGTCGCAGGTGCCTATCCCGTGGTGTTCACAACGCTGGCCGGCGACGGGACCAGGACGAGTTTCAGCCTCACCCTCACCGTCTATCCGCAGCTCGGATTCGCGACCGGTCGCCTGGCGCCGGTCCGCGCACTCCGTCCTCTCGAGCTCAGAATCCGGACGTCAGGTGCGGTTGGGGCGGTGGCGCTCCACGTCGTCTCAGGACGCTTCCCCGTCGGAGTCCGTCTCGTCGGAAGGAAGGCGGTGATTCGCGGCCGACCCAGAACCTCGGGCATCTTTCGCTTCACTCTGAGCGCGCAAGACTCGCTCGGCCGTACCGCGACCAGAAGCTTCACACTCGTGGTTCGGCGCTGAGAGCCGCGCTCACGCCGCCCGGCTAGGGCAGGCGCCCTCCGGCCGGCGGTGCCACCGGCGGCAGCGGAGCGGAGGACTGGCCCGCGGGCGGAGGAGGCTGATCCGTGGCCGACGGCAGCCCGGTGACCGTGGTGACGGCGGACGACACCGGAGGCGGGAGCTGGAGGGGAAGCGGCAGGTTCGGCTCGGGAACCTTCACCGCCGGTGGAGACGGGAGAGGAGGTACCGGCGCGCCGGCCTTCACCGGCGCTGGGTCGAGCGGAGCGGAGCTCGCCCGCGGCGGGGCGGAAGCGTCCGGCTCTGCGACGCTCGACGAGCCTCGTTCACCTGCCGCCGGGCGGCTGTCTGCGCCGGGGCTCGTCACCTGGCGTCCGGCAGCCTCGACGTGCGCCTTCCTCACCCTCGCCGCTGCACGCTGCGTTTGGGCGGCGCGATGAACGAGCGAAGCCTCAGGCTTCATCGTCGCCCGCACCGCCTGCTCGACGGGGACACCGCGCGGCGAAGAGCTCGCCACGATCGCCGGCGTCCGCCCGGTGTGGTGATCCGTGACGGCGTGGTCGACGGAGACGCCCGCGACGCCCAGCCCGGCAACGGCGACGACCGTCGCCCCGACGGTCACTGGGGTGCCGGCAAGGAGCGACCTGAGCTGGACGACGAGCGAGCCGAAGTCGATCCCGAGCACCGGCCGGCTCGCGGCAGCGGTCAGGGCAGACGCCACGGAGCGTCGCGCCCTGGCGAGGAGCGCGTACGTCTCGCTCGTGCTCGCGCCGAGGCGAGGCGCGATCTCGCTCGGTTGCAGACCCTGCCATTCCCTGAGCAGCAGCGCCCGCCGCTGACGCTCCGGAATCGAGGCGAGCGCCTTCTTCAGGTCGGCGACCGTCTCCTCCCGATCGCCGTCCTCCGGCGCGGGGAAGGATGCGAGGTCGAGGCTCGCCTCGGACACCGTGGCCCGCCGGGCCTGCGTCCGGCGCTGCCAGCGGCAGGCGTTCTTCGCGATGGCCGTCAGCCAGGCGGACTCGGACTCCGGCACGACGCCGCGCCGGAGCGCGCGGTGCGCGTGCAGGAAGGTCGTCTGGAGGGCGTCCTCGGCATCGCTGCGCGAGCCGAGGTTGTGCAGGCAGCACGCGAAGATCTGCGCCGAGTACGTCGAGAAGAGGTGACCCGCATCCGGGGCCGCCGGTTCGAGCCCCTCCCTGCTCGCTGGAACTGCCGCCGCAGTCGTCACGGGCGTTGCGCCCTCCTCCTTCGACTCGTTTCGCTCTGAGTACGGCCGGCGGACGGCGGCCACGTCCCCCCTCAGGGGCATCTCGGTGCCGGAGGAGTGATTTCCCGCTCGCGGCCGTCGGTTTCGGAGCACCGCGGCTTCGTAGAGGGCGAATCGATCATCCGAGCAAGGAGGCAGTCCCCCATGTCACCCCACTCGCTTCACCTCCCGCGTAGCTCCGAGAAGCTCTACGCGCTCAGGGCGTTCTTCTTCGTCGTCGCGGCCGTTGCGATCACGTGTGCGGTCGTGTTGGCTGCCGGCGCGCATGCCGACGTCCTCGGCGGAGGCATCCAGCTCGGCCCGGTCTCGGTGAACGACGGCACGGCCGTCGTGCAGGGAACCGTCGGCAGCGAGCCCGATGCGACCGCACAGCTGGACTTCGACGGCAAGCCGGTCGGCATCGACGCGTCCGGCCACTTCTCGGCGGTCGTCGACCTCGACGGCGCCTCCGTCGTCGTGCTCACGCTCGCGGCCGGCAACCACGAGGTCACGACGCTCCGCATCCCGGTGGCGCTGCTCCAGCACGGAGGGAAGGGCATCCTGGACGACCTCGAGGCGGCGGGCATCACGCTCCTCATGCCGCCGAACGGCTTCCAGAACGTCGACGGCAACCTGCCGACGGTCTCGGGGCGAGTCCTCGACAGGTCGAAGCTGGCGAGCCTGACCCTCAACGGCAAAGAGGTCCTCGGCCTCGTCGGGCAGGGCGGTCGCTTCTCGACCCCTGCCTCCGGCGGCTCGCCCAGCCATGTGACGGTCGTCGCGACCGATCACCGGGACGTCTCCGAGACGACGAGCTATCCGGTGACGCACGTGACGTCGGTCATCAAGACGAAGTACGGCAGGAGCGTCTCTGCAGCCGGAGCCCACGGCATCGTGATCGCGAAGATCCGCTTCGACCGACGCGGACTTCTCACCCAGCGGCGGCTTGGCTTCGCCGTCACGGTCAAGGACCGCCGCGGCTACCTGATCCGCGGTGCAGCCGTCCGGCTTCGCGGGCTGCCTGCGACGTACGCGGCAGGAGGAGCGACGCGGGCGGGGTTCACGAACCGGCTCGGCGTCGCACGATTCGCGTACCTCCTGCAGAAGCGGGCGCTCACGGATCACTCTCCGCGGACGTTCACGGTGCGCGTGCGGGCGAGCACGCCGGGCGCGGCGGCTCGGAAACTCGCGCGGACGCGTCTGCCACTGGTTCCGGCCACCTGAGCCGCAGCCGGGTGGGCCGGGCATAGGCGCCTCCTCCTACGCTGGACGACTACTGGCCCCCGGCGGTGGGCCAGTAGTCTCCGGCGGCGATGAAGGTCGTCTCCGTCGTCGGCAACAGGCCTCAGTTCATCAAGTCGGCGCCGCTCTCCCTCGCACTTCGCGAGGCCGGCATCGAGGAAGCCGTCGTGCACACGGGACAGCACTACGATCGCGAGCTCTCGCAGGTGTTCTTCGAGGAGCTCGGGCTCGCGGAGCCCCGCCATCGGCTCGACCTGCGAACCGCCGACCCGCAGTGGATGGAGCCCGCGCTCGCCGAGACGCTGTTCTCCGAGGACCCCGATCTCGTGCTCGTCTACGGGGACACGAACTCGACGCTCGCCGGTGCCAGGGCGGCAGTCGAGGCCGGCATTCCTCTCGTGCACGTCGAGGCCGGGCTCCGCAGCGGCGATCTCGAGATGCCCGAGGAGCGGACGCGAATCGAGGTCGACCGCATGGCGACCATCCTCTTCTGTCCGGACGACCGATCCGCGCACACGCTCGAGCGCGAGGGCGTTCGCGGCGAGATCCACGTCGTCGGCGACGTGATGGCGGACGCGGCCAGACGCTTCGTCCCGGCGGCTCGCAAGCGCTATCCGGTGCCATTCGGGCCGGGGACCTACGTCGTCGCGACAGTGCACCGGGAGGCGAACGTCGCCCAGCCCCGACTCGGTCGCATCGTCCAGGGTCTGAATCACATCCGGATGCGCATCGTCTTTCCCGCCCACCCGCGAACGCGCTACCAGATCCGCAAGGAGCAGCTCCGGCTCGCGCAGCGCGTGCAGATCACCGACCCGCTCGGCTACCTCGAGCTCGCCTCGCTCGCCTCGCAGGCGCATGCGATCGTCACCGACTCCGGGGGCCTGCAGAAGGAGGCGTACTGGTACGGCGTGCCGTGCGTGACACTCCGGCCGTCGACGGAATGGGTCGATACGGTCGAGGCGGGCGCGAACGTGCTCGTCGACGACGACCCCGACGCGATCGCCTCCGCGGTCGAGTCCGCCAAGATGCCGAGGAAGCCGCCGGTTCTCTACGGGGACGGCAACGCGGCCGAGCGGATCGCGAAGGTGCTGCTGGCTACGATGCGCGGCCGATGAAGCGGGATGTCGCCATCGTCGGCGCCGGCTACGTCGGCTTGCCGCTCGCCCGCATCTTCGCCGAGGGTGGCAAGACCGTCGTCCTCGTGGACGTCGACGGCCCTCGCGTCGAACGGCTTTCGCGCGGTGAGAGCTACGTCGAGGACGTGCCCTCGGACGTGCTCGGACCGCTCGTCGAGGCCGGGACGATCGCCGCCACGACCGACTACGAGGCCCTGCGCGACGCGGACGCGATCCTCGTCTCGCTGCCCACGCCGCTCTCGCGGCAGCGTGAGCCCGACCTCAGGATCCTCCTCGCGGCCTCCCGCGAGATCTCGAAGCGGCTCCACCCTGGCCACCTCGTGGTCCTCGAATCGACGACGTATCCGGGCACGACGCGCGAGCAGCTGCTCCCCATCCTCGAGGAAGGCAGCGGGCTCCGCGCGGGGCAGGACTTCCGGCTCGCGTTCTCTCCGGAGCGCGTCGACCCGGGGCGCAAGGGCTCGAGCGCGAAGAACGTCCCCAAGGTCGTGGGCGGCATCGACGACGCCTCCACCGAGGCCGCGGCGGCTCTCTACGGCGCGGTCATCGACGAGGTGCACCGTGTCTCCTCGCCGGAGGCCGCCGAGCTCACGAAGCTCCTCGAGAACATCTTCCGCTCCGTGAACATCGCGCTCGTCAACGAGCTGGCTCAGCTCTGCGAGCGGATGGACATCGACGTCTGGGAGGTGATCGAGGCCGCTGCGACGAAGCCGTTCGGCTTCATGTCCTTCCAGCCTGGCCCGGGCCTCGGCGGGCACTGCATCCCGGTCGACCCCTTCTACCTCACGTGGAAGGCGCGCGAGTACGGCTTCTACACCGAGTTCATCGAGCTCGCGGGGAAGGTGAACGAGTCGATGCCGTACTTCTGCCGCTCGCTCGTCTCGCAAGCGCTGAACCACGCGCGCCAGCGCTCGCTCTCGGGATCGAAGATCCTCGTGCTCGGGGTCGCGTACAAGCCGAACATCTCTGACATGCGCGAGTCGCCGGCCCTCAAGCTGATGCTGCTCCTGCGAAATGCCGGAGCCGAGGTCGCCTACCACGACCCGCACGTCCCCGGCCTGAGCGAGAACGGGCTCGCGCTCGAATCCCAGCCCCTCGAGCCGGGCGCGTACGACTGCGTCGTCATCGTCACCGACCACGCAGCGATCGACTACGACGAGGTCGTCGAGCGCGCGCAGCTCGTCGTCGACCTGCGAAACGCGACAGGCACGAACGGGAAGCGCTCGGACAAAGTGTGGAAGCTGTGACGCGAGTGGGTCAGGCCGGTCTCGGGAACTGGGGGAAGAACCTGGCGCGCAACTTCGCGGAGCTCGCGGACCTCACCTGGCTCTGCGACTCCGACCCCGCCAGGCGCGAGCTGGCCCCGCGCTACCCGCAGGCGCGGTGGGCCGCCGACTTCGACGAGATGCTCGCCGACCCGGAGCTCGACGCAGTGGTGATCGCGACGCCGGTGCCGACGCACTATCCGCTGGCGAAGCAGGCACTCGAGGCCGGAAAGCACGTCTTCGTCGAGAAGCCCCCGGCGATGAGGGCCTCCGAGATGGAGGAGCTCGTCGCGCTCGCGGAGGAGCATGGCCTCGTGCTCATGCCCGGCCATCTGCTGCTGTACCACCCCGCGGTCGCGGCCGTGAAGCAGCTCGTCGACTCGGGCGAGCTCGGGGACATCCGCTACATCTACGGAAACCGCCAGAACCTGGGCGTCATCCGGACGAACGAGAACGCGCTCTGGTCGCTCGGCGTGCACGACCTCTCCGTGATTCTCCATCTCGTCGACGAAGACCCCGACAGCGTCTGGGCGCACGGCACCTCGTTCCTCACCCCAGGGGTCGAGGATGTCGTCTTCTGCTACCTGCGGTTCCCCTCGGGGAAGGTCGCGCATATGCACCTCTCCTGGCTCGATCCGCACAAGATGCGGCGGATGACCGTCGTCGGCTCGCGCAAGATGGTCGTCTTCGACGACATGGAGCTCGAGCGCAAGGTGACGATCTACGACAAGGGCGAAGAGCCGCCCGGAGCGACGTACGGCGAATGGCGGACGCGCACCGGCGACATCTTCAGCCCGAAGATCGCGAACGACGAGCCGCTGCGACTCGAGTGCGAGCACTTCCTCGAGCTCGTCGGCACGCGCTCGGACGGTCGTGAGGCGCGAGAGGGACTCACCGTCGTCCGGGCGCTCGAGCAGCTGCAGGCCTCGCTCGACGCGGTTCCAGTGTGACCACGGAAGTGCATCCGACGGCGATCGTCCACCCCGGAACGGTCCTGGGCGAGGGGGTGAGGATCCTCGAGCACGCCGTCGTCGGGAAGCAGCCGGTGCTGGGGCCGCGCTCGACCGCGAGCCGCGAGCCGCTCGAGCCGACCGAGATCGGCGACGAGGCGGTCGTGTCGACGGGAGCGATCGTGTTCGCCGGCTCGCGCATCGGTGCGCGGGTCATCCTCGGCGACCAGTCGTGCATCCGGGAGCGGGTCCAGATCGGCGACGACGTCGTCGTCGGCCGGGGCTCCCTCGTCGAGAACGACACGACAGTCGGCGCCCGCACCCGCATCCAGGCCGAGGCCTACGTGACCGCCCACTCGACGCTCGAGGAGGACGTGTTCATCGCGCCCTGCGTCGTCACGACGAACGACAACTTCATGGGCCGCACGGAGCGGCGGCACGAGCTGACGAGAGGGCCGACCATCCGGCGTGGAGCCCGCGTCGGCGGGGGCGCGATCCTCTGCCCGGGCGTCGAGGTCGGCGAGGAGGCGTTCGTCGGCGCCGGCGCGGTGGTCACGAAGGACGTGCCTGCCCGCAGCGTCGTCGTCGGGAACCCGGCACGCGTGCTGCGCGAGGTCCCCGCGGACGAGCTCCTCGCGAGCGATTAGTTCTTGACGATCGAGAGGCGGTAGCGCGCGGAGCCAGGCGTCGAGATGCGCACCTGCACGAAGTAGCGAGCGGTTCTCGGCGCCCGGTAGGCAAACCACTGGCGGCTTCCCGGCCGCGCCGACGTCCGCACTCGGAGCCGCGCCTCGCGGACGTCGTAGATCGAGCGGGTCTGGGGCAGCCAGAGGGCGAGATCGAGGTTGACGCCTGAGTCGTAGCCCGTGAGGCCCACGTACATGCGCTGCCCCTTGTGCAGGCGGACGGCGTACACGTCGTCCTGGTCGTCCCAGAAGTCCGCCGTCGCGCGGATGCTGAGATCGTCGCCGATCAGCTCATGAGCGCGCGGACCCGCGTCGTCGTTCGACTCGAAGTGGTCGCGAGCCGGCAGACGCCCTTCGAGAGCCGCGATCGCGGAGGCGACGTCGAGTGCACCCCAGCCGGATGCCGAGTCCCGCCCCAGGGAGCAGACGAGGCAGCCCGTCTTGGGGTCCATGTCGTCGGCCGTGTGCTCGAGCAGCGACGTCACCTGCTCCTCGTCGAGCGTCGGCCGCAGGCTGAGGAGGACCGCGGCAGCCGCGCTCACCTGCGGAGCGGAGAACGAGGTCCCCTCGGCGCCGTCGCGATACTCCTCCGGCCCGCAGCTCGAGTACCCCTGCTCCGAGCAGCTCGGGTAGCGGGCGGTGAGCTGCCGGGGGAAGGTCGAGAGGATGTCGACTCCGGGCGCCGCGATGTCGTCGTAGACGCGGTCGCGGTTCGAGAACTTCGGGACGGAGCCGCGCTCGTCGTACGCGCTGACGCCGAGCACGTGCGGCAGCGCGGCAGGGTAGCTCGCGAAGCCCCACGGCTGAGTCGGGGCGAAGTCGGAGTTCCCGACGGCCGCGACGACGACGACCCCGTTCGAGATCGCGTACGAGATCGCGTCCGCCTCGAGGTGGGAGTACGTGTCGCGCTCGGGATCGAGCGGATCGCGGATCCCCCCGAAGCTCAGGTTGATGACTCGCGCGCCCTGGTCGACCGCCCAGCGGATCGCAGCCGCCTCGGCGTCCACGGGGATGGAGTGGGTCGCGTTCACCACCTTTGCCACGAGCAGCTGCGCCGAGGGAGCGAGCCCGGCGATCCCGATGCCGTTGTCGACGTCCGCGGCGATGATCCCCGCGACGAACGTGCCGTGCCCGAGCGTGTCCGTGCTCGCCGAGCCGCCGACGAAGCTCTTCTTGCCGATGACCTTGTCCGCGAGGTCGGGATGCCTCGTGTCGACCCCCGAGTCGATGATCGCGACCGGGATCGACTCGAACGAGGGAAGCGTCACCCACGGCTCGTAGAACCGGCTCTGGGTCAGGTACCACTGCCGCGCCACGAGCGGATCGGTCGGCGTGAACGCGAGGTGCCGAGAGAGGACGGGCTCGACGTAGCGCACGCCAGGGACGCCGCGGAGACTGGGCCGGTCCGGGCTGCTGACGACGAGCGCGGGGATCGGAGCGAGGTCGCGCAGGCGCCCTCCGGTCCGCGCCTCGACAGCCCGTTCCACGGCCGCGCGGTCGGCGCCCGGAGCGAGCCCGACCGCGAAGCGCGCGGCCTGCGCCGTCGCCGGCAGGAGCAGGCCGGCCGCCACCAACGCCGCAGTCACGAATCCTCGCCTCATTCCGTCACCGTCAACGTCGACGACACGCCCTCGGTGAGACCGTTCGTCGCGGGCACCCAGGCTCGATAGCTGCCGGGAACGACGCGCACGCGGGCATGGAACGCCCCGGTCGCGTCGATGGGGCCTCGCCCGACGAGGGCCCAGGTCGCTCCCTTGAGGCGCTCGATCGAGACC
>Ga0066903_100000820_pt1 | contig 21062 bp, 14 predicted proteins | sample PanSoiMetaGPlot1_FD_67491 | JGI IMG/M metagenome (GOLD analysis project Ga0066903, IMG submission 67491) | Tropical forest soil microbial communities from Panama analyzed to predict greenhouse gas emissions - Panama Soil - Plot 1 (version 2) | ecosystem: Environmental > Terrestrial > Soil >... | reverse complement strand
CCGGCCTCGATCTCGGCGTTCAGGTCGCGGTTGGTCGCGGCGATGAGCCGGACGTCGACCCGGGTGGTCTTGATCCCGCCGACCCGCTCGAACTCGCTCTCTTGCAGCGCCCGGAGGAGCTTGACCTGCATCTCCACCGGGACCTCGCCGATCTCGTCGAGGAACAGCGTCCCTCCATCGGCCAGCTCGAACCGTCCCGGCTTGGACGTGACCGCGCCGGTGAACGCCCCGCGCTCGTAGCCGAAGAGCTCGGACTCGATGAGGTCCCGGGGGATGGCGGCGCAGTTGATTCGGATGAAGGGCTTGTCGTGCCGCGAGCTGCCCTCGTGGAGCGCGGTGGCGATGAGCTCCTTGCCGGTGCCGCTCTCGCCGGTGATGAGGACGGTGGACGGCGTGTCCGCGACCTTCTCGATGATCCGCATCACGTCCTGCATCTGGGGCGAGCTGCCCACCAGGGCATGACGGCCCCGCTCGCCGCGTGCGTTGCGTCGGGCGGACTCGTGAGTCCGGATCGCCTTCGCGATGACGTTGGAGAGCTCGGTCTGGTCGAAGGGCTTGGTGACGTAGTCGAACGCCCCGAGCTTGATCGCCTCCACCGCCGAATCGACCGTTCCGTGCGCGGTGATGATGATCACCGGTACCTCCGGGTCGGCCGAGTTGATCGCCCGGAGCACCTCCATTCCCCCGACCTTGGGCATCACCAGATCGGTGATCACCGCGTCGGCTCCGTTCTTCTGGAACTCCGCCAGACCCATCTCTCCATCCTCGGCGATGGTGACGTCGTATCCGTCACGGCGGAGGAGGGCGGCGAGCACCTTGCGGAGGTTCGCCTCGTCGTCGATGACCAGGACCTTTGCCATGTGGGGCGAGCCGGGCACGATGCGGGGCAGGGCCCGATCGCGTCAAGAGGTCCCGGACCGTGTCGGGGCGTGGGCTAGAGTTGACTCCGCCCGTGAGCGACACCCAAGCGCCAGCCAGGAGCTCCGGACGGGGTGCCACGCTGGTCGCGCTGGGCATCCTCGCCTCGCGGCTGATGGGGCTGGTCCGGCAGCGGGTCTTCGCTCACTACCTGAGCACCTCCGCCCTGGCCGGCGCGTTCACCGCCGCCCTGCGCATCCCGAACGTGCTGCAGAACCTCTTCGGCGAGGGTGTCCTCTCCGCTTCCTTCATCCCGGTGTACGCGAGGCTCCTGGGGGAGGGACGCCGAGAGGACGCCGACCGGGTGGCGGGGGCCGTCTTCGGGCTCCTGTCGCTGCTGGTCGCGGTCCTGGTCGCGCTCGGCATCTTCGCCGCGCCGTGGATCGTCGGCGTGGTGGTGGGCGGGTTCGCCGAGACCGGGCCGGCGGCGTACGCGAAGGCGGTCCAGCTCACCCGCATCCTCTTCCCCAGCACCGGACTGCTCGTCCTCTCGGCCTGGTGCCTCGGGGTGCTGAACAGCCACCGGAAGTTCTTCGTCTCCTACGCCGCGCCGGTGGCCTGGAATCTGGCGCAGATCGCAGTCCTGCTCGTGGCCGGCCCCCGGGTGGACGAGGACCGCCTGACCACGCTGCTGGCGTGGGGCGTCGTGGCTGGGAGCGCCCTTCAAGTGCTGGTCCAGCTTCCGGTGCTCTGGCCGCTGCTCGGCCGGTTCCGCCCCTCGCTGGACACCACCAGCGCGGCGATGCGCGCGGTGTTCAGAGGATTCGTCCCAATCCTGGTGGCTCGAGGGGTGGTGCAGGTGAGCGCGCTGGTGGACACCTACTACGCCTCGCTCATCTCGCCCCAGACCGTGGCAGTCCTCGGGTACACCCAGCTCCTGGCGTTGCTCCCAGTGTCGTTGTTCGGGATGTCGGTCTCGGCGGCCGAGCTGCCGGAGCTGGCGCGAGAGACGGCGCTCGGGCCGGAAGCCTCCGAGCGCCTTCGCCGGCGCATCGACACCGGGCTCCAGCGGATCGCCTTCTTCGTCGTGCCCTCGGCGGTGGCCTTTCTCCTCCTCGGCGACGTCCTCGGAGGCCTGCTCTTCCAGACCGGCCGATTCGACGCAGCCGACACCCGCTGGCTCTGGTACCTCCTGATGGGCTCGGCGGTCGGGCTGGTCGCCGGTACCCTGGGGCGCCTCTACGCCTCGGCCTTCTACGCGCTGCAGGACACGAGGACGCCTCTGGTTTTCGCCACGGCCCGGGTGCTGCTCTCCGCAGCCCTGGCCTACGTCTCCGTCCGGTACGGACCGGGGTGGTTCGGCGTGCCGGTGGAGATCGGAGCGGTCGGTATCACCGCCACCACCGGATTCGCGGCATGGCTAGAGTACCTCCTCCTGCGCCGCGCGCTCGCGCGCCGGATTGGCCGGACCGGCATTCCGGCCCGGCGGCTGGCCCTCTTCTGGGCGAGCGCGGGAGTGGCCGGTGGGCTGGCCCTCCTGGGGAAGGTGTGGCTCACCCGGGCGGTCGGCCCTGCGCCCGCGCTCGCCCGCGCCTGGGGGGCCGCGGTGCTCCCGGCGCCGGCGATGAGCCCGGTGCTGGTCGCCGCGCTCCTGGTCCCGGTCTTCGGCGGGGTGTACCTGGGTCTCACCAGCCTCGGCGGCGCATCCCAGCTCCGGAGCGTCCTCTCCCGCTTGCGGGCCTGAAGGGCGTCTCCGCCACGACGGTCCCGCTCCGCTCTCGTTGCAATCCTGAAGCATCCCCCTTTGCCCCCGAGCAGAGGATGTGCAAAGACCCGCGGCCCTCACGTCGGAGGCACGGCGGGGGCATGTTCCGACCGTCGTGCGCGGGGCGGAACCGTTGCAGCGAGGACTATCGAGGTGAGTGACGATCAGAAGGGCCCGGACAAGGGCGGTTTCGGGCCCAGGAAGCCGCGGGCCACCTTCGGGGACGTGATGCTGGGCATCCCTGCAGGCCGCGGTGGAGAGCGCGAGGAGCGGCCACGGCGCGAGCGTCGCCGCGAGGAGCCTGCGTCGGCCGCCCCCGGTGAGCCGCCAGCCGAGCCGCCGCGCAAGGAGCCGCGCAAGCCCGAGCGTCGTCGGCCGAAGGGGCCGCTGGTCGTCGTCCGCCGTGCGAGCGGTGTCATCGAGACGCGGGGGCCCGAGACGCCGAAGCCCGAGCAGCCGGCGTCCGGGGAGACCGCTGCCCCGTCCGCCGAGACCGCTGCTCCGCCCGCCGAGACCGCTGCCCCGTCCGCCGAGACCGCTGCTCCGCGCGCCGAGACCGCCGCTCCCTCCGCCGAGACCGCTGCTCCTGTCACTCCGGTCACGCCGCGGAGCCCCCTGTACGAGGAGGTCCCGGAGGACCAGTCGTTCGCCGAGATGTTCGAGGCGCACTCGAAGCAGGAGCCGGCTGGACACCGGCGGATGCCCCGGGTGGGCGAGCGAGTGAGCGGGACCATCTTCCAGCTCGGCGCGGACACGGCCTTCCTCACTCTCGGTGGCCGCACCGAGGCGATGATCGACCTCCGCGAGCTGAAGGACGACGAGGGAATCCTCCGCTTCGGCGTGGGCGACACCGTCGAGGCCCACGTGGTGGAAGCTGGTGCCAAGGGCGTCATCCTCAGCCGCACCCTCAGCAGGGGTTCGGCATCGCTGGCGTTGCTGGCCGAGGCGCGCGCGAGCGGGATGCCGGTAGAGGGGCTGGTCCTGGCGGTGAACAAGGGCGGATTCGAGGTCGCCGTGGGCGATGCCCGGGCCTTCGTTCCGCTGAGCCAAATGGACCTGCGCTTCGTCGACAAGCCGGACCAGTACATCGGCGAGCGGCTCCGCTTCCGGGTGACCGAGGTCCGCGAGAAGAACGTGGTGCTGAGCCGGCGCGCGCTGCTCGAGGACGAGCAGAAGGCACTCGCCGCCGAGACCCGGAAGACGCTCGCCGAGGGCAAGGTGCTCCAGGGCAAGGTCACCGGCGTCCGTGACTTCGGCGTCTTCGTCGACCTCGGCGGAGTCGAGGGACTGGTGCCGGTCTCCGAGCTCTCGCACACGCGGGTGGCACACCCCAGCGAGGTCGCCAGCGTCGGGGACACGGTCGAGGTCGAGGTGCTCCGGATGGAGCCGCCGAACCCGAACTCGCCCGACAAGGCCAAGCACAAGGAGCGCATCACCCTGTCGATGCGCGCACGCCAGGAGGATCCCTGGAAGGCGTTTGCCGCCCAGCTCAAGGAGGGCGACCGGCTTCAGGGCAAGGTGGTGCGGCTGCAGCCGTTCGGCGCGTTCGTCGAGCTGCGCCCCGGAGTGGACGGGCTGATCCACATCTCAGCGATGTCCGAGCGGCGGATCGCCCATCCCCGCGACGTGCTCAAGGTGGGTGAGACGGTGGAGGTCGCCGTCGAGAAGGTGGACCCGGCCGAGAAGCGCATCGGGCTCCGCCTGGTGGTCGACGGGGTGCCGGTGGGCAGCGGCGTCGCCACCTCGGTCCCCGCGAGCGCGGAGCCGGCAACCAGCAAGGAGCAGCCGCCGCGCCGCGAGTCCGCTCCCCGCCCGAAGGCAGGTCAGGTGGTCGAGGGGACGGTGGACCGCATCGAGCCCTACGGCGTGTTCCTCGTCTTCCCCGGAGGCCGCGGGCTCGTGCCGGCGAGCGAGACCGGGACCGAGCGAGGCACCGACCTCAAGCGCCACTTCCAGCTCGGGCAGACGCTCAAGGCGCAGATCCTCGAGGTGGATGGGAGCGGGAAGATTCGCCTCTCGCTCACCGCGGCCGAGCGCGCCGCCGAGCGCGCTGAGATGGAGGCCTGGCAGCGGACCCAGCGTCCGAGCGGCTCGGGCAGCAAGGGCTTCGGCACCCTCGGAGATCTCCTCAAAGGCCGTAAGCTGTAGGCATGGCGGTGGACCCCAGCCCCCCGGTGGTCGTCATCACCGGTGCGAGCTCGGGCATCGGGGCTGCGCTGGCCCGCGAGCTCGCCGGACGTCACGCCTCGCTGGTCCTCGCCGCGCGGCGCGAGGAGATCCTCCGCGAGATCGCGGCGACCGTTGGTGGATCCGCGGAGGTCGTCCCAGCCGACGTTACTCGTCGCGCCGACGTGCAGCGGATCCTGGACCAGGCCGTGGCGCGGTTCGGACGGGTCGACGTCTGGGTGAACAACGCGGGTCGAGGCATCTCCCGACCTTCGGTTCTCTCCGTGTCCACCGAGGACCTCGAGACGATGATCCGGGACAACACCGCCTCGGTGCTGCACGGGATGCAGGTGGCGGTGCCCCATTTCCAGACGCGCGGGCAGGGAGTGCTGGTGAACGTCTCCTCCATGCTCTCGCGGGTGCCGGAGGTCCCGTTCCGCGCTGCCTACAGCGCGTCGAAGGCAGCGCTGAACTCGTTGACCGAGTCGCTGCGCTACGAGCTGGCGAAGACGCACCCGAACATCCGGGTGATGCTGGTCCTCCCGGGAGTCGTGGCCACCGACTTCGGGAACAACGCCATCGGCGGCGGCGTCGACTCGCGGACCATCCCCGGGGCGCAACGGGTGGAGGACGTGGCGCGAATCATCGCCGACGGGCTGTTCTCAGGACCGCTCGACCTGTACACCCGCACCGAGGGCCTCGAGAGAGTGCTCGGACACGTGCGTGGGCTGGCCGGCGCCTGAACTCGGGCGCGCCTCAGCTTCCGCCGTCCGGCGGCGGAACCGGGAAGCCGCCATCGGTGGTGGAGTGATGGGATTCACTGGCTGGGCTTGATGTTGTCGAGCAGGTAGACCTCGTCCTGGTAGTCGTAGTTGCTGGTACTGAAGTCTGGAACGTGCCAGTCGATCGTCACCACGTACGAGTTCGGGACCGGCGTGCCGTGCGAGTTCTTCACCGGCCAGAAGCGCATCCGGTGGCCGCACTTGTCCGCGGGCGTGCACCAGGGTTCCTGCTGCTGGAGCGAGTCGTCGCTGAGCTCGTTTTCGATCCGGATGCCCATGATCGTGCCCCCTGGATCGAACGAGGTGTAGTTCGGGCCGGAATGATCGTGCGTCCGCGGCAGTACTCTCTGCACGTCCTCGAGTGCCCCGCTGAGGGTCCAGTGCGTCGAGGACATCGGAGGCATGCCCTTCGCCCACCACCCGAAGCTGCTCCCGTAGGACACCTGGTTCGGGCAGTCGTACCCGCTGTGCCAGGAGCCGATCTCCTGGACCGCCACCGGCCGGGTGGCGTCGGCCTTGGCCCAGTACGGGCTTAGCACCTCGTCACCCAGCGCGATCTCGAAGCCGGGCGACGTGACTTTGCCTCCGCACTGGGAGTCCTCCAAGTTCAGCACGTAGCACTCCTGGCCCGGCCCGAGGATGGTGGTGGTGAACCCGAAGATTCCGTTGAAGATCTCATCGGGCCTGGGCTCACCCGGCTGCTGCGGTTGGACCTGGAATACGCCCGAGAGGGTGACGGTGTGGGTCGGTGCGGCTGGATCGCTGGTGTTGACGGTGAGCATTCCCCGGTGGAGCAGGCCCGACGTCGCGTTGAAGGTGATGTCGACGTCGAGGCTGGCGCCGGAAGCGATCGTCGCCGGTAGGGGCTGGGCGGGCGCGGCGGCGAAGGCGTCGGTGGTGGCGACCGAGGTGATGTCGAGGGGGCCGTTGCCGAGGTTCTGGATCCGGAGCGTTCCGGTGTTCTTTTCGCTCACTGGCTGCTGACAGGTTGGAATGCTTCCGAAGGTGCTGAAGACCATCCAGTCGGATGCCGGCACCACGTCCAGGTTGTCGAAGCGCAGCGAGCCAATCATCCCCGGCGCCGGAGAGACGTTGCGCACGATGTAGATGATGTCGTTGTAGTCGGTGGGGGCGACCTTCGCGAACGCCTCCTCGGTGGTGACGACGTAGGCGTTCGGCACCACGGTTCCATCGGGAGACTTGAATGGGTACACCCGCATGTGATGGAGCACGCCCTCGGGCGGCGGGTCCCAGGTGTTGAACACGTCCTCCTGGTAGATGTGGTACGCGCCCCAATAGGGCCAGGTCGACCAAAAGCCGAACGGTCCCGCGCCGGGGTCGAAGCTCAGCTGGGCGCCGGTCACCGGTTGAGGATCCATCACCTGCGCCTGGGCCTTGGGGATGGTGAAGAGGGGCGTCTCGCCCGACGCCATCCCCGTGGGGTACCAGCCGGCGATCATCATCGGATCCACGAATGGCGGCCCGAAGGCGCCGATCAGCTGGAGCGTGACGGGGCCGCTTGAGGCCTTGACGAAGGACTGAATGCCGAGCTCATCCCCGAGCCGGGGGGTCGTGGGCATGGCGCGGGTGGTCGGATCGGGCGAGCTGGTGTTGACCGGGATCCAGTGGGCGTCGAGCACCCACTGGAGCGAGGGCTCCTGAGACCAGGCGAGCGCCCCGAGATGGGCCTGAGCGAGCGTGCCGCCCTGGCCCGTCGCGGTGAGGATCGCGTGCGCCGGTCCCGCCGACGCGCCGTTGAAGGTGATCGTCATCGTCGCGGTGCCGCCCGGAGCGACGCTCAACGGCAGTGCCGCGGCGGGGGCGACCTGGAACGAGCTGGCCTGATCGCCGGACACGGAGAGCGCGGTCACGTTCACGGCGCTCGATCCGGAATTGGTCAGGGTCAGCTGCGCCGACGCCGGAGTTCCCGGAGTGGTGCCGAGCACCAGAGGCTCGGGCGAGAAGCCCAGTCCCGCCACCCCACCATCGCCGGGGTTTCCCACTCCGCCGTCCGACCCGGGCCCCGGGTTGGACGGCGGCCCACCCGACGAACCACCACAACCCACGAGGACCAGAACGGTTACCGCAATCCAGAGGCACTTCATTGGACCCTCTCCCAAGGGGGAAAAGATCCGTCTGCCACGACGAGTTGCGAAGCACCCCACCAGGTCGATTTCGCCGATTGTCGTCAGTGCTTCCCTCGGTCCCGGCGATTGGCCACGCTCGCTTGTTTGGCAGTGAGCCGCTGAGCAGCTTGAAGAGGTGAGCCGTCGCCTTCGAGTTGCTTCTCGCAGTGCAACTTTCGCCCTGGTCTGCATTCTCGCGGCCTGCGAGCGAAAGTCAGCCTCGCATCACGAGCTTGGTCCACCCGATGCCGGCACGGTCTCGTGGACCACCTTCCACGGAGATCGTGCGAGGCGGGGATGGAACTCGAACGAGACCGTGCTCACGCCCGACAACGTCGCCGGTGGTTCCTTCGGCCTTCAGTGGGAGTCCGCGCCGTTCGATGCGTACGAGGGGGTGCCAGGGAGGATGTACGCGTCGCCGCTTTACCTCGAGGGACTCACCCTCAGCGCGGGCCCGTTCGCTGGAAGGACGATGCAGGTCGTTTTCGCCGCGACGAGCAACTCGGATGTGTACGCCTACGCCGCGTTCTCGTCCTCCGGTGTGACGGCGGGAGCGGCGCTCTGGAAGACTCATCTGGGGAATCCCGGTGGAGGAGTGGACGATCTCCGCCTTGGAATCCTCGGGACTCCGGTGCTCGACCCGCTGCTCAGTCCGCCGCGGATCTACGTCGCAGCAGACACCGTGGACACCACCGGACGCGCTTGGCGCGTCTTCGCGCTGGATGCCTCGAACGGCTCGGTCCTTCCCGGCTGGCCGATCGCTCTGAGCAACGACGTGCTCGGGCCGGTGAACCAGAACGGGCCTGCGCTCTTCGCTCCACCGACCGCGGTCTCTCAGCGAGGAGGCCTGAACCTCAGTCCGGATGGTGCGCTGCTCTACCTGCCGTTTGGCGGCTACTACGACGGAGCGGCCGGCTGGCTCGTGGCGATCGACACGCGGCAGGCGCAGGTGGTCAGCGCCTTCTCCGGGGCCCCAGAGCCGACTGCCCGAGCGAACGCCGGGATGTGGGCCTCGGCTGGCGCGTCGGTGGGGGACGACGGAATCGTCTACGTGGTGACTGGCAACAGCCCGTCCGGGGTGCTCCCGCACACGTGGGGTGAGTCGGTCCTCCGGTGGGCACCGGGGATTCCGCTGCGCCTCCAGGGTGCGTACACCGCGTGGAACCATTGCCAGCTCGACGCGGCGGACATCGATCTCTGCGGCAGTGGGGTGGTGCTGCTCCCCGAACGGTCCGGCGCGTCAGTTCCGCACCTCCTCGCCACCGGCGGCAAGCAGGGCAACGCCTACCTGATCGACGCCGACGGGATGTCGACCGAGCTGGACGGAAGGCCTGCCTGCAACTGGCGGAGTCCAGTCGACGATCCACCTGACGGATCACTCTGGGATCCGGCCACACCGCAGCCGTACTACGGAGGCGCCCCGGGGCCTCTGAACGTCTTCAGCCCCTACAGCGACACCGACGATCGCGGTCTCCAGGCGAAGGCCCGCTCCACGCCCGCGTACTTCCGCGGCGCCGACGGCACCGACTACCTCCTGTACACCGGGACCACGCGCGACGCGGCGACGAACCTGATCCCGCAGCCACCCGGATTCGCGCGCTTGAAGGTGGTCACTGGGACGTCAGGGCGTCCGTTTCTCCAGATCGACGCGCTGGACAGCTCGCTCGTCTTTCAGAACCCGGGCAGCCCAGTCGTCAGCAGCAACGGCCCACAGAGCGCGATCGCCTGGATCGTCGACCCCAACGTAAACCGGTCGGCGTCCCTCCTCACGGCCCCCCCAGCCACGCTCTACGCCGTGGACCCGATGTCGATGAGGGTCCTGTACCGGGCCGATCTCCATCCCGGCGGGAAGTACTTCCATCCGATCGTCGCCCGGGGAACGGTGTTCGTCGGAACCGACCGGATCAGCGCCTTCGGGCTCCCGCACTGAGCTCCGTGGGCCACGCTGGACGCAAATGACGCCGTGCGGCGCGTCCACGTCAACGCCGCTCGATGCGTCATCCCAGTCGTGGATCGGGCCGGTCCGCCCTCCTAGGATGCGCCGGCGCCACGGGCAGGGAGGGCGCCCGTCCTCGCGGGCCTGGGCGAGAGGCGAGGATGCCGGCGGACACCTTTCCGCGGTTGCTGATCGAGCACGCGCGCCAGCGCGGCGATCGGCCGTCGATCCGCGAGAAGGACCTCGGCATTTGGCAGACGTACTCCTGGAAGCAGGCGCTCGACGAGGTCCGGAGCCTGGCCTGCGGCCTTCGCACGCTCGGCCTCCGTCGAGGCGATGCGCTGGCGATCGTCGGGGACAACCGCCCGCGGCTCTACTGGGCGATGGACGCGGCGCAATCGCTGGGGGCCATCCCGGTGCCGCTGTACCAGGACGCGGTCGCCGACGAGATGGCGTACGTCCTCGGCAACGCCGACGTGCGCATCGCGATCGTCGAGGATCAGGAGCAGGTGGACAAGCTCCTCGAGGTGAAGCCGCGCTGTCCACACCTCGAGCTGATCATCTACGACGACCCTCGCGGGCTGCGGCACTACGACCCGGCCGTGCTGCGGGCCTACGACGACGTCCAGGCCGCGGGCCGTGACCTCGAGCGGCAGGAGCCGGAGCTCTTCGAGCAGGAGGTCGCGCGTGGCCAGTCGAGCGACGTGGCGATCATGCTCTACACCTCGGGCACCACCGGGACGCCGAAGGGCGTGATGCTCACCCACGACAACCTCATCCTGACCGGGAGAGGCGCCATCCAGCGGGACCGGCTCACCGGGGACGAGGAGGTGCTCGCGTACCTGCCGATGGCGTGGGTGGGGGACAACCTCTTCAGCTACTCCCAGGGCCATGTGGCCGGATTCTGCGTGAGCTGTCCGGAGAGCCCGGACACCGTGCTCACCGACATGCGAGAGATCGGCCCGACTTACTTCTTCGCTCCTCCGCGGGTGCTGGAGAACCTCCTCACCCAGGTGTCGATCCGGATGGAGGACTCGTCGCGGTTCAAGCGGTGGCTGTACGCGCGCTGCATGGTGGTGGCCCGGCGCTGGGGCTCGACCATCCTCGATGGAAAGCCGGTCGCCACCCTGGGCCGGCTCGCCTACGCGCTGGCCGATCTCCTGATCCTCGGCCCGCTGCGGAACGTGCTCGGCTTCAGCCGGGTCCGCGTGGCGTACACCGCGGGCGAGGCGATCGGCCCGGACCTCTTCCGCTTCTATCGATCCCTGGGCGTCAATCTGAAGCAGCTGTACGGGAGCACCGAGACCTCGGTCTTCGTCTGCATGCAGCCCGATGGACAGGCAAAGCTGGAGTCGGTCGGCACTCCTGCCGCCGGCGTCGACGTGCGCATCTCCGAGCAGGGGGAGGTGCAGGTCCGCAGCCCCGGCGTCTTCCGTGGCTACTTCAAGGCCGAGGGCGCCACCCGGGAGGCGATGACCGCCGACGGGTTCTTCCGGACGGGAGATGCCGGCTACTTCGACGACGACGGCCACCTCCGGATCATCGATCGGGCGAAGGACGTGGGACGGCTGCGGGACGGCACCTTGTTCGCGCCGAAGTACCTGGAGAACAAGCTCAAGTTCTTCCCCTTCATCAAGGAGGCCGTGGCGTTTGGTGACCGGCGGGCGTTCGCCGCGGCGTTCGTCTGCATCGACCTGGCTGCAGTGGGGAACTGGGCCGAGCGGCGGAACCTCCCCTACACCGGGTACGTCGACCTCGCCGGGCAGAAGCCGGTCCACGACCTGGTCCGCGGGTGCGTGGAGGAAGTGAACGCCGCGCTCGCCGCCGACCCGAAGCTGCGCGGTTCGCAGATCCACCGGTTCCTGGTGCTCCACAAGGAGCTGGACGCTGACGACGGCGAGCTCACCCGGACCCGGAAGGTGCGGCGCGGCTTCATCGCCGAGAAGTACGCGATGCTGGTGGAAGCGCTCTACTCGAGGGACTCGCACGTTCACGTCGAGACGCAGGTCCGGTTCGAGGACGGCCGGACCGGTCTGGTCCGGGCGGATCTGCCGATCCTCGAGGCGATGACTGTCGAGCTCGAGGGCAAGCGGAGGGCCGCCTGATGGAGGGCAGGGTGCCCGGCGCGGTGTTGCTCGAAGTCCGCGGCGTGTCGCTCAGCTTCGGCGGGGTGCACGCGCTCCGCGAGGTCGACTTCCACGTCCACGAGCGCGAGATCTGCGCGATCATCGGCCCCAACGGTGCAGGCAAGTCGAGCCTGCTCAACGTCATCAACGGGGTCTACGCCCCGAACGCAGGCACCATCTCCTACGCCGGCGAGACGCGGAGGGCGATGCGCCCGCACCGGGCTGCAGAGCAAGGGATCGCTCGGACCTTCCAGAACATCGCCCTCTTCAAGGGGATGTCGGTTCTGGACAACGTGATGGCCGGGCGGGCGCTCAAGATGCGCCGGGGCATGCTCTGGCAAGCCCTCTACTGGGGACCGGCGGAGCGGGAGGAGCTCGAGCACCGGGCCCGGGTGGAGAAGATCATCGACTTCCTCCAGATCGAGCACGTCCGACGGACACCGGTGGGCCGGCTGCCCTACGGATTGCAGAAGCGGGTGGAGCTGGCCCGGGCGCTGGCGGCGGAGCCTCGCCTGCTCCTCCTCGACGAGCCGATGGCAGGGATGAACATCGAGGAGAAGCAGGACATGTGCCGCTTCATTCTCGACGCCAACGACGAGCTCGGGGTGACGGTGGTGCTCATCGAGCACGACATGGCGGTGGTGATGGACATCGCCGACCGGGTCGTCGTGCTCGACTACGGGCGGAAGATCGCCGACGGGGCGCCGGAAGAGGTGCGGAACAACCGAGAGGTGATCGACGCCTACCTCGGTGTTCCCACCGCGGCCGACGACCGGGCGCTGAAGGAGGCGAGCTGATGGCCTTCTTCGTCGAGGTGCTGGTGGGCGGGCTCCTGGCGGGGGTCATGTACTCGCTGGTGGCGCTGGGGTTCGTCCTGATCTTCAAGGCCAGCGGCGTCTTCAACTTCGCGCAAGGCGCGATGGTGCTCGCCGCCGCGATGACTTACGCGGGGCTCGTCGACAAGGGCTGGAGCGGGTGGATGGCGTTCCTGGCCGCGCTGGCGACGATGGTCCTCTTCGCGCTGGCGACGGAGCGCCTCGTGCTCCGGCCGCTGGTGAACCAGCCCCAGATCAGCCTCTTCATGGCCACCATCGGCCTCACCTTCGTGCTGGAGGGCGTGTCCCAGGCGGTGTGGGGGAGCGTCGTGCGCGGGCTCGATCTCGGCATCCCCGACACCCCGCTCGAGGTCAAAGGGGTGCTGATCTCGAAGTTCGACTTGGTGGCCTCGGCGACGGCCGGAACGCTCGTCGTGCTCCTGGCGCTCTTCTTCCAGAAGACGCGGGTCGGCCGGGCGCTCCGGGCGGTGGCGGACGATCATCAGGCTGCGCTCAGCGTCGGGATTCCGCTCGAGCGGATCTGGGCGGTGGTCTGGGCCGCCGCGGGGGCGGTGGCGCTGGTGACGGGCCTCCTCTGGGGAAGCCGCCTCGGGGTTCAGTTCGCGCTGTCGCAGATCGCGCTCAAGGCGCTGCCGGTCATCATTCTCGGCGGGTTCACGTCCATCGCCGGCGCCATCGTCGGCGGGCTCATCGTGGGCGCGTCGGAGAAGGTGGCCGAGGTGTACCTGGGGCCGATCATCGGCGGGGGAATCGAGAACTGGTTCCCTTACGTGCTGGCTCTCCTCTTCCTCCTGGTCCGGCCGGACGGGCTTTTCGGCGAAAAGCGGATCGAGCGGGTGTGACGTGATCTACCGGGAAGCAGGACAGTTCCGGACGACCTACGCTGCCGACACGCGGATCTTCCCCATCGCCCAGGATCGGCTGGGGATGGCGCTGCTCCTCGCGGCGGCGTTTGTCGCCGTCCCCTTCCTGGCGTCCGAGTACGCCCTCACCGCGCTCCTGATCCCGATGCTGGTGCTCGCCCTGGCCGCGCTGGGGTTGAACATCCTGACCGGCTACGCCGGGCAGTTCAGCCTGGGAACCGCGGCCTTCATGTCAGTGGGGGCGTTCGCGGCCTACAACATCCAGCTCCGTCTGCCGTGGATGCCGCTGCTCGTCACCTTCGTACTCGCCGGGCTGATCAGCGCGGGGGTGGGACTGGTGTTCGGGCTGCCGTCGCTCCGGATCAAGGGCTTCTACCTGGCGGTGGCGACGCTGGCCGCCCAGTTCTTCGTGGACTGGCTCTTCACCAAGGTGGGGTGGTTCAGCAACTACTCCAGCTCGGGGGTGATCACTGCGCAGCGGATGGTGATCGCCGGTGTGCCGATCGAGACGCCGGAGCGGCGCTACCTCCTGGTGCTCTCGATCGTGAGCGTGCTCGCTCTGATCGCGAAGAACCTCTCCCGGACCCGTACCGGCCGCTCGTGGATGGCGGTGCGGGACATGGACGTGGCGGCGGAGGTGATCGGGATCCCGATCCTCCGGACCAAGCTCACCGCGTTCGGGGTGAGCTCGTTTTACTGCGGAGTGTCAGGTGCGCTCTGGGCGTTCGCGTACCTCGGGACGGTGGAGCCACAGGCCTTCGATCTGCAGCGCTCGTTCCAGATCCTCTTCATGGTGATCATCGGCGGGCTGGGGACGGTGATGGGGGCGTTCCTGGGCGCAGCGTTCATCATGCTCTTTCCGCTGTTCCTCAACTGGCTGTTCCACGCGCTGGTGCGCGGCGAGGTGCGTCCGGGGCTCCTGAGCCAGCTGGAGCTTGTGTGCTTCGGAGCACTGATCATCATCTTTCTCATCGTCGAGCCGCTCGGTTTCGCGCGGCTCTGGCAGATCGCCAAAGAGAAGCTCCGGCTTTGGCCGTTTCCTCATTGAATGGAGGTGGACATGCGAACGAACAAGCGAGGGTGGTGCCTGGGAGCGGCGCTCACCGTGGGGCTGGTCTGGTCGGGGTCGGCGCGGGCGGAGGGCGAGCAGTTCATGCCGGTCCCGAGCTACCGGATTGGCCCTTACGCCGCAGGAGGCACCAGCCTCTACGGCGGATTCATCGATTACATGAACCTGATCAACATGCGTGACGGGGGCATCAACGGGGTCAAGCTGGTCTGGGAGGAGTGCGAGACCGAGTACAAGCCCGACCGCGGCGTGGAGTGCTACGAGCGGCTGAAGGCCAAGGGCCCCACTGGCGCAGCGATGTTCAACTTCTACAGCACCGGGATCGCCTACGCGCTCATCAACAAGGCCACCGCGGACAAGATTCCTCTGGTGACCATCGCCCACGGTCGCACCGACGCGGCCGATGGCCGCTACTTCCCGTACGTCTTCCCTCTCATCACCCACTACTGGAGCCTGAACACGGACATCATTCGCTACATCGGTCAGCGCGAGGGAGGGATGGCGAACCTGAAGGGGAAGAAGATCGTCCACCTCCACCACGGCAGCGCCTACGGCAAGGAGCCCAACGCCATCTTCCAGAAGCAAGCGGAGAAGTACGGCTTCGAGGCGAAGATCATCGAGGTGCCGGCGCCGGGGAGCGAGCAGCAGGCGCAGTGGCTGGAAATCCGCCAGTTCAAGCCGGACTGGGTCATCGTCACCGGCTGGGGAGTGATGAACCCTGCGATGCTCAAGAACGCCGCGCGCGTCGGGTTCCCCATGGACCACATCATCGGGAACGTCTGGACCGGCTCCGAGGAGGACGTGGAGCCCGTCGGGGCGCCGGCCAAAGGCTACATCAGCGCGGCGATCAACCCTCCAGGGAAGGACTTCAAGGTCATCCAGGAGATCGAGCGAGTGGTCTACGCGGCCGGCAAGGGCAACATGACCGACAAGAACCGGGTGGGGAGCATCTACTACAACCGCGGCGTTCTCACCGGCATCGTCGCGGTCGAGGCGATCAGGGTTGCGCAGGGCAAGTTCGGGAAGAAGCCGCTGACGGGTGAGCAGATCCGCTGGGGGCTGGAGAACCTGAACCTCGACGCGTCACGGATCGCCGCCATCGGTGCGACCAACTTCATCCAGCCGCTCAAGGTTTCCTGTAACGACCATGAGGGTGGTGGCGCGGCCAAGTTCCAGCAGTGGGACGGGACGAAGTGGAAGATCATCAGCGACTGGATCCAGGCCGACAAGGACCTGGTGCGTCCGATGATCGAGGAGAGCGCGAAGAAGTACGCCACGGAGAACAACCTCCCCCTGCGCGACTGCGGAAAAGAGAAGTCCTAGTCGGCAGGTATGAGCGCCACCGCCCCCGCGTCACCCGGGCCGCTGCTCGCGGTGAACAACATCGAGGTGGTCTACGACCACGTCATCCTGGTTCTCCGGGGCGTGTCCCTGGAGCTCCAGCGCGGGCGGATCGTGGCCTTGCTCGGGGCGAACGGGGCCGGGAAGACGACCACGCTCAAGGCCGTGAGCAATCTCTTGTCCGCCGAGCGTGGCGCAGTGACCAAGGGGAGCATCCTCTTCGACGGCGTTCGGGTGGATCGCCTGACGCCGTCCGAGCTGGTGCGCCGCGGGGTCGTCCAGGTGATGGAGGGGCGCCACTGCTTCGGTCACCTGACGGTGGAGGAGAACCTCCTGACCGGCGCGTACACCCGGGGCAGCCGGCGGCGGCAGATTCGCGAGGACCTGGAACGGGTGTACGCGTACTTTCCCCGGTTGCGTGATCGGCGGAAGGCGATGGCCGGCTTCACCTCGGGAGGGGAGCAGCAGATGACTGCGGTAGGGCGGGCGCTGATGGCGCGACCGGGGCTGATCCTGCTCGACGAGCCGTCGATGGGTCTCGCGCCGCAGGTGGTCGAGGAGATCCTCGGTATCGTGCGCTCGCTGAACAGGAGCGAGAGGGTGAGCTTCCTCCTCGCGGAGCAGAACGCCGCGGCCGCCCTGCGCTTCGCGGACCACGGGTACATCCTCGAGTCGGGGCGAGTGGTGATGGACGGGGATGCGAAGACGCTGGCTGGGAACGCCGACGTAAAGGAGTTCTACCTGGGACTCGGCGGGGCAGGGCGGAAGAACTTCCGGGACGCCAAGCACTACCGTCGGCGCAAGCGCTGGCTGGCCTGAGCCCAGCGAGGAGGGCTGCCCATGGAGCCGGAGGAGGCACGGGAGCGACGCTCGCCCGAGGACCGCGAGCTTGCGCTGATGAAGGCGTTGCCGCTCGCGGTCGCGATGGCCTTCGAGCGGGCGCCTGCCTACAAGCGGCGCGATCCGTCGGTGGTGCCCGAGGGGATCGTCGATCGGCGCGCGCTGGCGAAGCTGCGGCTGATGCGGAAGTCCGAGCTGGCCGAGATGCAGCGGGGGGATCCTCCGTTCGGAGGGCTCTCGATCCTGCCGGCCTCGCAGGCGGCGAAGCTCTTCTCCTCGCCCGGTCCGGTGTTCGAGCTCGAGCCGCACTCGACGGATCCGTGGCGGGCGTCGCGGGCGCTGCGGGCCGCCGGCTTCCGGGCCGGCGACGTGGTGCACAACAGCTTCTCGTACCACCTCACGCCGGCGGGGTCGATGGTAGAGACCGGCGCGCACGCGCTCGGATGCGCGGTGATTCCGGGCGGGACCGCACCGACGGAGGCGCAGGCGGTGGCAGCGGCGCAGTTCCGGGCGACGGCGTACGGAGGGACGCCCTCGTTCCTCAAGGTGCTGCTGGATCGTGCGGCGGAGCTGAAGCTCGACCTCTCGTCCCTGACCCGGGCCTCGGTGACGGCGGAGGCGCTCCCCGCGGCGCTGCGGGCGTCGCTGGCCGACCGCGGCGTTCGGGTGCTGCAGTGGTACGGGACGGCGGACGCCGGCCTCATTGCCTACGAGACGCCGGCGATGGAGGGGCTGATCGTCGACGAGGACGTGATCCTCGAGATCGTCCGTCCCGGGACCGGCGACCCGGTGCCTCCGGGTGAGGTAGGGGAGGTGGTGGTGACGATCCTCTCGGCGGACCATCCGCTGGTGCGCTTCGCGACCGGTGACCTCTCGGCGATCCTGCCGGGGCAGAGCCCCTGCGGGCGGACCAACGTGCGCATCCGCGGCTGGATGGGGCGGGCGGACCAGTCGACGAAGGTGCGGGGGCTGTTCGTCCACCCGAGTCACGTGGCGGAGCTCATCCGGCGGCATCCGGTCGTGCACCGGGCGCGGCTGGTGGTGACCCGGCCGGGCGATCTGGACGTGATGACGCTGCGGGCGGAGGTGGTGCCCGAGGACCGCGGGAAGCTCGACGAGGCGCTCGCCGCGACGCTCCGGGATCTCACCCAGCTCCGGGGCGAGGTGGAGCTGGTGGACCAGTACTCGCTGCCCAACGACGGGAAGGTCATCGACGATCAGCGGCCGGTGGGTTGACGGACGGACGCAGCCTGTCGGCCTGCGTGGCAGGGTGGCTGGCTCGGGAGCTCTAGACGGCGGTCCGGACCTGGGGTGCGACAGGTTTCGCTCGACGGAGGAGCCGATGGAACCCAACGCCCGGGACCGGTGGGTTCGACCTTGACGGGCCGTCACCGCGCCGCTACAAGCACCCCCTCACATCGCCGCGGGGTGGAGCAGCCTGGTAGCTCGTCGGGCTCATAACCCGAAGGTCGCAGGTTCAAATCCTGCCCCCGCAATTTGCCTTACTGCAGACTTCCGCCATCGTGAGCTCCAGGCGGTAGGCACTCGCGGTAGGGACCAATCGGACAGAACTGAAGGCTGCCGCGAGGACGTCCCTCGCGGCGGCCGGGTCTGCCTCGAGCGTGGAGACCAGGCCGTCGAAGTAGCCGCGGATCTGCTCCGGGCTTGGCATCTTCGGCGACGGCCGGGTCGGGGCGACCCTGCCGCGGCGCTCGCGTAGCTCCCCGAGGCGTGCGCTGGCCTCCCGGAGATGGGCCAGGAGAGGACCGATGTCTGGCGCGTCCGCCACGGCCGCGGCGAGCCTGTCCACCCGCGCAGCCTGCCGGGCGATGGCCGCGTCCGGGTCGGCCGTCGGGGATGTGGCAGCCCGCTGTGCGAGCTCGCGCTTCCACTCCGTCTCGAATGCGGCAAGAAACTCCGGCAGGAGGTCGGCTGCCGTCACCCGGATGGTCTCGGCGATGGCCCGGACCACCTTCGCCTCGCCGATGCTCCTGCCGTTGTCGCAGATGCTGGGCCCGCGGGTCCGGTTCGCCGCGCATGCAAAGGAGCGGTAGGTCCGTCCGGCCTTCCGGGCCCAGCCGTAGACCGCCATCGAGGCACCGCACTTGCCGCATGTGAGGAGTCCGCTCACCGGGCTCCGGTGCTGCCTCTCCCGCGGGGTTCCCGGCCGCTTGCGCACGACGCGCTCGGTCTGGGCGCGCTCGAAGGCGGCGGCGTTGATGAGGCGCAGCTCGGGGCGCTCGAGGCGGATCCACTCGCCCTCGGGGTTGAGCACGGTACGGGTGCCGTTGCCTGTGCGGACGAAACGTCGTCGGTTGAAGACGACTTCGCCGATGTACCGGCGGTTCCGGAGCAGATTAGCCACCGTCACCTGGCTCCAGCCGCGGCCCTGGCGCTTTCGGTAGCGCGCCTCGTCGTAGGGAGCGGCAATGCCGTCTGCGTTGAGCTGGAGGGCGATCTGCTGCGCCGACACGCCCGCGTTGAACTCGCGGAAGATGCGACGCACCACCTTCGCCTCGGCGGCGTTGATGACGAGGATGGAATGCGGGTTGGCCGGGTCCCTCGGTGGGTTTTCGGGCACGGCGGTGTAGCCGTAGACGCGACCACCAGTGTGGTAACCCGCGCGTGCAAGGCCGAGCAGGCCGCGTCGCGTCTGCGAGCGCACGGATTCGCGCTGCATCTCGTTGACCAGTGCCGACGCCCCGAAGGCCAGCTTTGCGCTCGGGTCGGCGGAGTTGAGGCCGGTCGTCACGTCGAGCAGCTGCACGCCGAAGCCAGCGAGGTCCCGAAAGAGCAGGGTCCAGGTGTCACCGAGGTCGCGAGAAAGCCTCGAGAGGTCGTCCACGAGCACCACCTCGAACTCCCGACGGCGAGCGGAGGCGAGAAGCTCCTGGAGGCCGGAGCGGTTCAGCGTGGCTCCGCTCATCGCGGCGTCGGTGAAGACGGCCACGACGGACCAACCTCGCTCCGCTGCACGCCGCTCGCAGCGGTGGCGCTGGTCCTCCAGGCTCCGGACGTCCTGCCGGTCAGTCGAGAAGCGCGCGTAGATGGCCGCTCGCACCTGCGTCCTCCTCGGCCGCGGCCTGAGCCAGGGCCCTGCTGACCGCAAGCCGCGCGAGAGCATGCACCAGCGCGCGACAAGCGGCGTCAGCTTCCTTACCAGTTGGGACCGTCAGGCGAACCTCGAGACGCGCGCTTCTCTCCGTGGAGGTCAGGCCTCTCGCAGGAGGGGGAACGGCGCGCGGTCGAAGTCCCATCGGGACCTCCTGACCCTCCCGGCTTGCCCCCTGGCTATCGCGAGCGCTGTCGGCGGCCGGTCAGCTCCTGACCCGTCCGGGTCGGTCTGTCCCGGATCGCCTCGTAACGACGGAGGAGCAGCTCCTGGACGTAGCCCAGGATGTTGACCTTCTTCGCCTTCATCTCGGCATCGAGAACTTCGACGACGTACCGGGGAAGGCGGAAGCACGTCCGGAGCTGGACGAGGACCTCCCGGACCGCCTCAGCGTTGTACGAGACCCCGAGCATTGGCCTGAGCACTTCCTGGACGAAGTAGAGGTCCTCGGATGGGACCTTCACGTTCAGGGGCTGGAGCGCCTCGTCCTTCGGAAGCGGGGTCCTTCCCATATACCTAAGTAGATTCTAAATAGGACACCAAGTCAAGCGAGCTTGTCGCAGTCGGGACTCTGCTCGACGGCCCAGCGCCGCACAGTTGGGTTGAGCATCTCCAAACGATGGTGGAGGGTGGGCCCCAGCAGGCATGCCGGACGCAGGCGAGGGGATGCCCGGAAGGGGTCAGCGCCCACAGGTGCAGCCGCTCGCCCGGGATGAAGGGAAGGGAAAGCATCTCAACAGCCCGGGCCTCGACGCTCGCACCTTGGACCTTGTCTCCTCGCCAGCCAGTCCCTGGAGCCTGTACCCGGTCGCCTTCTCTGTCTTGGCGCCCACTCCGGTTTGGACGGCTTGCCGGATGGTCAGGTACCGACAAAGTCCTAGTGCGCCAACCAAGCTGCCGGTCCTTTCCCTTCAGGGCCCAGCCCAGACCGGCTTGCTCGACCTGCTCGGGAATGCGTGTTCCATCGTTGCTCATGCTTCTCTCATTGCCCTCCCTCCCTCACTCCACCTCAAGACCCTTCCTTCATCAGGACTCTACAAATGAGGGTCCCTTCGCTGCCCACCCCGTTTGAATTCAGGGGCCCCCCGAGTTTCCCGCTCACGCCCTCAGTTTCATCGTTGCGAGGGCGTGAGCGGGAAACTCGGGGGTGCTCCAGCCGCTGCATGCAGAACGGGGTGGGCGATGGCACAAGGGCGTGAAGGCGCTGACTGCGACCGTTCGAGTTCGCCGGTGAATCCGCCC